>OHHQ01000460.1_pt1 | contig 22474 bp, 20 predicted proteins | sample 1568051 | NCBI WGS metagenome assembly OHHQ01 (sample SAMEA3879567, study PRJEB24766) | human gut metagenome | biome: human-associated habitat; feature: feces | place: USA | collected 1985/1987
GCAGGCGGTACCGTGATTTTCCAGTACATCCGCAAACGGCCGCATCTATCAGAGCCGCTTCATAATAAATCCCCCGAAATGTGTTTACGCCGGCGTAATCATAGAGAAATAGTTAACGGTTGCAATTCCATTTTTGCCTTAGAAATTCCCGTTACAAGTTATCAGACCTCTCAAAAATTAAAATTATTTAAGTAGAAACTATTTACAGTATATGGCGTTTTCTTCTTTTCGCTTTTTGGCGCCTCATTTTTGTTAAAAAGGGCAAACCGATAAAAGCGGCTCAAATACAGAAACCAAAGGACAAGGAAGAGACCGGAATCTGCGTTTTCTCATTTTATGTTCCAGATTCCGGCCTCTGTTCATCTTTACCCGCTTGCGCGCTTTTACATGACGCTTCTGAGCTTTTGGTCTAGCAGCCGTTGAAGCTCCGGCGGTATGGCAATAAAGGGCGTGTTCATTAGATCGATTAAAGCGGGGGTTTCCTTTACAAAAGGCAGGGCCGCATAAGCGCTTCCCAGGTCAAGGGCGTTTTTATCCATCGCCTTCCGATCCTTTTCATCTTCAATCAGATCCTTCAGCACTGGGAAAAAAAGTTCTTCCAGGATCTTGACCGTATCCTTGTTCGCCATCAGGTCATCCATCAGGCTGTAAACGCTGTACCGGGGGCCATAGGGAACAGTGAGCGGATACGAGATCCGATAGCTGCCCGCCGGCAGCTCCATCTCCGCCGACGAGCCCGCCTGAACCGCCGGCACAGGTTCCCTGCCCGCGGGCACCGTGATGCTGACGCTTTGAGCGTCGGCGTCCGGCAGCACCAGCTTAGCGCTGGCATTAAAGGGAATTTCCACGGAAAGGGAAATAACATTGTCCTGTAAGGCCCATTCTACCCGGTATTGGCCGGCCGCGGTTTTTACAGCGCCTTTAACCCATGGAATCCGGTAATCCGGCTTAGGAGCGATCACCGCTTTCCGGAAGCCCGGCGTCTCCTCAACGGGACGCAGCCCCACCATATCCCGGTACATCCACTCCACAATGGAGCCGTAGGCGTAATGGTTCAGGGAATTCATTTCTGTTCCGCTGATGGAACCATCCGGCAGCACGGAATTCCACCGCTCCCACACGGTAGTAGCTCCCATCAGCACCTCGTACAGCCAGCCCGGATAGCCCTTCTCCAGCAGCAGGTGATAGGCAAGGTCATTCATACCATGATTGGAAAGCACCCTGCACAGGTAGGGTGTTCCCACAAAGCCAGTGCACAAATGGTAATTGTGGTTCTTCAGCTGCGTCAGCAGCCCCTGGCAGGTCCTTTCATAAAAGGCGTCGGGAACCAAACCCATAAACAGCGCCACCACGTGGGCGGTCATGGTATCCACTCCAAGCCTGCCCATCGGGGTAAAATATTCCTTTTGGAATGCCTCCTTAATTTGGGAGGCCAGGGTCCGGTAAACCTCCGCTTCTTCCTCGTAGCCTAACACCTCCGCCGCTTTCCGCACAAGATCGGCGGAATAATAGTAATACGCCGAGGCGATAAACGCCGGCAAGGATACCTTGGATCTGAGGCTGGAGGTAAGCCCTGCCGTACCGATCCGCCTGTATACGGGTATCCAGACACGGGCGGCGGTGGACGTGTTCGAGCAAACCCCGGTGTCTATCGCCGTGGCAACCTCGTCCGGCCAGTATACCGATCACTGGGACGGAATCGCCACGGACGGCGAGATCACGCTCGATCCCGAGCGTTATTATCCCACGGACGGCTCGGCGCTTTTCCTCCGTAGCTATCACCCGGCGGCCCCGCACGTGAACGGCGAGGTACATTACGACCTGACCGGACAGGAGGACTTGATGATGACCGACGAGCAAAGCGGATCGCTCTCGAAACGTTTCGACGCGACGCTGACGCCCTTGGTACATAAACACCTATTGACGCAACTGAGCTTTAAGCTCGTTATCGCGAACGCCCCAGATAGTTACCGGGTACGTGGGGTGACCTTGAACGGGCTGGCCACGTCGGCCAAGATATCCCTCTCGGAGGGTAAGGTGATCCCCGTGGGAGATCCCACGTCGGTCGGTATATACGTCGATCCGGGTACGGGCGGAATCCCGTTGGTAAACGGTGTAGCCGATGTGCCGGGGTTTATTCTGGTGCAACCGGAAGCCACCTTTACGATCGACCTGATCTTGGCGGTGGATGATAACCCCTCCAACGACTTGGTGTTCAAGGGTATTCCCGTGACATTCGAGGGTGGGGGAGGCGAGTCTGGCAACGCCTACCGGGTAGAGATCTCCTTGGAATTGCCCGACGATCCCGACGTTCCGGACGATGATACGGAGGATGAAATACCCGGCCCGATGGATAAATATAAGGTAGCGATCAAGGCTACCGTAATCCCGTGGAATACGGGCAACAACGGAAGTGCGGACTTATAGCCCGCCACGGATTTTTATGAATCAAAAGAATGATATCAATTAACTAACATTTTATTAACACATTAAATTATCAAGAAAATGAAAAAGATTTTGACAATGGCAGCGGTAGTCTTATTGGCGGCTGGCTGCTCGAATGACGATGAGTCCAGAGGCATCACCCCCAACACTGGCAAAGAACCGGTAGCGATCAAACTGACACAGACGGTGTCTGGCCTCTCCACAAAAGCACCCATCACGAATGGTTCTCCCGTGGAGGGCATGGTCGTTATGGTGGATGTAGAAAGTGGCCATCAGCATGATTGGGCTAGTTTTACCCCCATCTACAAGAACGTGCTAGATGGCTCTAAAAATCTAACTACACGTGCGAACGTGGCGGGTGCCTCGTTTATCGCGGGAACGAATGGAGACGTAACGTTAAACCCGACATTGTATTATGACAACGCCGCCTCTAGTCCTAAAAATTCCCATATCACGGCGGTAGTACCTACAGGTACACTCGAAAGCTCAAATGTGAAATTCGGCACGGTCGATGGCTTGCAGGACGTGATGTCTATCGGTACGGATATAGATGCGGGTAGCGCCGCATCTCCAACAGATCCGCTTACTTTAACTTTCAACCATAAGACGACCCAGTTGGTTTTTGCCGCCTCTTATACAAAAGTAAGCGGTGGTGGTGAATGGTCTGGTAAGGATGTGTCCATTAAGAGCATTTCTATCTTAGGAGCTCAGTTACCCGAAAAGGTGAATTTAACGAATGGCGATGTTATTTGGACAACCGCCGCCCCGTTCTCTGTTCCGAATATCATAGGAACCGCTTTATCGAGTACGGCCTCTACGGTAAGTCCGGCTGTTATGATCGCCCCTTCCAAGGAGATCTTGCTGAACGTGACGATCAACGTTGGGGGTACCGACCGCACCTTCTTGAATGTAGCCGTAAAGGATGAGAAAGATGCGACCGCGAATTTAAACGCACTAGAAGGATACGCCCATACGGTGACATTGAATATAGTAGAACCCGAGTCGCCAGCAGATAACTCGAAGGCTCTTACTGTAAAAGCGACCGTTAATGAGTGGAAGACCGGTAACTCCGGAAGCGCCGACTTGAAATAATCCTTTAATATCCGTCAACCGTAATGAGAAAACTCTCAATATACATACTATTGTTGATGGCGGCAGGGTGTTTGGCCTGTTGCTCGGATAGTAACGAGAAGGAAAGTGGTATGCTTTCCTCCGAGGGACTAATCGAGCTTCGGGCCGACTATCCCGGCTTGTCCGTAGGAACGAAGGCGATCGCTAAGGAGTTTCAGACGACCTTGTTTTGCGTTGCCCGTTCCGGCGACTATACAGGGCTTAGTGAACGTTTCTCCACCCCTGTAACTGATATTACCAGCGACTGGCAGAACGCCGTGTTCTATGAGGAATGGGTTGAACGGGAGGCTACGGTGGCGACAAATGGAACGATCTCGTGGGACGCAGGACGTGTACACCATTATCCTCGTATGGGGGGAAACGTATATCTTGTAGGCTTGTCTCCTATAGCGAAAGATAATTCTTACGACAGCGACGCGGGCACGGTAGCTTATACCCTCGACGGCCATATGGACTTGATGTATTCCGGGCCTTTAGTGGGTAACAAATGGGATGGATACCGATTCTCTGGAAACACCGACCCGACGAAAGATCGCTCGTTAGCCTATAAGCATTTGCTGACCCAACTTATCTTCAAGGCCAAGAAACATGAGGCGGGAGGCTTGGACGTGAAGGTGACTAAGATCACCGTCAAGAACGTGCCTGCAACCGTCTCTCTTCCGTTGGCGACCGGTGAGGCTACATTTTCCGGTATATCGATTGTAGAGCATTCCATATCCGACGCTACGGTAAAATCCGCCGAAACGCCAACCGATCTAGGATGCCTGTACTTGCCACCTCTTCCAAAGGCTGGCGACGCTAAAATCACGATCGAGACCTCTATCGGAACCTTCTCCGATGTCTCTGTTACGATGAGTGGCACCAAGCCGGAAGACAATTTCCAAGCCGGAGTTTCCCACGAGATTACGCTTGATATCCACGACAAAGCCCTCGGCATCTCATCCGTCGAAGTATCCGAATGGAACTCCACTTATGTAGATGGTAGCTTGGACTTAATCGACTGACTGACTAATTTATTTAGATAATTAATAGAATGAATTAAAAACATAATCATGAGAAAACTGATAAACTGCAAATTACTCTTTCTGTGCCCGTTCCTCCTCGCCGCATGCGGCAATGAGAACGACCCCACGCCCTCCATCCCCCCGGCAAACCAACCCGACGCCATAGAGCTAGGCGTTACGGCAGGGGTGACATTGACGAAGGCGGCCGTAACCGCTAATACCGGGTTAACGGGAGGTATCGCCGTATATGCGGGGCTGCAAGGTAGCGCGACCACACCGAATGTTGATCCTTATACATCTACCTTGAAAAATAATTATGCGATATATACCGGAAGTACAGGAGCTTGGACAAACTCTAGTACCACCGATAAGATTTACCTAACTTCCCAGACAGCGACAATCTTCGCGCATTACCCAGCGTATAAACCAACCGCTTCAGGCGATGATAAAGGCGCATTGGTTACCTCGGCGGGAACGGCGTTGAAGGCGAGTGAGACTTCTAATAAGATTTCTGCCGCATCTACTGTAGATATATCCGTTTTCCCCGGAAAGTCGGGCGGAATAAATACGAATAACTACCTCGACCCTTCAACAAGTAACGCGGAGCTGGTTTGGAATACCAGTAATAATAAGTGGGAAGATAAAAAGGATGCGAATAAGAACGTAATCATCTCCGCTCCCGGTGAAGTGGATTATATGTGGGGAAGTGAAACATCTACCGCGAAACAGCCAGTCACCAGTAACGGTAAAGCCGCAGGAAATTCCAGTCATAACGGCTCTGTGGCATTAGAGATGAACCATGCCCTTGCCATGGTCAGCTTCCGTATCTATAACGATGGGACCTATAAGAATGCGGGTATGTTGACGAAGATACAATTGAGGAATAAGTCCTCCTATGCGGATCTTCATAATGGAGGAACCACTCCAACGATGAAAATCTCGGATGGCACGATAACGGACGGTACTTCACCGGCCGCGGTAACTTATACCCGTTTTATCGATACAGACGGTAGCGGTACACCTTCGGGTTATACATTAGTCAAGATCGGAAGCGCTGATGCCGCGGGTGTAGTTTCCTCTACCATCACCGGAACAACCACCGGAGGCAAGGCTGAAGCCGCCGCCGCTTCTACTAAGTTCAGTATAATGGTATTACCCGTAAGCGGTAAGGCTTCCCAAAACGTGGAGGCTGTCTTCACGATCGATGGAGCGGATTATCCTGTAGCCTTAGGAACCTCCGGCAGTGACCTGACATGGGCGAAAGGCAATAATTACCTCTATACCGCCAAACTAAGCGGCAAGGAATTATCCATCACCTCCGTAACCGTAGCGGAATGGGGAGACGGAGGTAACAATGATCTAGTAGTGAACTAACACCCTATTGTAGAGACGGGGCGTGCCCCGTCTCCACCACACCCCCAGAATGAAACAAAATATAACTCATAAATAACTCACGATAATATGAAACCGTATCGATACCTCTTATTAGCAACCTTGTCGCTCCCCCTTTTCGCCTGTTCCGGCGAAGACGGCGAAGACAAGCCAATCCTAGATCCAGACACCCCTGTGGCTCTATCCCCTCAAATAGCCAGCATAGCGCTTACTAAGGCTTCCGCGAGCAACTCTGATATCAAGGCGATCAGCCTGTTCGCCGTAAATAATACCGCGGGCGAAACCTTTTATGGAGCCAATGGCGAAGGTACATACGGCAAATACACGCTTCAATCCGGTAGCCTCAAACCCAGCGCGGAGGGTCAAACGATTTGGCTAAATATGCAGCAAGCCAAAATCTATTCCTATTTTCCAGCTACCGACAATAATGGAATCACGAAAGAAGGGACATCTTCTCCCTACACCTATACGATTCAGATTCCCGCTAACGCCATAAGCTATTCCCGGCAGGTTACGGATGCTTCTTCCCTAGATTTCACCACCCCCCAAACTGATTATATGTATGGAGTAGCCTATAATACGACTACGAATGCATTTACGACCGATCTTCCGGTAGCCGATAACGGACATGCGGCGACCGGTACCCCTAAAGGGTCGTCTATCGCCATTGGCATGAAACATGCTTTCTGCCAAGTCGTATTGAAATTTAAGAAAAACACGGATTATGTCGGTTCTTGCAACTTGACAAAAGTAACTTATAGCCGTTCCATCCCCACGTTAAACGCTACCGGTGCGACAACTATGAATTTAGCGAACGGAACCCTAACGAATCTAACCGGGGCGAATACGGCTACCCCTGTCAACTATGAATATACCGTGGCTTCCGGTGTAACCGTGCCCGTATCTACAGATGGAATCGAGTTGATAAACTATGGCATCCCATTCGCATCGGGAACCGCAAACGTATCGGCCGCGAACTTGACTGTCATTGTAGATGGCAAGGAAATGACACTCCAGGATATCAGCGACGGAGGTGAATGGTTGGCCGGTTACAAATATACATACACGATCTCTATCCACGGAACCGGCCTCAAATTGGATGGCTTCAATATTGTAGGCTGGCTAAATGAACCGTCCGATAATACGAATACAACTATCTAAAAAACATACGATCTATGATACAGGATACATACAAGAAATTGGGAGGGCTGGGCCTCGGATTGAGTTTGCTGGCTTTATGCGCTGGCTGTTCCGCCGAAGATCCCATGAGCGGTCAAGACACGGCAGAGGTCTTTCTCCAACCCGCTTTTCACGTAAACGGAGTAGAGACCCGTTCCATCGTAAGCGGTATCGCGACTACGGAGGGCGAGGGGAAGATTCATCAAGTGAAGCTTTTCGTCACGAAAGAAAATGGATATACCCCCTATGATGGAGTCGGCACTTCGGGCGCGGACGCAGGTCTGTCTACCTTCACCTATCAATCGGCGAGTGGGGGTGGAAACGAATGGGTAGGTAGTCCTATCGTGAAATTGTCGAGTGTAAAGGCGAGGATATATGCTTATAGTCCCGCAAGCTCTACCCTGACGAAATCTACGAGTACCACGGCACATACGATACCTATCACGCTTCCTGCCACCCAATCCTTCCATGGCGCAAAAGAGTGGGATAGCGACGCTATCGATTATATGTATGGCTCGGCGGCCAATACGGTAGGAGACGCTACCACTATCACCGCCAGCCATACAAGCCCTTCGGGAAGCGGTTCTTTCGATGGTACTTATCAACCGGAGATCTATTTGCAACATGCGTTGGCAAGGCTTAGTTTCACGATGCATTCCGCGACAGGCCGTCCGGTGAATACAACTTACGATTATGTGAAAAAGATTAAGTTAAAAGCGGGCACCAATCTGTTCACGACCGGTTCCGGAACAATGTCCGTGGCGGATGGTGCGATCGGAGGGGGTACGCCTACAAGTGAGCTTACTTTCACGGCCAAAGAGGAGGCGGGAGTAACCACGGCGGTTCTTTGCGGTAATACAGGTACCCCCACTATGGTAGGCTACGGCTTGGTAGCTCCTTTATCTACGGCCTCGGATATGACTATAACCGTAGTGGTAGGTCAAAAAGGTAGCGCTACGGCTGATCGTGAGTTATCCGCTACTCTCAAACAAATCGTATGGAAAAGAGGGCATACCCATAAGATACAAATAACCTTGTCCAACCGGGCGGTCACGGTGAGCACGGAGATTATGCCGTGGACGGATAGCGATATGGATAATGGTGATGTCAAGCCGGGCGGTTATTGATAACGATGAATATAAATAGAAAGGAAATATGCATATGAATGACATGAATCTAGGTTTGGTTTGGACGGGAGCCCTTTGTTTGGTATTGGGGCTTTCCGGCTGTACGAACGAGACGGATACCGGCCTCTCCGCTCCGGGGGGAACCCCGGTGAGAGTCCTCGCCGAGATCGCTCCTGTTACTAAGAGCGGAACTACTCGGGCGGTTAGTACGGACAATGATTTTGATAGAGGAACCTTTTTAACGGGCGACAACATTAAGGTAACGCGAACGAACGCAGGGGCTTCAACCGTGTCTCAAGAGTCAAATTATCGGTATGACGCTTCTTCGTGGGTGGTAGTAGGAAACTTGCCGGTAACCTTGGAACCCGCCGCGACCTATACGGCAAAGTTTCCGGCGGATTATGACGGAATTAAGCAGTATCAAAATACGGATGGATATTATTTGGCCAGCAACCTGCTGGAAACCGAACCGGTCTCCAGCAGCGACGGTACGTTGAATTTCACGAATACGAATGGTAAACCTTTCAAGCACGTCAACTCAAAGATCACTTTAGAATTTACCGTCAACCGTACTACAACTACGATCGCCAATGATGCCGTGGCCCTAGAGGCGGCAGGATTGCGTACCAACGTATCAACAACACAATCGATCACGTTGTTCCGGCCTTACCCTAGCGATGCCTCTAGGAAATATGAATGGTGCGGTATCGTACGGTCGATCAACGCTTCTACCTCTTTAGCGGTCTCTTTGACTTGCGATGGCGTAACGTATAAGGTGACCCTTACCGATTGCCCCTTAAAAGCCGGTTATCATTACAAATACAAATTAACCTTGCATAATGACTTACTGATCCCGGAGAGTTGCACTATCGGCAAATGGACGGACGAGATTATGTCGGGTGGAAATTTAGCTTAATAAAGATATGATTTTATGATACGAAATAATAATACACAAAAATGGACATCCTGCGTGGCGGGAAGTCTTTTGCTACTGCTCCTTCCGGCTTGTACCTCGGAGGCGGATTTAGAAGGAAGCCAGCCTTTGGTGGTGACAGCCGAGATTGCGTCTACCTCTCCGTCTACCCGGGCGATTGACGCTACAAACTATGATAAAAGGATCTTTGAGGAGGACGATGAGATACAAATTAGTGATGGAAGTAAAAACGTGGATTATAAGAAGGATAAAACGAATGGTTGGGTACCAACAACAACTGGTTCGGGATTGAAGGTTACCGCATCTTCTTCCGCTTCTACCTTCTCCGCTTCATACCCGAAAGGTTTCACTTCTATTTTGGAGGATCAAGACAAACCGTACGAGAACTTTTGGAAAAGTAATAAGTTGGAGGCCAAAGGCACGACGAATGTCAAGCTGACGAATAATCAAGTGAACTTTACCTTTATGCCTGTAGCCTCAAAGATTACGATCTCAATCAATTATAAATCCAGCGGAAGTTCTACGACAAAATATAAAGATGTTACAGCTACCTTGACGGGTGGAACTACTTGTGGTATTCGTACGGGCGGTTCAAGTTCGGAAGTAATTAATATGTTGCGTACAAGCGAAAACGTGGCTAGCGATAAACATAGTTTTGTCTGCATCTTATATCCCGGTACATGGAGTTTCACCTTGAAGGTATCTTGTACTAATGAAAGTTCGAATACGAAGGAAGAAAAAACTTTTACGCAATCGTCTTACTCGTTCGTTGCGGCGAAAAACTATGTATACAACTTCACATCGTCTGACGAGTTGATATTGAACAAGGTGGAAGTAGAGGATTTTAAAGCCGCTACAGAGGTCCCTAAAGACCCCGTTAGCGCCACTTGATACTGTGTTAAATCTATAAAGAATGAGGAATATGAGAAATCTATGTAATTGGGGGCTGGGATTGGCTATTTGTTCTGCCTTGGTGGCCTGCCATACAGATGAGATACCGGAGGTGGCGAAGGAAGGCGCTACTCTTGAATTGGAATCCGTCTCGATACTTGGCGAGAATAGTACGAAAGGAGCTACGACTTCAGTGAATAAAGTAAGGCTTTACTTGATGGATAAAAATAGTACTTGGGTAAATCCGGAGTTCATTCAATCCAATGGAACATGGGGCTGTACATCCGCTCCAACTTTAGGTGATACGGACACAAATGTATACGCTTATTATCCCACCTCGGAAAGTGGGACGGCAATTACGGTGACCTCTTCTTCTGGTGTATATTCGATTCCGGTCTCGATTCGCTCGACAGATACATTTGCCGGTGAGCAGGTTGATTATCTTTACGCGGTTCCGGTGAAAGCATCCAAGACCTCGAAAGTTGTCAGTCTTACCTTGAAGCATGCCTTGACAAAGGTGAGTTTTCAGATTTACAAATCAACAAATGCCAGTGATGAGAAATTGACCTTGACCAAAATAGAGATTCGTAGTAACACCGGACGTCTGCAAACAGGAACCGGGAATATGCGCTTGAATGGAACAGGCGCTGAGATGGGTAGTTTAACAGGTTTGGCCGGAAGCTCGCGAATCGTTCTGACAGGCTCTCAACTTCTGGAAACCTCATTGACGCAACCGAACGTGTATTGCCTTGTGGCGCCGATGAACGCTACCGAGCAAGTATTGTCGTTTCGATTGACTGTAGATGTGGATGGGGTGGAGCGTGAGTTTGAGACCTCTTCTATCTCTTCTTCTTCCGGTACGGGAGTGAAGTGGGAAGCTGGTAAGGATTATGTCTACAAAATACGTATTGATAAAATGGAAGGTACATTCGAGGGCGTAACCGTATACGATTGGCAAAGTAGTACGGATCAAGACACGAGTGTGGGTATTTAATATGAAAGGAGGATATATGAGATATGTATTAAGTTTTATAGGTTTATGGCTTTTGGTAAGTCTGGCGGGTTGCCAAAAGGAATCTATTATGGAAGAAGGGGAAGGTGATAAGGTAGCCTTAGAGTTCGATCTGTATCAGGCGAACGTAACTAAAGCGACCACTACTTCTCCTTTGAAGGAGCAAGCGATCATTAAGGTTTACGCTTTCAAGGTGGAAAATGGAACTACGATCGATATGTCTACCGCTACCCCTTCGGCGGAAGGTACTTATGTGGTAGCGGCGGATGGTAAAGTCGCCGCCCAATCGGGTAAGGCCCTCTTCTTGTATCGTGGTGTATATAATCTTTGCTTCGTTTCTTTTAACGCGGCAAATGCCCCGGATTTGAGTAGCGGGAATTTAGTAGCCGTGAACAATGAGCAGGATTTTATGTATACGTTCATGAATGATATAACCGTCCAACCCCAGAAAGCGGGGCAAAGCACGATGTCGGTAACTTTAACGAACCCGTTTGTGCGGCTTTGCTCACAAGTAGAGGTATCAGTAAAAGCGGCGGCTACTTCTCCTGTCGATGTAAAAGGATTAAAGGTTAAATCCATCACGATGAGTAACCTGTCGAATCCCAGAAATTATAGACTTGGTGATGATGCTTGGCTTTCAAATGGGATTGCTAGCTTAGATAATGCAGTTGAATTCACGTTATTCGGCAATGATGTAGATGTTAAGATAGCCCATACTTCAAAGCCTCCTAAAATCGTTTTACCATTAAGTGGATCAGAATTGAAGTTTACAATCAATTTGAAAATTCAATATGATAAACAAGGTATTGGTGGTGCGGAGTGGGGTGATTTTACGTTTTACGCTACCGCTCGTAAGACTTTTTTACCCAGTATGTCATATAAATTTGAATTTACTTTAAAGTTCTTCGGAGATTTTAAGGAAACGGAGCTTACATTGGGTATTTTGGAATTCACGGAGATAAAAAATACGACAGGCCCTGTTGGTGGGGAGTAAAAGGAGGTATTGGATATGAGAATTAATATAATATGTTTACTATGCCTGTTATTCAGCGCATGTAACAATGAGAATATCATAGAGCCATCATCTGGTAATGGAGACGAATGTGCGTTTCAGTTTATGCTAAAGGCTCCGGGTACAATCGAGGTCGATACGAAGGGTATTGATACGAAGGCAGGAACGGCTATTAAATTGGGAGAAACGACTGTAAATAATGTATGGATATTACAATTCAAATCGGATGGTACAGAATTATTGAAGGCTGTTTTCGCAAATGGAAATGATATACAATCTGTAGGTGCTACTTATGACCAACTGTTGATACAATTGACAAAAGAAGATATGCGCTTTAAGAATGAAGATAGTGTGTTTTACATTATTGTAAACGGGGAAGCTTCCACTGCGACAGAAGAGACCGCGAATTTGTTTGTAGCTGCTGGAGGTATACCAACTACACTTACGGTAAATGATTTAATGGCTAAGACAAAAGATATTACTTATAGTGGAGATGGTTCCGCCACGGGTGCCAATATCCTGTCTTCGGGACCGACTGCTTATAAGAAAGATGATACGGGTAATGCGAATATGAAGTTAGTCGTATTATCCCGTATGTATAGGGCATTCGCTAAGGTCACGGTGGCTGTAAGCTCTTCTGTAAAGGCTGTTGACGGTCAATTCAGTTTAATAACGACGGCACCTGTTATTATTGCTAATGTACCGAAGAAAACCCGGCTTTATGATGATGGCTCATCTCCATATCCAGCCTCCGGAGCAACTGATTTTTATGGAGAGATTCCTGTATCCGGCATTACTCTGGGAGAGAAAGATGGTACGTTTTATTTAGCTGAGAATATTCGGGGTACAGGTACCGCCACGAGCGCGCAAGAGAAAAACATAGGAAGTAAAGGACCCAAGGGTACGTTGAATGACTGTACATATCTTTTGGTGAAAGGACAGTACAAATATTGTTTAGGTCAAGTATCAGGGATAAACAAATACTCTGATCCCATAGACGTTGAATATAAATTCTATTTAGGAGGGGATTTGGTTACCGACTATAATATTTACCGGGATTACCACTACAAAATAACGGTAGATATAGCTGGCCCAAACAGCGCTGATTACCGGGTGAAGATTACGAACGGCAATGTAGCGGTGTTTGATGATGCCGATACCGTGGAGAATGAAGTAACCTTCTAAAGTCTGTGCGGGAATGCCCTGACGAATCTATTCGTTGGCATTCCCGCATAGACTACTTTAAATAAATGAGAATAACTTAGAGGCGATCGAGGAAATGAACTTCTTGCATTTCCTACCGATTGTCTCTTTTATTTGTATAGGGGGATTGGCGCTTAAAGCCATCACCTTATTTTTACTTCTTTGCCGGGAGGAAGAGACGCGAACCAAATTATTCAACATATTATCGGAGGCCCTGTCTATTTTAGATACCGATATCCGGCCAAGATAGATCTCGGTAGTCCGTAAGGACATATGTCCCAAGGATTGGCTGATGATACCGATTTCCGAATTCGCCTCCAGCATCATGGAAGCCCAGCTATGCCGCATCACATACGTGGTGAATGGCTGTTCGAAGTGTAATTGTTCTCCCATTTTCTTTAAATGACGGTTCACTCTCCGGAGGGCGGACTGAGCCGTGACTTCTCCCTCTCCACTGATTTTCTCGTGTAAGAAAGGGAATATCCACGGGTTATTGAAACGCCGATAAGAGAATATGATGTTCTTCATCTCGGGAGTGATCTTCACTTGCATCGCTACGCCGGTCTTGCTACGTACGTAATGGATATAATCATCATTTATATTGCTGTGCCGCAAATTAAAGACATCCACGAAGCACATGCCTCTCGCGTAAAACAAGAAAAGGGCCAAGTGAAGGGCCGTACAGGCATGTGGGTTCTTGGGCCGCTCAAGAGTTGCTAGATTCTGTAGGTCGAGGCTTGACAAAGCCCTTTTCCGGGTGGGTGGCACCTTTATCTGCAAGCCGGAGAACGGGCTTTCTTTCGGGACATCCATTTGCTTATCTTGAACGATCCTGTTGTACATTGTCTTTAGATTACGAATGTAGAAGTCCAAACTACCCGGTTTCAAGGGAGCCTGTTTCCCGTCTTCCCCTTGCATCAACCATAAAAGATAGTGATGGAGAAAATCGGTCGTTAGGTCGGCAAAGGTAAATTCCGTTACTCTCGGGCCTAAAAAGGTGGATAATTTATTCCATGCGCTTCGATAATTTCCAGCGGTCCTTCCTTTCCCCTCATCGATTTTACTACTGATCAATTCTTCTATACATTCCTGTAGCAAAGGGGAGTTGTCTGTTGTTTCTATATTCATATGATTACTATTTATGGATATAGAATAACAAAAATAGAAAAGATTGGTTTTATCAAAACCTCCCCTTACCAATTGTGGTAGAGGAGGTTTTGTTTTATTTATAGTTTATTTGAAAGCTTTCTCACTAATACCGTCTCCATCGAGCCTCAATCGCTCCATATAATCCGGAACGGTGCGGCCTAACGCTTTGTCTACGTATAGTTTAGCCAAGTATTGAGCGAGCATGAAGCCGTGGCCTTGCAAACCGACGAATAATCCGTTATCTGGATCGATAATGTAGCGAGGCTCTACATAATAACCGGACCATGTGGCTTGTACCGGTACGGTGGCTAACGATGGAATCCAATCACAGAACACCTCGGAGATGATCTCCATGAAACGGCGGGTATTAAACTTCAACTCATCAAAATTGCTGATCTCCGCTTTTGCGTCGACAGCGGGGGAGGCGCAAGCGATAATCTGTCCGGTCTCGGCAAATTGCTGACCGTAGACCGCAGAGAAGTCGTTTCGTTTCCGGCGGTCTATCAACATATCGAGGATATCCCCGTCTTTTCCCAGATTCGGTAGGCGATGGGTAATCAACGCTTGGTGCTTGACTGGATAGAGGCCGGTGTAAAGACCCAGCATGCGGGCGAAACGCTCGGCGCTATAACCGAGTGCATTCACGAAATGATCGCATTCGTATTCGATGTATCGCTTATCATGCGTATATAATAAGACGTGATATTTTCCTCCGTTTTTGTGGACTTCCACTAGGTGCGTGTCTTCCAAAACTTCACCTTGCCGCTCCTTGCCTTTGTTTCGAATAAAGTCTATCACACGCCCCGGGGTAGCTTGCCAACAATGCTGGGAGATTTGCGCGGCGAAATAGGTGTCTTGATTCGTGTTGAAATAGGGGGACACCTCTTTCTGGAAGTCTTTCTTATCGATCAGATAAGCGTTGGACCAACCGCAGGAACGTTCCAGATCATTGTAGGTAGCCTCGTCGTGGGCAAACGTGATATAGCGAATCTCCCGGTAATGGATATCGTATTCTTTTTGCGTCTCCTCGAATATCGTTTGGTTATTACGGGCGATCTCCGCTAATTCAGGGATCGAGAACGCCGGACGGCCACCACCGATATTACGCCATGATGATCCTCGATCCGCGTTAATAAGGACGGTCTTTTTACCGGCTTCCGCGAAATAACGGAACAATGCGCTACCTCCGATACCTCCGCCGGCGATCAAGACTTCCGTCTTACGGACCTGCTTTCCGGAATCCACCTTATAGGTATCCGCTATCTGACGCTGCGGATACATTTCTCCTAGGACAAAGCGGGTAGATAGGGGAGCACGGGGGGTAGCGTCGCCTACCAATTCGATACCTTTTTCCCTTAGTTTCATACGTAGGCGGGGTATGCAGCGTTTTCCGCGGCACGGCCCCATTCCTAGGCGGGTGATATGTTTTACCTCGTCGACGGAGATATATTTACGATTGCCTATGGCGGAAAGTAGCTCATCCAAAGATACGTCCTCGCAATGGCAAACGTAGGTCTCCGACTCACACTCCGGCTCTTGCTTGAAGTCGATCTCCTCCGGATAGTTCTCTTTTACGATGAATCCTGTGATATTCAATAAGGCATCGTTTTCCATTCCTGCCGCTTTCACACGGGCCACGTTTGTTTTTGTCGGCTTCTTTAATACTTTCTCAATGATGCCTTCGCCTTGTTTCTTACCGTTATCATCTACGAGCCATACCTCGGCACCTTCTTCTACCTCGTATTCTACCGGTAAGAATAAGTTTTGCTTCCGGATATCGTAGCCGAAAATAGCCAGTCCCGGGCAATGGGATACGCATTGCATACAGCCGGTACATTTCTCGTAATCGATCTCGGGCGTTACGCTGGTGGAACTTTTGGTGATCGCCTTTTGAGGGCAGGCAAAAGAGCAAGGGTTACAAGCGAAACCGTATAGGCAATCCAAGCGCACGAAAGGGCGTTGGGCTTGACGCTCGGGAGTGGGCCTTGGGGACTCTTCCTTGATGCGGATCGGATGTTGCTGGGAGTCGATGTATTCCTTAGATATTTGTAAGTAATCGTTGTAGTTGAAACGTACGCCTAGCTCTTGGGCGATCTCATAAGCGGCTTGCTTTCCTCTTAGTACGGCGGTAGTACCTTCTCCGATCCGTACGGCGTCGCCTACACCGGCACAGCGCTTTCCAAATGTGTACTGGCCTTTGGTTAGTAATTGATTGTCGGGTATCAATCCTGTACATATATTGATAACATCAATGCCATCGATCACTTTCTCTGTTCCCGGGATCGGCTTGAAGTTCTCGCATTCGCAGACAACCGCGCCGGTAATACCGGTCCGATCCTTGTTTGGAATGGCTTTCAAAAGCATGTGGGAGGTATAAATAGGTATACCAAGGCGGCGAATTCGATTCGCTTGTACCGGAAATCCACCTTCACGGGGCATCGCCTCTAAAATGGCCTTGACTTTCGCTCCGGCTTGCATCAATTGGTAGGACGTTAGGTAACCTATATTACCGGCACCTACCGTCAATATGTTTTTACCAAGTAACGTGAATTCGGCGTTCATCATTTTCTGTACGACTGCCGCTGTATAAACTCCGGGCACATCATCGTTCTCGAAGGTCGGCATAAAAGGAACCGCACCGGTAGCGACTACCAAGGCTTGAGCCTCTACATAGAAATTCTTATGGTTAAGCATGTCTTTTACGGCGATACGCTTATTTTGTAGGATATCCCAGACCGTGGAATGCAGGAAAATACCGGAGTGGTCGTCTCCGGCTAAAGTTTTCGCGATATCGAAACCACGCATACCCCCAAAGCGCCGCTCTTTCTCGAAAAAGAAAAATGCATGGGTTTGCATCAAGAATTGACCGCCGATCTTATCATTGCTATCGATTACGATGCTGTTCAAGCCTAGTTCTTTTAAGGTTTCCCTACAAGCTAATCCAGCGGGGCCGGCACCAATGATGGCCGCATCTGTTCGATAGATCTCTACCGGTTCTTCTCTGGGTTCTATTTGGGAATCTGTCGTATAATCCTGTACTGTTATTTCCGATACTTCCTTTACATTGTCTACTTTCGTAATACAGATACGCTTTACTTCTCCGTCTACCAGCATTTCGCAGGCGCCACATTTACCAATACCGCAATTCAGCGAACGATTGCGGCCATTTACGCTATGACTGTGTACTGGATAGCCGGCCTGATGTAAGGCGGCGGCGATGGTAAAACCCTTCATTCCCGTTACGGGTTTGCCATTGAATAAAAAAGTGTGTTCTCCCTCTTGTGGAATTGTTAAAATAGGATGATTAACGATTCTTTCCATAATTGCTATTGATTTAATTGGGCTAAAATTACGGATATAATTGGATAAATGTCCTAATTTTACTTGAAATCTATTCATGAAAAAGCGATTATCCCTAAAGATTTAGGAGTAATCGCCGTGTTTTACTTGAAATTTGTCGTTTTGGGTAACCATAGCGTCGGAAGCGCTTTCATTTAATGTTAATTCTAGTGCGCTAACGATAGGAACCGTTAGAAAAGTGTTCCTCATCCGCTTCCGCATTCATCCGGAAGGCAAAGAGCATTATCATAAACAATAATATAGAAAGTAACTTCTTAATCATGCCTCAAACCGATCTCATCATTTTTATCTTTGTTTGTAAAACAATTTGCAGCTTGAAGTGTTTTATATCCAAACAGTCGATAAAAAGAAAAGCTCTCAGCCTAAAAGAAATTACTGGTGAACCTTTTCAAACAATCTTCTGTTATACTATAAAATGACTCAGAAGTCACCTTGATAGTAGTCATCGTATAATAATTTGTTAGTAGTATTTGTTTTTTCATATAAGTAGAGTTTGTTATTTGTTTGGTCCGCATGTAGCTGTGAAGCTGGATGCGGATTTTTATTTGTTTCCGCATGGATAAAGGTATTTAAGGGTATTAGTGTTGTTTTATATATCGTTTCTGTCTAACTTTGTTTGCTCAAAACAAGGATTCAACTTTACAAATACTTTACAAAAAACTTTACACGATTATGGCTACGGTACAATGGGTAATCTTCAAGCATCATAAGAAATCCGATGGGACATACAACCCTAAGATACAGATAATACATAAGAGCTTGTCCGCTTACATTCCTTCTGGGGTTAATACGGAATGTGTTCGTTTCCGAAAAGGGCACTCTTCTGGATCTGTAACGGATAGCTCTATCGAGGACAGCCTTAATGACAAAGTAAGGAAGATTCGTGCTATCCTAAATGAAAAAGAAGAAATCATCTCTGAAATGGATACGGCAAAGGAGGTAAAGGATTATGTCTTGAAGATATTGGATGCCGGTAGTGAGATTGACTTTCTTCAGTTCGCCAATGAGTATAAGGATAAGATAAAGAATGAATCCACGAAAGCTTATAATGTCACGAGAATAAATGCGTTAACGAATTATGTAGTAGAGAAAACGGGGAAACCGTCTCTTCCTATAAGCAAGCTTACCCATAAGTTGTTAAAGGATTACGAGGATTGGTTGCGGACAACAAACCGGAAAAGCAAGAAAGCCGACAAAGAAAAATGCGGATTAAGTGAAAATAGCATCAATTCCTACATGGGGGCTCTCTCTATTATCTTTAACGCTGCAAAGAAAAAATACAACGACTATGATGTGGGGGATATCCTTATAAAAAATGATCCTTTCAAGGTGTATTCCCCTCCCAGAATAGAAACAACTTCTAAGAGGGCGGTTGAGAGAGAGACTATCCGAAAAATCTTTGGCTATCATTCGGACAAAGACGTTCCAGAAATGACAAGGGATCTCTTTTTGATGTCATTTTTCTTGGCGGGAATGAACCTAGCGGATATCTATGATTGTGGGCCGTTTGGGGACAGGGTAGAGTATACGAGGAAAAAGACACGTACCCATAAAAAGGGCAAGCCGTTTTTGTCGTTGATGATGCATCCGATAATCGCAGATATAATAGAGAAATATAGGGATAAGGATGGCATAAGGGGATTTTGCTTCTATAAGATGTATCGAATATGCCGGCCTTCCATCAAGCCGTGAGAAGGGGTTTCTTCGTGTTAAGGAGAGAGTTGTCCTTACCGGATTTGACTTATTATGCGGCTCGTCATTCATTCGCCACTACTATAACATCTTGAAGTATATTATTGATTTGTAGTACTTTGCAAAACAGAAAATCAAAATAGGGAACGGATAAGAAACGAGCGAACTACTTTAGTCTGCTGTGTTTTTCCATTGCTTCAAATAACTCTCCCACAAAGATAATCATTTTATCTAAATTGTTATCCAATATAGCTGTCATTCTTCGTATCTTTGCAATTATAAAGCATTTAACATGGATAAATTCAATGCGAGTGAGAGTGTAGATGCCACGAGATTAGAGAAACTATTTCTTGAAAGTGGCACACCGAAAATACTTAGAAAAAATGAATATATGGTTCGTCAAAACGATAAGACGAATCATATAGGCTTTGTTACTTCAGGTATATTTCGACTTACTCGCATAGATACAAACGGGAACGAATGGATTGTTGGTTATAGTTTTGAGAATGATTTCGTATGTGATTATCCCTCTTTAATTAATAGAACTGATGCAACGGTTAGTATACAGGCAACAACTGATTGCGAGGTTTATTTACTCCCATTAAGCGAACTCAACCAATTTTGGGAAACCGATATGGAAACACAGCGTTTAGGTAGACGAATTGCCGAAACAAGAGAAGCACCCGGATAGAAGGGTTCTTGAAAAGGAAGCGGAAAAGGTGTTCGATGAAAAAACAGGTAAGACCTATGAAATCGAAGCGAAGTACAAGACCGAACCGGTAAACCGTATCTCCATCCCTTTAGAACAGGATATAGTGAACATCCAAACGGCTTTCACAGTAGGTACTGAGCCGTCTATGGATTGTACTCCAACCGATGATGACGAAAAGAAACTGTTGGATGCGGTCAAGGCTGTATTCAAGTCCAACAAAATTAAGTATCAGAATAAGAAGATAGTCCGTGCTTGGCTTTCCGAACAGGAAGTAGCAGAGTATTGGTATGTTACCGATGATGATTCGTTCTGGGCGAAGTTCTGGAAGAAAGTTAAGACTACCTTCGGAGGAAAAGTAAAACCCACCAAGAAGCTGAAAAGCGTGTTGTGGTCGCCATTCAGGGGTGATAAGTTATACCCGTTCTTCAATGATGAAGGTAAGATGATTGCTTTCTCCCGTGAGTATAAAAAGAAACTCATGGATGATTCGGAAATCACCTGCTTTATGACTATCACGGATAAGGCGGTATATCAATGGGACTTGTCTAAAGGGTATGAAGAAAGAACATCTTTTGCTCATGGATTCCCGAAACTGCCGGTTATCTATGCTTACCGTCCTGAGCAATATTGCAAGAAGATTAAAACCTTCCGTGTTCGACTGGAGAAGTTGCTTTCTAATTATGCGGATTGTATCGACTATCACTTCTTCCCTCTGTTGAAATTGGTTGGCGATGTAGAGGGATTTGTTGGAAAGAATAAAGATAAAATCGTAAAGCTCACAGGAGAAGGAGCAGATGCCCAGTATCTGACATGGAACCAAGTTCCAGAAACAGTACGCTTTGAAGCCGAAACTTTAACGAACAATGCTTATGATATGTCAAACACTCCACGCATTTCTTTCGAGACACTGAAGGGGGTAGGCAAAGCATCCGGAACAGCTTTCCGCTTTATGTTCATGGGTGCGCACATGAGTGTAAGTAATCATGCAGAAGTGATTGGAGAGTTCTTACAGCGAAGGATGAATTTCCTCGTTTCTGCTTTGGGGGCTATCAATCCGACCGAGTTTAATAAAGCATCGCAGACGATTGATATTGAAACGGAAATACAGCCTTATATGATTGACGATTTGAATGATAAAGTTGCTACGGCTGTCTCCGCAGTCAGTGGTGGCATCTGGTCAACTCGTGAGGGAATCATGTTTGCCGGAAACGCAGACAGACTTGATGAAGAGTTGAAAGAAATCAAGGAAGAGCAGGTTGATAAGAATAAAAATACGGTTTCTCCTAATGCAAAGGAGTAATTTATTGCTTCATATCTTTATCGTACCATTGAGCGGAGCTAATTTAGTTCCGCTTTTTTATTGGTAAATTCTATTTTATAATATATATATCCTGTAAAAGTTTTATAATTCAAAATTAATTCGTATTTTTGCATCAAATAAAAGAGAGATGAGAATTGTATCACATAAGAAATTGAAAGAGTTCTACGAAACCAAAGGTTATGAAGATTCACGCATAGCCCTTGAACGTTGGTATGACATAGCGGAAAAAGCTGAATGGAAAAACCTATCAGACATTAAAGTAGATTTTCTTTCTGTTGACTATGTAGGTAACCAACACTATGTTTTCAACATCAGGGGCAACAATTACCGTTTGGTTGTAGTTGTTAAGTTTACGATAGGATATGTATTTATCCGTTGGGTAGGTACTCATAAAGAATATGATAAAATAGATTGTTCAACCATTTAAGATACAGGATATGAATAAAGTTACGAAAGAACAATATGAATTTGCTTTGGCAAGAGTGGAGGAACTTCTTCCATTGGTTGATGATAATACACCTGCGAATGATAAAAATGCAGTTGAACTCTCTGTTATGTCTGACATAATAATAGCATACGAGAAGGAACATTATCCTATTGAAAAGCCTACAGTTGCGGAATTGATAGAGCTTTCTCTTGAAGAAAAAGGGATGAGCCAAAGGCAACTTGCCGGTGAAATAGGAATAAGCCCATCACGGGTCAATGATTATATTGCTGGACGTTCGGAGCCTACTTTAAAAATAGCTCGGTTACTTTGTCGGGTGTTGAATATACCTCCGGCAGCGATGTTGGGTTTTTGATAAGATAATAATATTTGTTTGGGCGTGGCTTCGGTCACGCTTTTTTTATGTCATTTTACGACAATCGTTTCATTATCGTGTATCGCCTATCTGATTATTTTTTCAATCAC
>OHHQ01000477.1_pt1 | contig 22065 bp, 18 predicted proteins | sample 1568051 | NCBI WGS metagenome assembly OHHQ01 (sample SAMEA3879567, study PRJEB24766) | human gut metagenome | biome: human-associated habitat; feature: feces | place: USA | collected 1985/1987
AGAAACGTCCCCAACGATCTTCTGTCCGGGCAAACTTCTTGCCGGGAATGTAGCACCGTGGTATCCAGTGAAACCATTGTGCCAGTTGGCTGTGTATACTTGTACACCCGGCTCTGTGGTATAAACTTCCAGCGAGCGTCCGCTTTCTGGTTCTACGCATTTAGCCGCAAATACCAGAGCTTCCGTTTCGCGTTTGTTCAGCACGTAGCAATGGTCGTATCCGGCTCCGTTGATGAGCTGCTGGAACGGTTCATTGATACGGCTTCCCACTGTGTGCGGTGTACGGAAGTCCATCGGAGTACCTTCTACTTTCAATACTTCTCCTGTAGGGATAGATACTTCGTCTATTGGAATATAAAAATCTGCGTTGATTGTGACAATGTTATTGTCTACGGTTGGAGTTGGATTATTCAAACCTGCCAGACTGAAAAATGCGTGGTTTGTCAGGTTGATGATGGTTTTTTTGTCGCAGTTGGCTACGTAAGTGATGACCAGTTCGTTCTGTCCTGTCAGCGTATAAGTAACTGTGACATCCAGATTGCCTGGGAAACCTTCTTCACCATCTTTAGAGAGATAGTGCAGCGTTACGCTCTGCTCATCTTCCTGTTTGGCATCCCATACGCGGGCATGGAAACCAGTCGGGCCTCCATGCAGGGAGTTAGGACCGTTATTGATGGTCAATTTATGTTCTTGTCCGTCCATCAGGAAACTACCTTTCGCAATACGGTTGCCATAACGTCCGATTAATGTACTCAGGAAAGGTTCGTGGCTGTTGATTACATTGTCGATACTGTCATGTCCCTGCACCACATTGGCCAGTTTACCGTTTTTGTCCGGTACCATCACAGTTAAGATTGCTCCCCCATAGTTTGTAATTGCTACTTCGGCACCTTGCTGGTTAGAAAGAATAAACAAATCTGTCTCTTTGCCGTCTACAATTTTTTGAAAATCTGCTCTTTTTAAGCCGCTTAAATTATTTTCTTTATAAAATGTGTTGTTCATATTATTAAAATCTTTTAGTTCACACATTATTTTGTTGTGCAAATAAAAAGATTTTCTTCAATATACCCAAACATTTTCGAAGAAAGAACGTTCTTTAATTGTTTAAAGAAAGTAAATCGGCCACAATAAAACTGCTTCCTCCCACAAAAATAAAATCATCCGGCTGGGCTTGTTCCTTAGCAGCTTCGAAGGCTTCTTTCACATGGGGGTAGGCTTCTCCGTGTAAATTGAAGGTCTCGGCCAGTGCTTTCATCTGCTGGTAGGGAAGAGCTCTTTTCACGCTGGCTTGTGTGAAATAATATCGGGCATCTTTAGGCAACATAGACAATACCCCGCTCACATCCTTATCGTTCACCATGCCGATGACAATATGTAAGGTTTTATAAGTCTGAGGTCCGAGTTGCTCGGTTATGTATTGCATACCACCCGTGTTGTGTCCGGTATCGCAGATGATGGTCGGTTTCTCACCTAATTTCTGCCAGCGTCCCATCAGACCGGTCAGCTCGCAGACATGAAGGAAACCTTTGCGTACATTCTCTTCAGACAGGTTGTATCCTGCATGACGAAGCTGGCGGATAGCCGAGAGTAGGGTATTGGTATTCTTTAGCTGGCATAAGCCTCCCAGTTCGCCCTCCAGTTGAGGATAGTCAGCTGTTTGGTAAACGTAATGCATCGCTTCGTTGCGGGTCGCATGGATGAGCAGGTGCTCGTCTTCGGCAAATACAATGGGAGCCCCTACGGCAGTTGCCTTAGCCTGGAAGACTGGTCGGGTTTCGGGGGTGGTTTCACCGATTACGACCGGAGTACCTTCTTTAATGATGCCCGCCTTTTCTGAAGCAATTTTTTCCAGGGTATTACCTAAAAACTGTACATGATCAAAACTGATGTTGGTAATGACACACAAGTCGGGCTGAATGATGTTGGTGCAGTCCAGTCTTCCTCCAAGACCGACCTCTATAACGGCTACATCCACTTGCTGTTCAGCGAAATAGGTGAATGCCATGGCGGTGGTCAGTTCAAAGAAAGAAGGGTGGAGTGGTTCGAAGAATGCGCGGTGCTTTTCTACAAAATCGATGACAAATTCCTGGCTTACCGGAGTGCCGTTTACGCGGATACGCTCACGGAAATCCACTAAGTGAGGAGAAGTATAAAGTCCGGTTTTATAGCCTGCAGCCTGTAGAATGGCAGCCAATGTATGCGAACAAGAACCTTTCCCGTTAGTTCCTGCCACGTGAATCGTATGGAATTTGCGGTGAGGATGATGAAAGTAATCATCCAGTGCATACGTGTTGTCTAATCCTTCTTTGTAAGCATCTTTTCCCACCTGCTGAAACAGAGGGGCACTATTATATAAGTAGGTAAGTGTTTCCTGATAATTCATGATTTCTGCTTTTTAAAAACAGCTGCAAATATCATCATTTTTATCAGGATAACCTATCTTTTTACGATTTCATTTACCAGTAAGCTCCTTGCGGGTACTTGATTCCTTCTACTCCGATGCTGATGGAACTGCTTTCATTAAACTTGAAATTAATCATTCCTCCAATCCGGTCGGGAGCGAAATTAGGCATGGGGTAGTAGTAGGGAGAACGTTTCGGCATGAGTGACTTGTTGCCATAGGCATACAGACTGATACGTTCGTTGACTTTAAACGCAGCAATGCCGGTAATTCCTACATTGCGGTAGTTGATGCCACCCCAGTTGAAGTTGCTGGCATACAATCCACCTGCTACGCTGAAGCGCTTGTTCAGCGGTACGGCGTACAAGAAAGCGGCATCCTGACCGAAACCCACTCCGGAAGGAGCGTATTTGCTCGGACTGAATGTGACATTCATGCCGATGGAGGCATTGAATCCTTTATGCAGCTCCCAGGTGGCATAGCTGTAATTGAACGGGGTAATGCCATACATGTCGAAGGGAGAGTATAGGTAATGTTGCGGAACAGGAGCGGGCAGGGGTACACTGAGGGTATCCTTAGCCATGAACTGTTCTGCATGCAATGTCGTGGAAAGGGAGTCGGAAGGAAGCGACTTCGGGTTTTCTGTCTGTGCTAAAACGAGTAACGGACAGAACAATGTCAGCAGCAAGATATATTTTTTCATGACTTTCATTTTTTTGTTACCCCAAAAATACAAAAAATGTCACTGCTATTTAGGCTGTTATCTCTTTTTAGTCCTGGTTTAAATTTTATTTGGATAAAGAAGACGATGTGGACTGGAGCAGAATCTGAAATGTCCTGTTCTCTTTTCAGTACTTCTTAAGGAGTACTGTAGTACTTCCACGAAAGTACTGGAGTACTCCCTATGCAGTACTGGAGTACTTCTTCGGAAGTACTGGGAAAATGACTTTCGGCCGAAATAGGAGACTTGCAGGAATCGTGTTTAAATGCAGAAAGGACTGACTCCATTTGTAGGGGAGACAGTCCTTTCTTGTATCTGAAAAGCTGTTGCTTAATCGAATAAACTTCTGAATTTCTTGAAGATTTTTTCTTTCAGGCTTGTATTTGGCTTGAAGTTCTCTGCTTCCTGCCATTTTTCCAGTGCCTGACGTTCTTCTTTCGTCAGCGTTTCCGGAATGTAGACGCTGATATTTACCAGCAAGTCACCTGTACCGGTGTTGTATCCGTAGCTGTTGATGTTTGGCAGACCTTTGCCGCGCAAGCGGAGTACTTTACCCGGCTGTGTGCCCGGCTCAATCTTGATTTTTGCCTTTCCATCGATGGTCGGGATTTCTACCGTACCTCCTAATGCAGCGGTCGGTACACTCAACAGAAGGTTGTAAATCAAGTCACTTTCGTCGCGGATGAGTTCCGGATGCTTTTCTTCCTCAATCAATACCAGCAAGTCGCCCGGTACTCCGTTGTGTTTTCCGGCATTACCTTTTCCGTTGATGGTCACCTGCATGCCTTCAGCTACTCCGGCCGGAATCTTCACGGTTACCACTTCTTCACCATAAACCACTCCTTCACCGTTACATTCCTTACATTTGTTCTTGATGATTTTACCTTCACCGCCGCACTGCGGACATACAGACTGTGTCTGCATCATGCCGAAAATGCTCTGCTGTGTGCGGGTTACGCTACCCGTTCCGTGACATGTAGGACAGGTTTCTGTACCTCCGTCACCTTCTGCTCCTGTACCATGACAGTGGCTGCATTCTACGTATTTCTTCAGCTTGAATTTCTTTTCAACTCCAGTTGAAATCTCCTTCAGGTTCAGTTTGACCTTTACGCGCAAGTCTGAACCACGGAATTTCCGCTGACGTGACTGGCCTCCGCCACCAAATCCGCTGCTGAATCCGCCGAATCCTCCGTGTCCGCCGAAAATATCGCCGAACATAGAGAAAATATCGTCCATAGACATGCCTTGGCCGCCAAATCCGCCAAAGCCACTTCCACCTCCGGCTGCACCGTCTACTCCGGCAAAACCGAACTGGTCATAGCGTGAACGCTTGTCCGGGTTGCTCAATACTTCGTAGGCCTCTGCGGCTTCCTTGAACTTCTCTTCCGCTTCCTTATCACCCGGGTTACGGTCCGGATGATATTGGATGGCCTTCTTTCGGTAGGCCTTCTTTATTTCGTCTGCCGTGGCTGTTTTGGCAACCCCCAGCACTTCATAATAATCTCTTTTCGCCATGACTATACCTGTTTATTATTGGGCAACCACCACTTTTGCATGGCGGATGACTTTTTCGTTCAGTTTATATCCGGTCTGTACACAATCCAGTACCTTTCCTTTCTGTTCTTCGCTTGGAGCAGGCACCAAAGCCACAGCTTCATGGAAGTCAGTATCGAATGCTTCGCCCACAGGTTCCATCTTTTCCAAGCCTTCCTGGTGCAGGTTTTTCAAGAACTTCTGGTAAATCAGTTCCACTCCCTCGTAAATGGCTTTCACGTCTTCTGCCTTCTGCATGTTTTGCAGCGCACGTTCCAAATCGTCCAGAATCGGCAGGATAGCATTGATAGCCTTTTCTCCTCCGTTTTTGATTAATTCGGCTTTTTCCTTTAAGGTACGTTTGCGGAAGTTGTCGAATTCAGCAGACAGACGCAGGTATTTGTCTTTCTGCTCGTCGATGACTTTCTGAGCTTCTTCCAGTTCTTTTCCCAACTTTTCTTCGGCTGTCAGTTCCTTTTCTTCTGAAGAGGCATTTTCCTGTGCTTCTGATGCTTCGGAAGTCGTTTGTTCATTCTCGGCAGCTTCTTGTGACTGCTTTTTCAATTCTTCTTCCACGTTTGGATTTTTATTTTCGTTGTTCATATCTTAATGGTTTTTATTTTCGTTTGAATAGTTTTCTTTTCTCTCTAACAAATTTCGTGCCTTAATGGCAGTTTTATTCAAATTGGCTGCAAAAATAATAAAAAACTGCCACACTGACATAGAAAAAACGAAGATTACACGTGTACTCCCGATTTTGGCATTTCATCATTCTGATAGGTCAGTTCAACCCTTGATTTGTCAGCTTCGCACGTTTGTTGGGCTTTTATTGTGTGGCGTGAGGTAATTTTGTTTCCATCATCAATCAATACACAAGAAAATGTTTAAGAAAATAGTCCGTTTTTCAATTCGAAAAAAACTGTTTGTCGTGCTGACAACCTTGTTTTTAATGATTGGGGGCATTTATTCAATGCTGACATTGCCCATCGATGCAGTGCCCGACATTACCAATAATCAGGTACAGATTGTTACCGTGTCGCCCACTTTGGCCCCTCAGGAGGTGGAACAGTTGATTACTTTTCCGATAGAAGTGGCTATGAGCAACATCATGAATGTGGAGGAAATTCGTTCCGTGTCCCGTTTCGGCTTGTCGCTGGTGACCGTGGTGTTTAAGGAAAGTGTGCCCACACTGGATGCCCGTCAGCTGGTGAATGAACAGATACAAACCGTGGCCGGAGAAATACCTTCGGAGTTGGGTGTGCCGGAGATGATGCCCATTACTACCGGTTTGGGTGAAATCTACCAGTATGTACTGAAAGTGGCTCCCGGGTATGAGGATAAGTATGATGCCATGGAGTTGCGTACCATTCAAGACTGGATTGTGAAAAGACAGCTTTCGGGTATTCCGGGTATCGTGGAAATCAACAGTTTCGGAGGATACCTGAAGCAATATGAAGTAGCTGTCGACCCGGATGCCTTGTATTCGCTCAATATCACCATCAGCGATGTGTACGATGCATTGAGCCGCAATAACCAGAATACCGGAGGTAGTTATATAGAAAAGGTAAACCGTGCGTATTACATCCGTTCGGAGGGTATGATTACCGACTTGAAAGATATTGAACAGATTGTCGTGACCAATCGTGGAGGTATCCCTGTACATGTGAGCGATATTGGTAAAGTACGCTATGGGGCTCCTAAGCGTTTTGGTGCCATGACCAAGGATGGAGAAGGCGAATGCGTGGGAGGTATTGCCATGATGCTGAAAGGTGCCAATGCCAATGTGGTCACGCAGGAGTTGGAGAAGCGCGTGGCGAAGGTACAGAAGATGCTTCCCGAAGGAGTCAGTGTAGAACCTTATCTGAATCGTTCGGAACTGGTGAACCGTAACATTTCGACAGTTATCCGCAACCTGGTGGAAGGAGCCATTATCGTGTTCCTGGTATTGATTCTGTTCCTCGGCAATGTCCGTGCAGGATTGATTGTGGCTTCCGTAATCCCGTTAGCTATGCTTTTTGCCTTTATCCTGATGCGGGTGTTCGGTGTATCTGCCAACCTGATGAGTTTGGGAGCCATCGACTTCGGTATTGTGGTAGACGGTTCCATTGTGATATTGGAAGGAATTTTGGCGCATATCTATGGCCGTCGGTTGATGGGACGTACCCTTAGCAAAGAAGAAATGGATGCAGAGGTGGAGAAAGGAGCCGGCAATGTTGTACGAAGCGCCACGTTTGCCGTTCTGATTATTCTGATTGTGTTCTTCCCTATATTGACTTTGACTGGAATCGAAGGAAAATACTTTACCCCGATGGCCAAGACACTGGTGTTCTGTATTATCGGTGCTCTGCTGCTGTCGCTGACTTATGTGCCGATGATGGCTTCCTTGTTCCTGAAGCGTACGGTATCGGTAAAACCGACATTGGCCGACCGCTTTTTTGAGAAATTGAACCGTGTGTATCGCCGGACACTGGACTTCTGCCTGTCGCATGTATGGGGTACGCTGGTGTCAGCCTTTACCTTATTAATACTTTCGTTCTTTCTGTTTACCCGCTTGGGCGCCGAGTTTATTCCAACTCTTGACGAAGGTGACTTTGCCATGCAGATGACACTTCCGGCAGGTAGTTCATTGAGCCGCAGCATCGAGGTGTCGCTTGAGGCTGAAAAGAAACTGAAGCAGGATTTCCCGGAAATCAAGCATGTGGTTGCCAAGATTGGTACCGCAGAGGTTCCGACCGACCCGATGGCGGTAGAGGATGCCGAAGTGATGGTTGGCATCACCAAAGGACTGTATCCTGATATTGCACGGATGTATCATACTTCTGCCAGCAAAGTGGAACGAGCAATCCGTCATGCAGTAGAGAGTGCATGGAAGAAAAACGGCAGACAGGTGTATTTTGAAATATCTGGCTATCATATGATAGAAAAGCCAACAAATGGTCAGTTTATTGCTATATTGGCAGAATACTTCCGTATGCGCTATGGTCAGTCTTATCGAATGGCGCCTTATCGAAATCAAGAGGCAAAAAATCAAGGTGGATCTAATTTACAGGCGGAGGATAAGCTGCTTTTATTTTCCTGAGATATAAAGAAAGCGTAAAGAGTGTGATAATCCGTATTATTAACGGAATTTTTATGGCTTTTTTGCATAATGATTTCTATAATTCTGTTAAAGAATCATTGTGGAAGGGGCGAGGAAAATGGAACGGCGCATGTTATGGGAAAAACAGATTGCAGATGAAAAGAATCACAAGTTTACATTGCAGTATTTCTTGCTGGTACATCCCGTTCCCAAGGGGGAAAATGTGTACGGTGTTGCCATTGATAAGATCAGTGGTGGACAAGTGCTGGAACGGGAAGAAGTTTCTGGACTGTCTGACAGACAGGAGGAAATGGAAATCTTTTTACAGAAATTATGTCAGGGAGATGCGTTCCCTGTGGAATTGGCAGAATTGGGGGATGACTATATTTCCGCAAAAGAATTTATCTGCTAAGAAAATCATTGCAATTCATTACAAACATAAAAGCACGAGTTTCCATGGTTTATAGGAATCTTCGTGCTTTTTTATTTACGATGTTCAATATTTTTTTAAGAGCCATTTCTGACTGCCGCTGTTATAAGTGACTTCGTAAATGTGCTCTTGTCCGCAGATATGGCTGGCGCAGCGGAAAGAAAGGGTGGGAGAGCCGCCAAACATATTTTTTTCGGTTTGCAAAATTCGTCCGATGCGAATGACAATGGATTTCCCATCTTCTTCTATGCGAAAGCGTACAGGTGTGACAACACCTTCTTTCGATGTCCAAGAAATCATATCAATTTGTTTATTCAAAAGCTTCATGGCAATCCCTCCAGTCTTATTACCTTTATTATATACGAACGTATGTTCTTATTCAAGAGGAAAATATGGGAAAAGAAATTTTTTCAGAAGCATGACAAATTTCTTAAGATAAGGAAAAGGTTATTGTGCTTTTGAATTGTTTTTTGTATGATAAACAAAAATAAAAGAAAAGGGGGAGCAGACATGGAAAAAATGCAGTTTGTTTGTCCAAAATGCGGATGTCATGAATTTGTGCAGGACCAGTTCCAGGCTACTGGCGGCACCATGGCAAAATTATTCGATATTCAAAATAAAAAATTTATTACTATCAGCTGTGAAAAATGTGGATATACGGAAATCTATCGGGCAGAAACATCCACAGGAGAAAATATTCTGGATTTCCTGATCGGAGGCTGAAAAACTGTTAAGAACAATAAGAACAGTATGGATATAAACCATACTGTTCTTATTTTTTTATACAAAAAAGGAAAGGGTACATTGGAAAAATCACGAAAAAATGGAAGTGGAATGGAAAAAAGGTGATGGTTTCGCTGTTTTTTACGAAGTAAAAGTAAAATCGTTGCAAAATGAAAACCAGATTTGTATAATGTAACTATCATGCTTATAAGGAAATACAACTGTATGGAAGGAGAAAGTAACGGCGTATGTACGAAAAAGTATCAATTCCAGAAATTTTTGGCATGAATGTATTCAATGATTCCATGATGCGGGATCACTTGCCAAAACACGTGTATGAAGAACTGAAAAAAACCATTGAACGAGGCGAAATGCTGAATTCTTCCATTGCGGATATCATTGCCAATGCTATGAAAGATTGGGCAATCGAACGTGGTGCGACACACTACACCCACTGGTTCCAGCCCATGACCGGCGTCACGGCGGAGAAGCACGACAGCTTCATTTCGCCGCTTGACAACGGACGTGTGATAATGGAATTTTCCGGCAAGGAGCTGGTAAAGGGCGAGCCGGATGCCTCCTCCTTCCCCTCCGGCGGACTGCGGGCCACTTTTGAGGCCAGGGGCTATACCGCCTGGGATCCGTCCTCCTATGCCTTTATTAAGGAGAACACTCTTTGCATTCCTACAGTTTTTTACTCCTACGGAGGAGAGGCTCTGGACCGTAAAACTCCTCTGCTCCGTTCGATGGAGGCAATCAATAAACAGGCTCTCCGGATCCTGAAGCTGTTCGGGGCGGACGACGTAACCCGGGTCAATACCACCGTAGGCCCCGAGCAGGAATATTTCCTCATTGACCGGGAGCTTTACGATCAGAGAGAGGATCTGATTATGTGCTGCCGGACGCTGTTCGGCGCGAAGCCGCCCAAGGGCCAGGAGCTGGAGGACCATTATTTCGGTGCGATCAAGCCCAGGGTCGCCGCCTATATGGCGGATCTGAACCAGGAGCTTTGGAAGCTTGGCGTTTTAGCGAAAACCGAGCACAATGAGGTGGCTCCTTCCCAGCATGAGCTGGCACCGATCTTCTCCAACACCAACGTGGCCACCGACCACAATCAGCTGACCATGGAGATCATGAAAAAGGTTGCCAAACGCCATGGCCTGGCCTGTCTGCTCCATGAAAAGCCCTTTGACGGGGTCAACGGCAGCGGCAAGCACAACAACTGGTCTATCTCCACCAACACCGGCGTCAATCTTCTGGAGCCGGGAGACTCCCCGGCGGAAAACGCTCAGTTCCTTCTGTTTTTGACCGCCGTCATCAAGGCGGTGGATGAATATCAGGACCTGCTGCGGATTTCCGTGGCCAGCCCTGGCAACGACCACCGCTTAGGCGCCAACGAAGCGCCTCCGGCTATTATTTCCATGTTCCTGGGCGACGAGCTCACCGAAATTTTGGAGGCTATCGAGAACAGCACCGACTACAGTCAAAAAGACAAAACTGAAATGAAGGTCGGCGTCCATATTCTGCCCCGGTTTCCCAAGGATACCACGGATCGGAACCGAACCTCTCCCTTTGCCTTTACCGGAAACAAATTCGAGTTCCGTATGCTGGGCTCCAAATCCTCTATTTCCGGGCCGAATATTGTGCTGAACACCATTGTGGCGGAAGAGCTTTCCCAGTTTGCAGACGTTCTGGAAAAGGCCGGCGATTTCAACGCGGCCTTGAACGACCTGATCAGGACCACCATTCGGGAGCACAAGCGCATTATCTTCAACGGCAACAACTATTCCGACGAATGGGTGGCTGAAGCGGAAAGGAGAGGCCTGCTGAACCTCAAGAGCACAGTGGACGCGCTGCCCTACTATATTTCCGAGAAAAACCAGGCCCTGTTCACCAAGCATAAAATCTATACCGCAACAGAAATTCATTCCCGTTATGAGATTCTGTTGGAAAACTACTGCAAAACCATCAGTATCGAGGCCCTGACCATGCTGGACATGGTGAATAAGGATATTTTCCCGGCGGTTTGCCGTTATATGGACGCTTTAAGCGCCACTGTTCTGCATAAAGCCGGCGTTTCCAGCGTGATCTCCAGCAAGGCCGAGGAGGCCCGGCTGAAAAAGCTGTCGGCTCTGTGCGACCAGCTGTACCAGGCCAACGAGGCCTTGGGCGAGGCGATGAGAAAAGTGCCTTGCGGCTGTGACGTTAAGGCTCAGGCGGATTACTATAAGGATACCGTCATTGATCTGATGCAGAGACTGCGGACTCCTGCCGACGAGCTGGAAACCCTGACCGGCAAGACGTATTGGCCCTATCCCACTTACAGCCAGATGCTGTTCAGTGTGTGATTGGTTTCCCCTGTTGTCCCCCTGGTCTTTTCAGGCTTTCAGCCTGGAACCGGGGGAGGCAGCCCCTATCGATGCAAAACGTGCCTCCTTTTCTCCTGTTCAGCCGCAGTGGGTGCGGCAGCCTTAATCCTTTGGCCCGCCGGCTGAATGGAGGCGGCCGAAAAACGTTCTGACCTAGGAGGCTTTGGAAAAGAGGAACGTGTTTTTTCCATGGCGCGGGCCTTTTAGAGCAATTTTCTTCGGTTCTTTTTGTTATTCTTAAAAAACAGTTCATAGTCTTCTGCTAAACTTTAAAGGGATAATTCAGAAGCAGCCCTATGGATATTAAATTTGCTCGAAATAGCCTCAGGCTATTCGCATAGAGAGAGTATATTATTAAAAAGGAGCGTAATAACATGTCTTATGTCGATGAAGTACTAGCCAAGCTGAAGCAAAAAAATGCAGCGGAACCCGAATTTCTGCAAGCCGCGGAGGAGGTTTTAAACTCTCTGCGCCCGGTCATCGACCGAAACGAGGAGTTGTACCGCAGGGAAGCCCTTCTGGAAAGAATTACCGAGCCGGACCGCCAGTTTAAATTCAAGGTAACCTGGGTGGATGACAAGGGTCAAACGCAGGTCAACACCGGCTACCGCATCCAGTTTAACAACGCCATTGGACCTTACAAGGGCGGCCTGCGTCTCCATCCCTCTGTTTACACCGGTATCATCAAATTCCTGGGCTTTGAGCAGATCTTCAAAAACTCCCTGACCGGCCTGCCCATCGGCGGCGGCAAGGGCGGCTCTGATTTCGATCCCAAGGGTAAATCCGACCGCGAGGTAATGGCCTTCTGCCAGAGCTTTATGACCGAGCTTTCCAAATATATCGGCGCGGATATCGACGTGCCTGCCGGCGACATCGGCACCGGCGCCCGTGAGATCGGATACATGTTCGGCCAGTATAAGCGCCTGACCAATTCCTTCGAGGGCGTTCTCACCGGTAAGGGCCTGACCTACGGCGGCTCTCTGGTAAGAACCCAGGCCACCGGTTACGGCCTTCTGTATTTCACCGACGCTATGCTGAAGCACAACGGCCACAGCCTGGATGGCAAAACCATCGCCATTTCCGGCGCCGGCAACGTAGCTATCTACGCCGCGGAGAAGGCCATGCAGCTGGGCGCCAAGGTTGTCACTATGAGCGATTCCACCGGCTGGATTTATGACGCCGAGGGTTTGGATCTGGATGCCGTCAAGGAGATCAAGGAGGTCAAGCGCGCCCGCTTGTCCGAGTACAAAAACTATCGTCCCAATGCCGAATACCACGAGGGCAAGGGCGTATGGTCCGTTAAGTGCGACGTGGCTCTGCCCTGCGCTACCCAGAACGAGCTGAATCTGGATGACGCCAAGGCTCTGGTTGCCAACGGCTGCATCGCCGTTGCGGAAGGCGCCAACATGCCCACCACCCTTGAGGCCACCGAATATCTCCAGAAGAACGGTATTTTGTTCGCTCCCGGCAAGGCCGCAAACGCCGGCGGCGTCGCTACATCCGCTTTGGAAATGAGCCAGAACAGCGAACGTCTGAGCTGGACCTTTGAAGAGGTGGATCAGAAGCTGAAGCAAATCATGACCGATATCTTCGCCAAGGCCGCCGAAGCCGCCGACCGTTACGACGTTCCCGGCGACTACGTCGCGGGCGCCAACATTGCCGGCTTTGAGAAAGTAGCCAACGCTATGCTTGCCCAGGGCGTATAATCTCTAAAGTTTGTTCACGACTCATTTTTAGAAACCCTCATTCGTATTTGACCTCGCTAACGCGGGAACAGGGCCTGCCGGTTTTATTCGGCAGGCCCTGTTCCTTTTTTTTGGATTCACATGCCAGGTTCAAACTGGCTTTGTGAACATTCCCGATTCTCACAGTTTGGGTTAGGCTATACTGGCAGCTTCAAGTAAAGCCATGCGGCCGGCGCTGCTAAAACGGCAGAAGAAAGCGGCTGGAAAGCGCCGCGGACCTTATGTCTATCGGCCGCACCTCTTCTTTTGTTTTTCTAACCACAGCATACAACCGCCCCTTGCTTTTCGGCCTATATTATTTGATGGCCGCCGATGAATATCCCGCAGGCCTTATCGCCGTAAAACACACGAAAGGCACAGCGGCTATATGCCCAGGGCATATAGCCGCTAAAGCTTGTTAACGGCTCAGTTTTAGAAGAAACCCTTATTCGTATTTGACCTCGCTATAGAGCTCACAGCCGGCAAAACCGAATCCCAGGCCGTTGTTCCTGTCATTCGTGACTGGAAAGGGGGGCTATGAAATTCTAAAACACAGTTCCGCCTCAGCCCCGCCGTAAATACCGCTCCAGGCAGCCGCAGTACCTTTTCAGCGCCATCATCCCTTGCTGGTACCGCCGCGCCACCGTGGATACCTCTACCCCCATTTCCTTGGCGATTTGACTTTTGGCGGTTCCAGCTAAGTGTCTTAAAATGATATCACGGGTTTCCGGTGAAAGCTCCCGCTCCATGATCTTCCTCACCGCCTCGGCCACCTTTTTCCGGTTCGCGCTGTTATCCCGCCGATGCTCCAGTTCTGCCGCCAGAAAAAATATTTTATGCTCCTTGCGGACACCGGAAGCCTCCTCGGCGGAATAAGAGATTGTTCTGGGAGGCGCCGGCTCCCGCAGCACCAGTAAATTGTCCTTGCAGCAGCGCTCCAATTCCTCCAGAGCCTTCATCCGCCGTTCCCATTGCCGGCAGCTTTGGCCGCCGTCCTCTGAACCCTGTGATGTAAGCTTCCGTTTTTGCTCCCGTATTTTCAGCAGCTCCTGCCGATATCGGGCCTCCGCCTCCTGCCGAAAGGTCATAAAGCGTTCCACTCCTCGCACAGGAAACGGCCGCCCTCGCTTTTTTCCGCAGAAAACCTCAATACGGGCAGCATATATTTACAAGATTCGGACACCTTCTCCAGCCCGGTTACCCAATGCTCTGAAATTGTCGCTTCACTGACGCCGCATTTCTTTGCGATCTCCTTATTTCGTTCCCCGTTGATTTTCATGCGGAATACCAGCCACTGTTTTAACGTTAAAATTTCTTCAGCAGTTTTTAAAATCATAGCCCTTTCCGTTTCATTCTCCTTGCTTTTGTTTTTCAAAAGAAAATAAATTCTTTTCGCTCTCCCGGTCATAGCGTTTTCCTCCTTAAGCGTGAGGCTCGCCGGCCTTCCCCTTCTTTACTAATAAATGTTTAAATCCCCTTCGGCTTCTTACCACGCCGGTTTAAGGCTCTTCCTTACGGCGGCATTTAGCGGAATTGGGGGAAAACATTTTACTGTTTACAGCCCTCTTTCAGAGGACCGGCGTTTTTTTAACCGCTTTTTCGTACAGTGCTCCGGCGGGCATCCCCTGGGAGCTCCGGTATCCAAAATGTAAAGACAGCATTTTAACAGATCATAGCCGTCGCTGCTCAACGGCCGGTGATGAACGCACCCTTTGCAGGATTCCCGATTCATTGACCATCCCTCTTTTATATCCTTAAAAGGATATTTTTCTTTTTTATTTGCGGATTAATTTCCGTTAACGGTTAATTTTTATTTTATATTATCACCTTTAACGGGTATTGTCAAGAATTTCCGGCAATAAAATTTCCATAAACGGAAATTTTTCTTGTCTTTTCCTTTTCAGTATGCTATAATTACGTCAGCAAAAAGAGGCTTTCACGTCTCAAATAAAGGAGATAAAATTTTATGGGCCTGGAGATTATCAATCAGCGGAAAAAGAAAAAAAAGCTCACCAACGAGGAGCTTTCTGTTTTATCCGGCGTGCCAAAGGGCACCATCGATAAAATTACCTCAGGCGCTACCAAGGATCCAAAGCTGGAAACCCTGAAAGCCCTTGCCCGAGTATTAGATTGTTCCTTATCTGATTTTGACGACCCCAAGGAGCGTCACTTCGCGGAGCGGACTGACCAAGAGGTCTTGCAAAACCGGATTCATATTTTAACGGAATATTTCCAGAGAATGGGCATCCTTCAGCCTGGCGGCGATATTTCCGGCCAGGATCTGGAATTTTTTAAAGGACTGTTATCGTTAATTGACGCTTACTTTGGCAAAAAGGAGGAAGCTGACCGATAACCAACGGCTTTCCACATAATTTGAGGACTTTTCGGAAAACTGGATGGAATTTTTGTCCTTCCCAAAGGGCTGAAGCAGTGAACTGCCAAGCAAAGGAACTGGGGGTATATGCTTTAAGCCCGTTGATCGGCTCTTTCGCCCCATTATTTTTCCTTCGTGTATTTCTTGGTTCTGCTAGTTTTTTCGGTTTTAGTCTCTGAATTTTTTAACAAGCTGTCCCTATCCTTCATCGGGGACAGCTTGTTCTTATTTCTTACGCGATCCATAACGTCTGGCAGATGGGCTTCTTTCCTGTTCTTTCAAGAGCCGAGTCAAGGGAAATGTCCCAAAGCAGAAGAAATCCGGCTCCTGTTTCCTTATTTTCAACAGAGGTTTCATCATAGCTGTTTCCGCCGGTATTGGTTTGCGAATTCATAAATCTCCTGGCAGCACATCAAAAAATAGACAGTCCGCTGGATTTGTTTTGTATAAATCCGCTTTATTTGTGGATTCTTGACATTTTTTTGAGAATGCTCTATTTTAATAATAGGGTGAAACAGTCAAAAAGTGTAGGATAGAAGGGGCGCATATGATAAAAAAACGCATGTGGCACAGAACAAAAAAGCTATTTCGCCATCGGTTTAACACCACCTCCATATTAATTTTATCCTTTTGCGCCTTAATTGCCATCCCTATGGTGCTGGTATCTGTGATTTATTACGCTAATGAAAAAACTTCTATCGAAGAGACCTCTCTGCAATATGAAAATCAGATTTTTGACGATCTAGAACGGGACTTTGAACGGCTTCTCAGCCAATACGGAGAGGCAAAATATGAAATTACCAGTCAATTTCTATCTCTGGATATTGATGAAATTAATTATGATGCCCTTAGAACCGAGGATGTAGAAAAAATCAAGCTTTTGGAAAATCTTCTGCAAAGCATCCGTAGGGTCACTACAGACGTTACAAATATCTACGTCTATTCCACCGAAGACGCACGAGCCGCCTACAGCTCCACCTTTGCCTTTGACAAATCACAATTAGGAAAAACAGATGACTCTGACGCCTATGATTCCGGCTCTGAATGGCGTATTCTGCGAAACCACGAACCAGCCTATAGCTTTGGTAATAAAACCGCCAGCGTCTATTCTTTTACTTCTGGTTTAATTGATAGTGATTTCAACGGAAAATTTGATTTCTTTTTGCAAATAGATACGGATTCGTCTTATTTCATCCAACGCTTTGAGACAGTGATCTCAGAAGACACCGATTATTTGGCGGTTCGAAAAATAGAAAACGGCGACATTATTTATGAGCAAGCTTCAGGGCGCAAAGAAGACTATCAGCAGTTATGCAGTCAATACAACGGACAAGAGAATATCACCCAAAGAATTGGCGATTCCATTCTGGTAAAACGCTCCCTAATAAGCTTAGGCTTGGAGGTAGTAAAGGTATCCACCCCCGACACCAGTGAAATGAATTCCGCTCTCTTTCAGGTAATGGTGGTGGTAGCCGGCGCGCTGCTGGCGGCCCTGGCTCTGGCAATTCTGATCACTTCTTCCATTATGCGTCCCTTTGACGCCTTGCTGAAGAGCACGCTCAACGAGATTGGTAACAGCTCCACTCAACTCAAGCATATCACCGCAAAATCTGGAAACCGGGATATTGTAGGGCTGGCGCAGAATTTTAACCAATTGATCGACCGCATCAATGAGCTTGTTACTGATACCGTGAACCACGAGCAAGAAAAGCGGAATCTTGAAATTAAAATGCTCCAGACTCAGATCAGTCCTCATTTTTTGTATAATACCCTAAACTCCCTGAAATGGATGGCGATTCTTTACGGTCAGCCCGCTATTGCGGACGCTATTGTGGCTCTGGTAGACCTGCTTGAATTCTGCTTTAAAAATTCCAAAAATTATGTCCGCCTGGAACGTGAGATCGAATTTCTTCAAAACTACAGCAAGATACAAAACATTCGGAACGGCCGTCAAATTCAAGTGGAATTTGACATCCCGCTGGAATTAAAAAAGGCGGTGATATTGAAATTTTCTTTTCAGCCCAGTGTAGAGAACGCCTTTGTCCATGCATTTCCTGGCAGCCAGGTGGAGCATCCCAAAATTTCAGTATCCTGCCGGGAGGAAAACGGAAGCCTGGTCACAGTTATCCGGGATAACGGCGTAGGCTATGATACAAGTAAAGTCGTAGGCTCCGCCTTCGGAATCGGTATCAAAAACGTAGATGACAGAATAAAGCTGACCTACGGAAACGCTTACGGGCAGACCATTAAAACCAAGCCAGGCGAAGGGGTAGAAGTAATCATCCGGCAGCCCCTGGTGCTTTCAGAGGAAGAATGGGAGGAAAAATATGTATAATTTATTAATCGTAGACGACGAGTCTATGGTTCGTTTAGGAATGAAAAGCTGCGTGGACTGGGAAAGGCTTCAGGTAGATAACGTTTATGAGGCCTCCAATGGAGAAGAGGGCCTTCAAGCCGTTCAGGATCATAAAATAGATGTTGTTATTACCGACTTGAAAATGTCGGTAATGGATGGTTTTTCCTTTTTGGAAAAGCTGCAGGAACTGGAGCCCGCACCCCAGGCCATTGTGATGAGCTGTTACAATGATTATGAGAATATGCGTCAGGCACTAAAGCTTCACGTAAAGGATTTTCTTTTTAAGCCACGGATGTACCCTAGGGATATTGAGGAAGCGGTGGCAAAGGTTCTTGACAGTTTAGAACAGAATGATAGCCATTCGACGGGCGGACAGGCTTCCGTCACCGAGGAAAATTACGAGGAACGCTTCCTGGCTCTCTGCTCCCTCCTGTCCAGAGAAGACGCCCCTGTGGAGCTTTCCTCGGCCAAGGAGCTTTATATGGACTTCGCCAACCGGGTTATGTACATTGACCATCCGGCAAACGAAAAGCTGAATTTTTTAAGCGGACTTATTTTCCGCAGGATCCAGGAGGTCAAAAAATGCGAGTCCTTAGAGGAGCTTCGTTCCGTGGTTTCAGATATTTCCTGTGCCTGCGGGCTGGAGGAAAGCCGGGGCGCCAGACAAAGCATCGCCCGAGCCATCGCTTATATTGATGAGAATTTGTCCGATCCTAATTTGAGTATGGAAGCAGCAGCCGATTACGTTGGATTGAGCGTTTCTTATTTTAGCCGAACTTTTAAAGCTGTTGCGGGAAAAGGTTACACCGATTATGTGGCAGATAAACGGATTGAGATGGCAGACCGCCTTTCTCAAACCACCCGCCTGAAAATTTATGAGATCGCAGAGCGGGTCGGCTACACCAGCCCCAAATATTTTTCAAAGGTTTATAAAGAGCATACCGGAAAAAACATACGGAAAAACAGTGAAAACGAGGTCTAAATATTTGTTCTTTTATTTGACCTTTTCTTGAGAAACGCCGCACCCTTTTCATCAAGCACTTAACATTTGATGAAAAGGGTGCATTTTTTTGTCCATTATCAAGCTTGAAAAGAAATAGGCAGGAAATTCTCTAGCCATAAGCAGGAAAGAAGGAAAATCAGGAAAATATTTCCGACTTGCGAACCTCAGCAGTTGTTGTACAATATATCCATAAAACAAATAAAGGAGGAGTCAAAATTATGAAAAAAACATTATCCCTATTACTGGCGTTTTGTATGCTTGGCGCGGCGGGTGCCGGGTGTTCCTCATCAGAGGCCCCGTCTTCCTCTGGGGAAGCTCCCGTCTCTGACACGGACGCTTCTTCCGGTACTGGATCATCGGAGGGAGAAGCGTCCTTCGAGGGCGTAACGCTTCGCTTCGCACCGATCTGGGCGGCTGACGCAGAATCCGATTTAGGCCGGGAAATGATTGCTGAATTTCAGGAAAAAACAGGTATGACCATTGAGATCGAGGAAGTGGCCGGCGATGAAATGAAAAATAAAATCGCCGTAGATGTGGCCGCAGGCAACGAGCCCGATGTCTGGCAGTTCTGGCCTGGCGCCACCAGTCAGGAATTTGCCAAAGCCGGCGTGTTGGCTAATGTAGAAGAATATTTTGCTAAGAGCAAGGTCATCGCTAAGAATCACTTCAGCGAAAGTGCTTTAGCTCCTTGCACTTTTGACGGGCAGCTTCTGGCGGTTCCTAGAATGGGCGCTTCCGCCGTGCTGATGATCAACACGGAAATCTTCGAGCAGTACGGCCAAAAGGCTCCCACCACCTGGGATGAGCTGATGGAGGCGGGTGCGGTGTTCGCGGAGAACGGCGTCACCACCCTAAACGTGGGATCAAAGCTGGGAAACCCCTCCCACTTCTTCTTTAACGAGATTGTGTGCCAGTTCTCCTCCGGTGTGGAAGATGTCAACAACTTGATGAGCTATGACACCGCCACTTTTGACACCGAGGCTATGCGCTACGCCGCCAAGCTGATTGAAAAAATGGTAGACGCGGGCCTGTTCGCTGACGATACTCTCGGCTCTACCGGCGACTGGGATCCATCCACTGTATATTATGACGAAGGCTATGCGGCCATGTGTTATACCCTTTCCTGGCAGTTTTCCTCCTTCTCAGAGGAGACCCTGGCCAAGTCTCAAATCATCGGGATTCCCCAAATCGCGGAAACCGACCGGGAAGCCAATCACATTCAGGGAACCACCAACGACTGTTATGAAATCAGCGCCGCCAGTTGGAGCGATACCTCTAAGCAGGATGCGATCGTAGCGCTGATGGACTTCCTGCTCTGGGATTACGAAGGCGCCGGAGCTAAGGCTGGCTACAATATCACTGTGGATCAGAAGCTGAATGAGGAAGTAGACACCAGCGCGCTCTCCACGCCTCTGATGACCGATGTTTTGAACTGGAGGGATGAAAACGATATCCAAATCGATCCCATGATCTGGCAGAGCCTGCCGAGCCTGGCTACCCAGACCGACTACTGCAACGCTCTGGATGAGCTTTGGGCCGGAACCATTACCGGAGACGAATTCATCGCCAAATGCGAGGCTTCCTTACAGGAAAACGCGGGCTGATTTTAATTAAAATGTAAGCGCGGGCGAGATTCGCCCGCGCTTCTCAAAAACTGTTGCTTGAGGAGTTTTCGCTATGCATATTCTTCGGAAGAAAAAATGGCTGCTTCTTCTAGTCTTTATCTTTCCAGCCTTTCTGCTTTATACATATTTTGTCATTTATTCCATTGTCAATACCGGCTACTATTCCCTGACCAAATGGAACGCTATTTCCGACCCTATTTTCGTAGGGATGAAATACTATCAGGATTTCCTTCATGACGCGGATTTTTTAATGGTGCTGAGAAATTCCTTACTGAATGTGGTCATATCCCTGGTGATTCAGATCCCCTTAGGATTGGTTGGTGCCTATTTGATCTACCGCACCAAGCGCTTCTACCGGCTATACCGTTTCTGCGTTTTCATTCCAGTGGTACTGTCTGCCTCCGCCATCGCCCTTCTGTTCACCTTGATTTTCAACGCCGAATTCGGCCCGGTCAACACAGTTTTAAGGTCAATCGGCCTGGACAGCTGGACCCGAAGCTGGCTCTCTGATGCCAGCGTGGTGTACTTTGTGGTCATGACCCCTATGACCTACCAGTATATCGGACTATACGTGATTATCGAACTTTCTGGTATGCAGGCGATTCCCGACGATGTCATTGAAAGCGCTACCATCGACGGTGCCAGCTCTTTCCGCATCTTCTGGAATATCGTGGTACCAATGCAGCGAGCGATCACCGGGATGTGCGCGATTTTGATCATTTCCGGCTGCTTCAAGGCCTTTGAACACTCCTATATTATGACCTGGGGCGGCCCCGGCTACGCCTCCTCGTTCCTGGGGGTTTATATGTATACGGAAACCTTCGTCAAAGGAAACTATGGAAAGGGGAGCGCCGTCTCCATCGTCATACTGGTGGGGACCCTGCTGTGCACCCTGATCTTCCAGGCGCTGAACAGAAGAAAAGAAGTATAGGAGGAATGGGTATGAAAAAACGCAAAGGAAAATATACCGCCGGAAAGGTGCTGCGCCACGTGGTGCTGATCCTCTGGTGCGCCACCACGGCTTTCCCCATTCTTTGGACGCTGATGGTATCCTTTAAGGATAACCGCCAGATTTTCACAGCGCCGTTTGCCTGGCCGGATCCGGTAATCAGCTCCAACTTTTTGAATATCTTTGAAAAGCTGAACATTCCCAGGGGCTTTCTCAACAGTGTGATCTACAGTTTTTTTACCGTGGCCATTGTGTGCATTCTGTCCGCCATGGTGGGCTTTTACCTGTCTAAGTGCGTCCGGCGTAAGGGCGGGCTGCTTTATACCTACTTCATTTTGGGCATGATGATTCCCGTACAGGCCATTGCCATTCCCACGTTCATTCATATTAAAAACTTTAACCTGATCAACACCAGCCCCGGCATTATCCTGACTTATGTGGTAATCGAACTGGCTTTCGCTATTTTCATCATGACCGGTTTTATTGGCCGCAGCGTGCCTGATTCCATTATCGAGGCGGCTTCCATCGACGGCTGCACCACGTTCGGCGTTTTTGTGCGCATGGTGCTCCCGCTAGCAAAGTCCGGCATCGCCACGGTAGGAACTTTTGTGTTCCTCCATGTTTGGAACGAGTTCTTCTTTGCGCTGATTCTTCTGGCAAAGCCGGAGCTCACCAGCTTGAACCTGACCACCTATAAGCTGCGGGGACAATATTCCAGCGATTATGGCCTTTTAGCCGCCGGCGTTGTGGTTCTGGCGATTCCCGCCCTGATTATCTA
>OHHQ01000478.1_pt1 | contig 21984 bp, 18 predicted proteins | sample 1568051 | NCBI WGS metagenome assembly OHHQ01 (sample SAMEA3879567, study PRJEB24766) | human gut metagenome | biome: human-associated habitat; feature: feces | place: USA | collected 1985/1987
GGAAGATGGCAGTGTGACCAAGGTGGAAATGAAGGATACCTATTCCAAGGTGGAAATCTCCAAGACAGATATCACGACAGGAGAAGAACTGGAAGGAGAAAAATTGCAGGATGCGTTAAATGCAATGTGGAGAAATCGATGTATCAATGATACGTATGAGCCGGGATCCACATTTAAGATCATTACGTCTGCAGCCTGCCTGGAAGAGGGAGTCGTGACACCTGAGGATACCTTTTCCTGTCCGGGATACCGCATGGTAGAAGACAGAAGAATCCGGTGTCACAAAGTGGGCGGACATGGCAGTGAAACCTTTGTTCAGGGAATTCAGAATTCCTGCAACCCGGTGTTTATCGATATTGGTCTGCGTCTCGCATCAGGTGGAAAATATCGGTCTGGTGGAGCTTGCCACCATCAGTTTTGGACAGTCATTTCAAGTTACGCCGGTTCAGATGGCAGTGACAGTCAGTTCCATTATCAATGGAGGGCGAAGAGTTACCCCGCATTTCGGAAAAGCCGTTCTTGACAGGGAAGGAAATGTGCTGGAAACATTGTCCTATGAAGAAAGATCAGGTGTGGTATCAGAGAAAACATCGAAAACGATGCAGACACTTTTGGAGGGAGTTGTTGCCAATGGGTCCGGGAAAAATGCATATATCGAAGGATATTCCATCGGCGGAAAGACAGCCACCTCTCAGACACTGCCGCGAAGTGCGAATAAGTACATTTCTTCCTTTATCGGATTTGCACCGGCAGAGGATCCGCAGGTACTGGGAATGGTGGTGATCCATAATCCGCAGGGGATTTATTATGGAGGAACGATCGCCGCACCGGTCCTTCGCAGTATTTTTGACAATGTCCTTCCATATCTCGGGATTGAAAAACAGTAGGTAATGCGGTATACTAATTGAGATATTGAAACAAAAGAGATGAAGAGGTGGAAGTATGAGTTATCATGTAGTAATACCGGTATTGGTATCGTTTGCTTTGAGCCTGGTGCTCGGACCGATCGTAATACCATTCCTTAGAAAACTGAAAATGGGACAGACAGAACGGGAAGAGGGAGTACAGTCTCATTTGAAGAAGGCAGGAACACCGACAATGGGAGGTATTATCATTCTGGCAGCTGTCGTGATTACGTCCCTGTTTTATGTGAAGGACTATCCAAAGATCATCCCGGTACTTTTCCTTACAGTAGGATTCGGACTGATTGGATTTCTGGATGATTATCTTAAGGTTGTCATGAAACGTTCAGACGGACTTTTTCCAATGCAGAAGATGGCACTCCAGATTGTAGTGACAGCAATTTTTGCATTTTATATCGTAAAAGTAGCGAAGATTCCGCTTACAATGATCGTTCCATTCTCCGGCGGTTATGAATTGAATCTTGGATGGCTTGCAATTCCGGTTCTTTTCTTTGCAGTGATTGGTACAGTTAATGGAACAAACTTTACGGACGGACTGGATGGTCTTGCATCAAGCGTAACCGTTTTGGTGGCAACTTTTTTCACAGTTGTAGCAATAGGAACGAAGAGTGGGATTGAGCCGATCACTTGCGCAGTTGTCGGTGCATTGATGGGATTCCTTCTTTTTAATGTGTATCCGGCCAGTGTGTTCATGGGAGATACAGGTTCTCTTGCATTAGGTGGGTTTGTTGCAGGAACAGCATATATGATGCAGATGCCACTTTATATCATTATTGTTGGATTTATTTATCTTGTAGAAGTTATTTCAGTTATTCTGCAGGTAACATATTTCAAAAAGACGGGAGGAAAGCGTCTCTTTAAGATGGCACCGATCCATCACCATTTCGAGCTTTGTGGATGGTCAGAGACACGGGTAGTAGCAGTATTTTCTATCGTGACGGCAATTCTTTGCCTGATCGCTCTTATGGGGGTATAGAAGAATGATTGTAAAAGATAAAAACGTATTAGTATTTGGTTCTGGAATCAGTGGAGAGGCAGCATGTGCGCTCCTTTTGAAAGAAGAAGCAAAGGTCGTATTGTATGATGGTAACGATAAGCTGAATCCGGAAGAGATCCGTGCAAAGATTGAAGGCGGGGACAGTGAGTCACTGGAAATCATCCTTGGAACACTTGAGGGAGACAGGAAAGGAGAACTTCTTGATAAACTTTCTCTTGTTGTAATGAGTCCGGGGGTTCCGACAGATCTTCCAATCGTAAATGAGATGCGTGAGAAAGGACTTCCAATCTGGGGCGAGATCGAGCTTGCGTATGTCTTCGGAAAAGGTGATGTTCTTGCAATTACTGGAACGAACGGAAAGACAACGACCACTTCTCTGCTTGGAGAAATTATGAAAAACTATGCGCAGAGCAGTTTTGTGGTAGGAAATATCGGTAATCCATATACAAGTATTGCACTCCAGACAAGAGAGGATTCTGTAATTGTTGCTGAGATGAGCAGCTTTCAGCTAGAAACAATTCAGACATTCCGTCCGAGAGTCAGCGCGATCCTGAATATTACTCCGGATCATCTGAATCGTCATCATACGATGGAAGCATACATAGAGGCAAAGGAAAATATTGCGAAGAATCAGACAGAGAAAGATACTTGTGTTCTGAATTACGAAGATGATGTGACAAGGGTATTTGGAGAAAATGTAAAGTCAAAGGTTCTATATTTCAGCAGTCAGCGTATATTAGAAGAAGGAATCTATCTGGAAAACGGTCAGATCGTTCTTGCAATGAACGGAGAGAAGACACCGGTATGCCATGTAGATGAATTGAATATTCTTGGAACGCACAATCATGAGAATGCGATGGCAGCAACCGGAATGGCAGCAGCATATGGGGTTCCGGTAGATGTGATCCGCAGAACGCTGAAAGAGTTCCAGGGGGTCGAACATCGTATTGAATATGTGGCAGAAAAGAATGGAGTTGTATATTACAATGATTCCAAGGGAACAAACCCAGATGCAGCTATTAAGGGGATTCAGGCGATGAATCGTCCGACAGTTCTGATTGGTGGAGGTTATGATAAGGATTCTGCTTATGATGAATGGATCGATTCCTTTGATGGAAAAGTAAAGAAATTAGTACTTCTTGGTGCGACACGCGACAAGATCGCAGAGACAGCCAGAGCACATGGATTTGAAGAAATTGTGATGGCGGATACATTTGAGGAAGCATTTGCAAAATGTGTAGAGAATGCAAAACCGGGAGATGCAGTACTCCTTTCTCCTGCATGTGCAAGTTGGGGAATGTTTAAGAATTATGAAGAACGTGGGGATAAGTTTAAAGAGCTTGTAAATAATTTGTAAAGGGTGAACTGTATTGAAGCGTCCTGCAAAGAAGCACACGTATGATGATACACTGCTTGTGACGGTGCTGATTCTCGTACTGGTTGGTCTGATCCTTCTGACCAGTACAAGTGCATATAACGGCAGGGTGAAGTTTCATGATTCTTATTATTATCTGAAAAAGCAGGGACTGGCTACAGTTCTTGGAATGGCAGGAATGCTATGGATCGCAGGAATTGATTATCACAGATGGATTCCACTTGCTGTGCCAGGATATTTGGCTGCAATCGGTTTATCCATTGCTGTCATGGCATTCGGAAAAGAATATAACGGATCCAAAAGATGGTTGTCTTTGGGTCCGTTTTCTTTTCAGCCTTCAGAATTTTCTAAAGTAGCAGTGATCTTGTTTCTGGCCTGGCTGATCAACCGAAATGTGAAAAAAATATCAAAACTTCGGATAATGTCCGGAATGATGCTTTCAATCCTGCCGGTTGTCGGTCTGGTAGGGGCAAGTAATCTGAGTACAGCAATCATTATCCTCGGAATCGCAGTTACATTGATTTTTGTTGCAAGTCCAAGATATGCACAGTTTATATGGATGGCCGTATCAGGAGTTGGATTTTTGGGAATTTTCCTCGCCTTGGAAAGCTATCGGCTGGAGCGACTTGCAATCTGGCGCAATCCGGAGAAGTATGAAAAAGGATATCAGACATTGCAAGGACTTTATGCAATTGGAAGTGGAGGAATGTTTGGCCGGGGGCTGGGAAACAGTGTACAAAAACTGGGATTCCTGCCGGAAGCACAGAATGATATGATTTTTTCTATTGTCTGTGAAGAATTAGGGCTTGTTGGTGCGGGGACTATCATTGTACTGTTTCTGATTTTAATCTGGAGATTTTTTGTGATTGCAACACACGCACCGGATCTTTTTGGCGCGTTGATTGCAGTGGGAGCCATGGCACATATGATGATTCAGGTAATATTGAATATTGCTGTCGTCACAAATTCTATACCGAATACAGGAATTACACTTCCGTTTATCAGTTATGGTGGAACGTCAGTTGTTTTTCTGCTTTTGGAAATGGGGCTTGTCCTTAGCATATCACGTTTGGTACAATAGAGTTGCCTGTATTTCATACAGATGGAGTCCGGGTATGGAAAACATGAACAGAGGAAGGAATCTGATCAATGAAAAAAAAGAAGAAAAAGAAGAGAGGGATGTTCCGCTTTATTGTAATATTACTGTTGCTTGTAGTATTTGTTTTACTCTTTCAGACACGCAGTATAAAGGTGAAGGGAAATGAATATTACGGAGAGAATTCAATCATCAGCTGGCTCGAGAAAGATAAACTCTCCATGAATACGGTGTATTTATTCTGGAAATATAATTATACAGATGCAGAAGTTCCGTCCGTTGTGGAAGAAATGAAATTGACATTTGAAAATCCATGGACGCTTGTTGCGCATGTGAAAGAGAAAGGAAAATCCGGTTATGTTTCTTTCAATGATACAAATTTATATTTTGACCGGAAGGGGACAGCACTTTTTGAAAGCAAGAAAACTTTTACAGGAGTACCTTATGTGGAAGGACTTTCTTTCGATGCATCGAAAGTAGAGATCGGAAAAAAGATTCCGGTGGAAGATGACAGTGCATTCACTTTGATCGCAGAGGCTTCAAAGTATCTGGTGAAATATTCACTTACACCGGATAAACTGGTATATGCCAATGAACAGAGTGTGGTATTATATTTTGGATCAGTAGAAGTTTTAATTGGGAATAAAGAATATGAGATCAGAATTGCACAGATCAAACCGATTCTTGAGAAGCTGAAGGAACAGTATCCGGATCAGGCGGGGGTACTTCATCTTGAGAATTATGAAGCAGATTCAGCATCAATTAACTTTACACCGCAGTCTTGAAGCTGAATTGTTGGAAAAAAACCAAAAATAAGAAAAAATCTATTGATTATTTACGGAAAAGACTTTATTATATACTTATTGAATTGTATCGTTCAATTAAAATAAGGGATGTATATAAGAATTAATAAGACGACAAAGGAGGAACTACTCTTGTTAGAAATTAAAACCAACGAATCTGAAGCGGCTGCAAGAATTATTGTTGTCGGAGTCGGCGGAGGCGGTAACAATGCCGTGAACCGAATGATCGACGAACAGATTGCAGGCGTAGAATTCATAGCTGTGAATACAGATAAACAGGCATTACAGCTGTGTAAAGCACCGACACTTATGCAGATCGGTGAAAAACTGACAAAAGGACTTGGTGCTGGTGCACAGCCTGAGATGGGAGAGAAGGCAGCAGAAGAAAGCGCTGAGGAGATCCAGGCTGCATTAAAAGGTGCAGACATGGTATTTGTTACCTGCGGTATGGGAGGCGGAACTGGAACAGGTGCTGCTCCGGTTATCGCAAGAATTGCGAAAGAGCAGGGCGCTCTGACAGTAGGAGTTGTCACAAAGCCTTTCCGTTTCGAATCCAAGACAAGAATGCAGAATGCAATCAATGGTATTGATAAATTAAAGGAGAACGTTGATACAATCATCGTTATCCCGAATGACAAACTGCTTGAAGTTGTAGACAGACGTACTACTATGCCGGAAGCTTTGAAAAAGGCTGACGAGGTTCTTCAGCAGGGTATTCAGGGTATCACAGACCTGATCAATGTACCATCTCTGATCAACCTTGACTTTGCTGATATCCAGACAGTTATGAAGGATAAAGGTATTGCACATATCGGTATTGGTGCAGGACGCGGAGATGACAAGGCACTCGAAGCAGTTAAGCAGGCTGTTGCCAGTCCACTGCTTGAGACAACAATCACAGGTGCATCTAATGTTATCGTTAATGTATCTGGAGACATTACACTTATGGATGCTTCTGATGCAGCTGATTATGTACAGGAGCTTGCAGGCGAAAGTGCAAGTATCATCTTCGGTGCTATGTATGATGATACAAAATCTGATGAATGTACAATCACAGTTATTGCTACGGGCTTACATAATGTAGGCGGAAGTGCATCCAAGCTGAAAGCAAGACTGGAAGGACAGCAGAAGACAAGTTCTATCCTTCCGAATGGTGTAGAAAGTCATACAAGACCATCTTATGACTATACAGCACAAAGAACAGCTCAGACATCAACAGTAAGACCGCAGGGTGGAACAATGCCAACACTGCAGCCAAGATCAACAACTGGTGGAGTAAGAGAGCAGTCTATTAAGATTCCGGATTTCTTTAAGAAATAATTGAATTGAAAAATGATGAAACGGTCTGAAGTATCAGACCGTTTTTCTTTTTATGTCGAAGGATGTCAGAAATTCTTCTATTTTCTTTCTGTTTTACTGTCAGCATCTGACAAAATTTCCAAAGAGCAAATTTTATAATTCTATATGACATCGAGGATGACTCGAAATGAAAAGGAAGGTGGAAGATGCACTATGAGTTGTACATAGATCTTTTCTTTCTGGAAAACTTCATGATGGATAGCCTGTTACTTTTCGTGACAGAACGGATTACGGGTGGAAAATATAGTTTTAAAGGAGTTTTATCCGGAGCATTTCTTGGAAGTGTGTTGACATGTCTGATGGTGGTTGTATCTGTTCCCGCCTGGATGAAAAACATAGCCTTTTATCTGGTGATTCCATTTTGTATGCTTTGGTTAAAAAATAGGAAACAATGTATGCTCCAGATACTCAAAGGAATGGGATTGCTTTACCTTTTTGGAATGTTCCTGGGGGGCACGTTGATGATGTTTCGTCCTTATCTGCATTATATCAGTCTGTTTTATGGGATTGCGGTGCTTAGCTCACAGGGGATTCTGATGGCCTGGAAGTTCTTGAAAGTTCTTAAGATGGAGCAGGAACGGTGCTGTGAAGTGATTTTATTTACAGAAGCAGATAGTTATAGGGTTCATGCATTGAGGGATACGGGGAACTGCCTGACGGATCCACTCAGTGGTGAAGGGGTGCATGTACTGGATTGTGATTTTTATCATCAGGTAATGAAAGAAGAAATGGAATTCAGGTATATTCCATATCGGAGTGTTCATGGTAGCGGCATTATGAAAATTTTCCGGATCAGGAAAATGTGTGTGGAAATAAATGAAAAAAAATGGATAGAATCTCCGTTGATCGGTGTGAGCGAATCACCGATCAGTGGGGAGGAAGATTATCAATTGATATTGAACTGTAAGGTGCAGATGCTGTGAATGAAAAACTGTGCCGCAACAGAAGATGTAAGAAAGAAACCAGGAGGAATTTATATGATGGTTAAAGTGGCTGTGCCGGAGAAATTTAAATTAAGGATTGTACCAAATGTCAGGACGGTTTTATTTGGTGGTCAACAGGAGATTCATTACATAGGAGGCAGTGAGGTTCTTCCTCCACCATTGGAAAATGAAAAAGAACGTGAGGTGGTAAGGTGGCTTGGAACAGATCGAGATGAAAAGGCGAGAAAGATACTGATTGAACATAATTTGCGTCTGGTTGTTTATATAGCAAAGAAGTTTGATAATACAGGAGTAGGTGTAGAAGATTTGATTTCTATTGGTACCATCGGTCTGATCAAAGCAATCAATACATTTAATCCATCAAAGAAAATTAAACTGGCAACATATGCTTCACGTTGTATTGAGAATGAGATTTTGATGTATTTGAGACGAAACAGTAAGACGAAGATGGAAGTTTCCATTGACGAACCTTTAAATGTAGATTGGGATGGAAATGAACTGCTTCTATCTGATATTCTTGGGACAGAAGAGGATACAATTTATCGGGATCTGGAGGATGAGGCAGAAAGAAAGATTCTGTTTCGTGCCTTGAATAAACTGTCAGGAAGAGAGAAATTAATCGTTCGTATGAGGTTTGGACTGGATCATCCGGAGGGAAAAGAAATGACGCAGAAGGAGGTTGCGGATCAACTTGGAATCTCTCAGTCTTATATATCAAGACTGGAAAAGAAAATTATGCACAGACTTCGGATGGAAATGGTCCGGTATGAATAGCAGTTACAAAAATTTAATAAAAAGAAAGATGTACAATTTCCCGTATGGTGTTAAAATAAAAGAAAAAGTATCTGAAGCTTAAAAAGAAAAGATACAGGACAGAAAGGGTTGAGGATGTATGAAATTAACATTTGTAGGTGCAGCCCATGAGGTTACGGGAAGCTGTCATTTTCTGCAAGTAGCAGGAAAGAATGTTTTGGTTGACTGCGGTATGGAACAGGGGCCGGATTTGTATGAGAATCCGGGACTTCCGATCAGTGCAACAGAAGTGGATTATGTATTCCTCACACATGCACATATTGATCATTCCGGAATGTTGCCAAAGCTTGCAAAGGATGGGTTTAAAGGGCAGATTTTCACTACCTATGCGACAGCGGATTTGTGTGATATCATGCTTCGTGACAGTGCGCATATTCAGGAATTTGAGGCAGAGTGGAGGAATCGAAAAGGCAGGAGAGCAGGAAAGCCGGAGTATGAACCGGTTTATGAGATGCAGGATGCACTTAATGCGATTGAATTGCTTGTGCCTTGTCAGTATGGGGAGCGCATTACAATCTGTGAGGGAATCCAGATCCGGTTTACAGATGTAGGACATCTGCTTGGATCAGCAAGTATTGAAGTCTGGGCAACAGAAGACGGAGTGACAAAGAAGATTGTATTTTCCGGAGATATTGGAAATCTGGATCAGCCGATTATTAAAGACCCGGCTTATACAGAGAGTGCGGACTATATTGTGATGGAGTCTACGTATGGCAACCGGCTGCATACGCAGGAAAAACCGGATTATCTGGGAGATTTTACAAGAATCCTGAAAGAGACATTTGATAAAGGGGGAAATGTTGTTATTCCTTCCTTTGCTGTGGGCAGAACTCAGGAACTCCTCTATTTTATACGTGAGATCAAAGAAAAGGAATTATTAAAAGAATATCAGAATTTCGAAGTATATCTGGACAGTCCGCTTGCAATTGAGGCAACGAAGATATTTACAAAAAATATGAGAGAGTGTTTTGATGAGGATGCACTTGCACTTGTTAATGCAGGGATTAATCCACTTATATTTGATGGACTTAAGACTGCAACAACAAGTGATGATTCTAAGATGATCAATTTTATCGAGAAACCAAAGGTGATCATCTCAGCTTCTGGAATGTGCGATGCTGGTCGTATCCGTCACCATCTGAAGCATAATTTGTGGAGAGAAGAGTGTACGATTCTTTTTGTTGGGTATCAGGCAATGGGCACTTTAGGACGCAGACTGATCGAGGGCGAAAAGAATGTGAAGCTGTTCGGTGAGCCGATTGAAGTTAAGGCAAGAATTGAGAGCCTTCATGGAATTAGTGGTCATGCGGATATGAATGGGCTCTTAAAATGGCTGGGAGCGTTTAAAGAGGCGCCACAACGCGTCTTTGTTGTGCATGGTGAAGATACCGTAACAGAAGAGTTTGCAAAGACGGTGGAAGAAAAATTTGGATATCAGGCTTATGCACCGTTTCCGTGCAGTGAAGCAGACCTCCTGACAAATGAGATCTTAAGTGAAGGTGTAAAGATTCCGGTGAAGGCGAAAAAACCGGCACAGCGTAAAGCGGATGCGGCGTTTGAACGTCTTGTTGCAGCAGGAAGGCGTTTACTTGATATTATTTACAAGAACGAAGGTCTCGCGAATAAAGACAAAGCAAAATTCGAGTCGCAGATTAATAATTTGTCGGATAAATGGGATATTTGATTGTCAAGGACTAAAACTTTATAAAATTCAGCACTTCATGGAATATCTTATTCAAAGAGTGAGAATGATTCTAAGTAGAAAAAAACTTAGGAGGTTTCTTACAATGGTTGTGAATAAGGTAGAACTGTGTGGAGTGAATACATCAAAGCTCCCACTTCTCAAGGAAAAGGAGAAGGAGGAGCTTTTTCGCAGGATTCGTCAGGGGGACAAGTTGGCGCGGGAAGAATACATCAAAGGAAATCTTCGGCTGGTGCTTAGTGTGATGAAACGGTTTGACAGCAGTAATGAAAATGCAGATGATTTGTTTCAGATTGGATGTGTGGGGCTTGTAAAGGCCGTAGATAACTTTGATCCAGATCGCCAGGTGAAGTTTTCTACCTACGCAGTTCCTATGATCATAGGAGAAATCCGCCGGTATCTGCGAGATAACAGTTCCCTTCGCGTGAGCCGCTCATTGCGTGATATAGCTTATAAAGTAATTTATACAAGAGAAGGTTATATTCGAAAAAATATGAAAGAACCTAGCATTCAGGAAATCGCAGAAGAGATTGGACTTTCAAAAGAAGAAGTAGTTTATGCACTGGATGCAGTACAGACACCAATGAGTCTTCAGGAACCGGTGTATAATGATGGTGGCGATGCACTGTATGTGATGGATCAGGTCAGTGATAAGAAGAACAGAGAAGAAAACTGGGTGGAAGAGTTGTCTTTAGAAGCTGCGATGGAACGGCTGAATGAAAGAGAGAGACGGTTGATCCGTTTACGATTTTTTGAAGGAAAGACGCAGATGGAAGTTTCGGAACAGATAGGAATTTCGCAGGCACAGGTGAGCCGTTTAGAGAAAAATGCTTTAAAAACAATGAGACAATATCTTCTTGGAAAATAGAGAGAAAGTATTGAAATTTTTATGACTTCATACTATGATAAATGGGAAGAAAATGTTACAGAAAGTAACAGAAAAGAGCAGATATGGTTATGGTGTAATGTAACCAATGATAAAGTATGGAGGCAGCTATGATAAAGGCTTGTATTTTTGATCTGGATGGAACGTTGACAAACACATTGGATTCACTGGAATATTCAGTCAATGAGACGATGAAAGAGATTGGAATGCCACAGATCACAAAGGAACAGTGCCGGCAGTTCGTTGGAGATGGAGCGAAGGTTCTGCTTGAACGGACATTAAAGGCAGGCGGGGATACAAAACTGTGTCATCTTGAAGAGGCGGTGGAAGCGTATGCCAGGATATTTGATGCAAATTGTATGTATAAGGTTGCTCCGTACGAAGGAATTCCACAGATGTTGCAGCAGTTGAAAGAGAGTGGTATCAAACTTGCAGTTTTGTCAAACAAGCCAGACAGACAGGCCGTCCATGTGGTTGAAGAAGTATTTGGGAAAGAACTTTTTGACTATATACAGGGGCAGAAGGATGGAGTTCCTAAGAAACCGGATCCGACGGCCGCGTTGACGATTGCCAGTTCATTTGGGGTTTTGCCGGAAGAAGCAGCATACATCGGAGATTCAGAAGTGGATCTTGCAACAGGGCACGCGGCAAGGATGCAGACAATTCTTGTGTCCTGGGGATTCCGTGGAAGAGAAGCTCTTTTAGAGGACGGAGCTGAATGTATTGTTGATTCAGCGGAAGAGATACGAAAGATTGTTAAGAAACAGGAGGAGAAGTAATGGGAGAGTACAATGAAGAGTGTCTGAAGACTTTTTTGGAGAAGCAGGAGCAGCTTTTTGATGAACCGGTAGCAGAGACCCTTGAGGCAGCAGAAGCTTTTCTGGAGGACTGTATGGCAGTTGTTGTAGAATCTCTGGCTGAAGTAAGAGAATACTTTGAAGAGAATGGCATGGATGTAGACGGGATGTCAGAGGAAGAATTGGAAGAGGCTTCTGAAGTGTTTGCACTGCCGGATGGTACTTATCTGATCGTAGAAGGATAAGCAGAATTAAAATCGTAGTAATTGTGAAAAAGCAATTGAAAAGCCACAGATAGGATGGACTGTGGCTTTTTTATATATTAGGAAAGTTCTTTCCTAATATATAAAAATTGCTGTAACTGTTCAGAGCCAACCTCCAAAATGCTACGCATTTCGTCGGTGTGGCGTATCCGCCAAATAAAATTTCAAAAACAGTCTAAAAAATGCAAGGATTTTACACCTGTTTTATGAAATTTTGCTTGGCTCTGAACAGTTACAAATTGCTTATGAAGAGATGTTAGTTTCAGCAATGCAGCATTGAGGATCGGATTCAGGAGACGGTTCTTTTGGATGGAACATAAGAATCAGAAGAAGAATCAAAAGAATGCCAAGAGCAGCAAAAATAATAGTATAGATGATCTCTTTCATATGAAGGACAATGATTTTAGTTTTTGATTTCATGAGGACCCCCCTTTTTATATAATTTATGAATTTACAGAGCAAATATGCATGACAAATATTCATACATGCGGTAAAATAAAGATTGCTGTTTGCAAGAGGAAGTTATATGACAACAAGCCCGTGTTGCTTACAGTGGGAAGAAGAGGATGGAAAACACATTTAGGAAAGGAAGAAGAAGATGTATATTATAGCAGGATTAGGCAATCCGACGAAAGAATACGAAGGAACAAGACATAATGTCGGATTTGATGTTATAGATCGACTTTCTGAGAGATATAATATAGATGTAACTATGGAGAAGCATCGCGCTTTGATTGGAAAGGGTATGATTGCAGGACAGAAGGTGATTTTGGTAAAACCGCAGACTTATATGAACCTTAGTGGCGAGAGCATCCGAAGTGTGATTGACTATTATAAAGTGGATCCTGAGACGGAACTGATCGTGATTTATGATGATATCAGTCTGGGGGTAGGACAATTAAGAATTCGTGCAAAAGGCAGTGCAGGTGGGCATAATGGAATAAAAAATATTATTGCACATCTTGGCGGACAGGTTTTTCCGAGAATAAAAGTAGGAGTTGGAGAAAAACCACCGAAGTATGATCTTGCAGATTATGTTTTAGGACATTTTTCTAAGGCGGAACAGGAACTGATGAGCGAAGGTTATGATAATGCGGTAAAAGCGGTGGAACTGATCGTGAGTGACCAGATGAGCGAAGCGATGAACGAATATAATCGTAAAAAGAAGGACGAGTAGAGATGCAAGCTTTTTTAGAACCATTAAAAGAACTGGCTGATTATCAGGAGATTGTCAGTTCGAGAAGAAAGAAAACGGGTTTCCAGCAGATCGCAGGATGTGTGAATTCACAGAAGATACATCTTGCGAAAGCACTGAGCGATGGCTTTGAGTACAGAGTCATCGTTTTTTCCAGTGAAGAAAAAGCAAAGCAGGCTTATGAAGAATGGCGTGTACTGGAGGAAAATGTATGGTTTTATCCGGCAAGAGATCTTTTGTTTTATCATGCAGATATTAAGGGTGCATTTTTGACAGGGAAACGTATGGAAGTATTGCGTGCGATTGTAGAGAAGAAAGGACGGGAAGCAATTACTGTAGTTACAACAATGGACGCATTTCTGGATGGGCTTCCATCGAAAGAAGAACTGTACGGGAACAGGATTAAGATTCATGCAGAAGAGGCGTTGGATTTTCAGAAATTACAGGAAAACCTTTCGATATTAGGATATGAAAGGGAAAACCAGGTTGAAAGTCCGGGACAATTTGCAGTCAGAGGTGGGATTCTAGATGTATTTCCACTGACAGAAGAGAATCCGGTTCGAATTGAATTATGGGGAGATGAAGTTGATTCTATTAGAAGTTTTGATGTGGAAAGTCAGAGGTCGACAGAGAATTTACAGGAAATAGAAATCTATCCGGCAACTGAGAACTGGAAGCAGATGGAAACGGAAAGCTTTTTGGCATATTTTCCGGTAAAGGAGACAATCTTGTTTTTGGATGAACCGGTACGTCTTCAAGAATCTGCAGAAATTGTAGAAAAAGAGTACTTTCACAGCTTGGAGAGCAGAGAAGAAGCAGGTATCGAGGCAGATGAGATTCCGATTCAGGTAGAACAGACAGATCATATGATTGGAAAGATGAACAAGTATTATGGAATTGCATTTACCATGTTGGAATCAAAATGTGGAATGTTTAAAGTAAGGTCTGTCTACAGTCTGCAGGTTAAAACTGTCAATCCGTATAATAGCAGTTTTGAGCTCCTGACACGAGATCTGAAGAAACTGAAAAGAACAGGGTATCGCGTGATTCTTGTTTCGGGCTCAAGAACAAGAGCAAAACGTCTTGCAGAAGATCTGAGAGATTATGACCTGAGCAGTTTTTACAGTGAAGAGATGGAACGGCAGGTGAATCCGGGAGAGATTATGGTAACCTGTGGTTATATTGCAGAGGGATACGAGTATCCAATGTTAAAGTTTACGGTCATCTCGGAATCTGATATTTTTGGTAAGAAAAAGAAAAAAAAGAAAAGAAAAACTTATGAAGGGAAAAAAATCCAGGAATTTGCCGAACTTAAACCGGGAGACTATGTGGTACATGAGAATCACGGACTTGGAATTTATCAGGGGATTGAGAAAGTCGAAGTAGATGCTGTTACTCGGGATTATATGAAAATTTCCTATGCGGACGGAGGAATTCTATATATACCGGTAACACAGATGGATCTGATCCAGAAATACGCAGGAGCAGATGCAAAGCCACCGAAATTGAATAAGCTTGGTACACCTCAGTGGAAAAAAACAAAAGGACAGGTAAAAAAAGCGGTTCAGTTAATCGCAAAAGATCTTGTAAAACTCTACGCAACGCGCCAGCAGACAGAAGGTTATGTTTATGGACCGGATACGGTCTGGCAGAGAGAGTTTGAGGAGATGTTTCCATTTGAAGAGACAGAGGATCAGCTTCGTGCAATTGAAGATACAAAGAAAGATATGGAAAGTACGAAGATCATGGATCGTCTGATCTGCGGAGATGTAGGGTATGGTAAGACTGAAATTGCGATAAGAGCAGCTTTTAAGGCAGTGCAGGAAGGGAAACAGGTTGTTTATCTTGTACCTACAACGATTCTTGCGCAGCAACATTATAATACATTTATTCAAAGGTTTAAAGATTTTCCGGTGCGTGTTGACTTGATGAGCCGTTTTCGGACGCAGGCGCAGCAGAAAAAAACAGTAGAGGATTTGAAAAAAGGTCTGGTTGATATCGTGATCGGAACACACAGAGTTCTTTCAAAGGATGTTGGATATAAAGATTTAGGACTTCTGATCATAGATGAAGAACAACGTTTTGGTGTGACGCATAAGGAAAAAATTAAAAAATTAAGAGAAAATATAGATGTGCTGACGCTGACAGCAACGCCAATCCCAAGAACACTTCATATGAGTTTAATCGGAATTCGCGATATGAGTGTGCTTGAGGAAGCACCGATGGATCGTATGCCAATACAGACGTATGTAATGGAATACAATGATGAGATGGTACGTGAAGCAATGGAGCGTGAACTCGCCAGAGGTGGACAGGTCTATTATGTTTATAACAGAGTGGAAAATATTGCAGATGTGGCACTTCATGTGCAGAAATTGGTGCCGGATGCAAGGGTATCTTACGCACATGGACAGATGAATGAACATCAGTTGGAAGATATTATGTATGATTTTATCAATGGTGATATTGATGTGCTTGTATCGACAACAATTATTGAAACAGGACTGGACATTGCGAATGCTAATACGATGATTATACAGGATGCAGATAGATTTGGACTGTCACAGTTATATCAGTTGCGAGGAAGAGTTGGGAGATCCAATCGAATGGCATATGCATTTCTGTTGTATCAGAGGGATAAGATGCTTAAAGAAGTTGCAGAGAAGAGGCTGGCTGCAATTCGTGAATTTACAGATCTTGGATCGGGATTCAAGATCGCAATGCGTGATCTTGAGATCCGAGGTGCGGGAAATCTTCTAGGAGAGTCGCAAAGTGGCCATATGGCAGCAGTTGGATATGACCTGTATTGCAAGATGCTTAATGAGGCTGTCAGTCAGTTGAAAGGTGAAAAAGAAGAAGCAGACTACGCTACAACAATTGACCTTGATATAGATGCATTTATTCCGGAATCTTATATTAAAAATGAGTATCAAAAATTAGATATTTATAAAAGAATTGCTACAATCGAGACGGAAGAAGAGATGGATGATATGACAGAAGAACTGATTGATCGTTTTGGAGATCTTCCGAAAAAAGTACAGCAGCTTCTTCATATTGCAGCACTTAAGAGTCTTGCGCATTCTGCATATATTACAGCGATAGAACAAAAGGGAAAAGACTACAAATTTATCTTATATGAAAAAGCAAATCTGGATCCGGCAAAAATTCCGGCACTTTTAAAGAAATATGGAAATAATATGACTTTCAAAGCAGAAGCAGTCCCGTATTTCCTTTATCAAAAGAAAGGGAGAAGTGGAAAAGAGAAAGGGGAAAATGTTCTGCAGATGCTAAGAGAAATTATAGAGAGTATTCGCGAACTTCGATTAGATTAGGGAAGTTGAGGAGATTCTGTGTTTGGGGTTGTGATAGAACAAAAAACACGATATAATGAGCGGTAGTATGGCTGCGTAAGTAAATACGTAAAAAGAGGAGGATTTACCAGATGGTACGTTTGGCAAAAAGGCTGGCAGTGCTTGCAGTGGCAGGCACATTGACAGCAACATCTTTGACGGGATGTGGAACAATAAATACAGATGAGACAGTTGCAACAGTCGGTGATGAGAAGATTACACTTGGAGTCGCGAATTTTTACGCAAGATTGCAGCAGGCTCAGTATGAAACCTACTATGCGAGTATGATGGGAACAACAGCAGAAGAGATGTGGGCAAAGGAAGCATCAGACGATCAGACATATGAGGAGCAGACAAAGAAGAGTATTCTTGAGAATCTGGAGAATATGTATCTTGTTTCACAGCATGCATCTGACTATGATGTTGCACTGACAGAGGAAGAGCAGCAGGCGATGAAAGATGCAGCAGCAAAATTCGGTGAAGATAATTCGGATGATGTGAAGAAAGTGGTATCAGGAGATGAGGAGGAAGTGGCTAAAGTTCTCGAACTGATGACAATTTCGAATAAGATGGAAACGGAAATGGAAGCTGGTGTGGATGAGAATGTATCAGATGAAGATGCAGCACAGAAGAGTATGCAATATCTCTTGTTCTCATATACAACAACAGATGATTCGGGAGAATCCCAGACATTATCAGATGATGAGAAAGAAGCCTTGAAGACGACCGCACAGGCATTTGATGATCGGTTAAAGGGGGGAGAAGATATGGAGACTGTTGCATCAGCAGCAGGACTTACAGCCCAGACAGCTACATTTGATTCTGAAAGTACAAGCCCGGATAAGGATCTGATCGCAGCAGCAGATGCATTGACAAATGAAGGCGATGTTACAGATATTATAGAGACAAAGAATGGAATTTATATTGCAAAGCTTACAAGTCTTTTAGACAGAGAGGCAACAGAAAGTAAAAAAGAAAGTATTGTAAGTGAGAGAAAAAAGGAACAGTATGATTCACTTCTGGAGCAGTGGAAAAAGGATACAAAAATCAAAGAAGAGAAAAAAGTATGGAAGAAGATCAGTTTTGAAAAACAGGGTGTAACAATTAAAACGTCAGATACATCAGATACTTCAGACAGCCAGAATTAAAAAAACAGGGACAAAAACTTTGTGAAGACCAACAAGTTTTTGTCCCTGTTATATTTACACGAGCAACGAGACAAAGTCCGTGCTTTCACGAAAAATTAAATGTATTCCAGTTTTTCGAAATAATGCATTAAGATATCAGCGCAGTTTTCAACACCAAGCTCGGAAGTGTCAAGAATCATGTGATAATCATTCACATCTCCCCAGGTCTTGCCGGTGTGTTCATAATAATAAGCAGCACGCTCTTCATCTGTATGCTCCACCTTTTCTTTTGCGGCATCATGATCAAGATTTTCTTTTTTCATGATTCTCTGAATGCGGTCCTCTTTGGCAGCACTCACATAGATGTTTAATACATTCATCCGGTCTTTCAGAATATCTGAGGCGCATCGTCCGAGAATAATGCAAGGGTTTTCAGCCAGTTTCCGGATTGCTTCAGCTTCACTTTCATATTTGTGATCAGAGAGCTTTTCTTCTATATAGGCCTTGTCATAGACCGGAATATCAAGTCGTTTCGAAAGCTCTTCAGCAATAATGCTGGCTCCGGTACCGAAACGACGACTCATAGTAATTACTAATTTCATAATGAAGTCCTCCTTTGTAGAAATAACATTCAGATGAATTTTATTATAGCACGTTCTGTTTGATTTGTCTCGGTTTTACTTACTTGTATCCAATGATGGAAAGCTGCTGGTAAAAATGTATCCATTTTTCAGGAAGGAATAAAGGAGGAATTTTAATGAAAAAATGGATGTAAAACTTTATACAATCCCCCATTGCAAGATCATGTATACTAATGATATAATTTATAGTAGCGTTTTTGGCAGTTGCCAGAAGCAAACTTATGGATGATTAAAAATTTGAGTAGGTGACGGATTTGAAGAATAAGATCAAACGTTTTGCAAAGGGGGATTTTCACATCCCGCAGCCGGAAATTATTTTTCCTGAGACTCACATTACGATGCGTGTCGGAGAAGGAGAAAAATATGAGGGAAGCTTTTCTCTGCAGAATGAAGGGGAAGGGACAATACGTGGACTTGTATATCCTTCTTCCTATCGTGTACAGTGCGCAGAGCAGGGTTTTGATGGAAATCCGGTAAATATTTATTATACATACGATGGAAGAGGACTTGTGCCGGGACATGTTGAACATGGGAAATTTACGATTGTATGTAATGGTGGAGAGTATGATATTGCATTTACTGCAATTATTGAGAAACCATTTGTTATGACTCGATACGGAAAGGTTCAGAGCCTGGAAGATTTTAAGAAGCTTACATATCGTGATGCAGCTGAGGCAGTGAAGTTATTCCGGTCCAGAGATTTCTTTGAGATTCTCAAATATGAAGATACGAGGATCAAGGCGCTTTATAATAATATGCGTAAATGGGAACTGGATCAGCACGCCCTTGAAGAATTCCTGGTAGGGTGCAAGCAGAAAGAGAAGATTTTTCTTACATTGGAAGAAGAAAGCCGTGCTTTTATTTCTCTTGTAGAAGACAGAAAAGAGACTTTTACTGTGAAGAAAAATACCTGGGGATATCTGGAGATTGATGTAAGAACAGAAGGCGATTTCCTTTCTGTTGAGCACAGACATCTGACGACAGACGAATTTATAGGTAATGCCTATCGTCTGGAATATGGTATTTCTATGGACAAGCTTCACAGAGGAAGTAACTTTGGAAGGATCATTCTGGAAACTCCATATGAAACATTGAGTTATGAGGTCGTAGTGGAAAAGGATATTTGCAGAGATGAGGAACATCGTGCAAATGAAAAAGAATTTAATGGAATTCTGAAAGATTATCTGAAATATGAAGGTGACAAGATGTCACTGGAAGATTGGACAGAGACCTCTATAAAGAAAATTTCACATCTTCGCGAGGTAGATGAACGTAATGAATTTTACCTTCTTGCCCAGGCACATATCTGCATTTTGGGTAATCGGATGGATGAGGCAAAATGGCTTTTAGAATCTTATAACTACAATCGTTTTGCAATCGGTAAGGATGTTGAATTGAGTTCCTATTATCTTTATCTGACGACAAAGCTGAGTAATGATTCGATTGGGCAGAGAAGGGTCGCAGAAGAACTTTCACGTTCTTTTATGAAGCATCCGGACAGCTGGCGGATTCTTTGTATGCTGATTGAGGTTGATTCAGAATATAAAATCTACAGTGAAAGACTGAATGCGCTTGAGAAGCAGTTTATGGAGTATAAGTCTCACAGCTTATGGTTCTATCTTCAGGCATTCCGTTGTTTTAAAGAGAAGAGCTCATCTCTTAAAAAACTCGGACAGTTTGAAGTACAGGTTCTGCTTTTTGGCGTGAAATATAAACTGATGACGAAGGAACTTGCATTATATACAGCAAACCTGGCAAGTCAGATGAAGAATTTTGATAAACATCTGTATAATGTACTTGTGAAGTGTTATGAGATGTATGATGAAGCGATGATATTGACTTCTATCTGTACATTGCTTATAAAAGGCAGCAGAACAGAACACATCTATTTCCATTGGTATGAGAAAGCGGTAGACGCAGAGTTGAAGATTGCGCAGCTTTACGAATATTATATGGCGGCTGCGAGACCGGAAGAATTTCATAAGCAGCTTCCTCGTTCGGTATATTTGTATTTTATGCATGGAAATTCTCTGGATTATAAGAAATGTGCATTTTTGTATGCAAATCTTATTACTTATGAAGATGAGACAAGCGAGATTTATGCGCACTACAGGGATGAGATGGAAGAATTCACATGGAATCAGCTGGAGAAGAGAAATATAGATGAGGATCTTCGGATCATTTATAAGCGATTCCTTGTAGAGACAGACATGAGTCAGGACAGAATCCGCGCTCTTTATGATGTGTGTCACGCATATTGGATTACAACAAAGGTTCCGAATATGAAATTTATCCATGTAATCGCAGCTGATGGAACAATTACACAGAAGGCAGCATATACAGAGAATGGAGCCAGAGTATTTCTGTATGCAAAGACGGATCGCATTGTATGGGAAGCAAAAGATGGAAGACATTATACAGATTCTATCCCATATGAGAGTAAACGTCTGTTTTATGAACTTAGATATATGGATATCTGCAGAAAATATGCAAATAGCCTGAACCGAAGCAAAGCGTTTGAAGAAGAGGAAGAGCTGACACTGGAAATCGTAAAGGAAAAGGGTCTGGAAAATTTCCCGGAGGATGAGATCCAGGCACTGTGCAGCAAGATGATTCGTGAGACAAATTATGAGAATGATGATTTTCTGACCTATGTTTGTTATGATTTATTTAAGAAAAAACAGTATGATAAAGTGATTCTTACGTATTTGGCAAACTTCTACTGTGGAGCAACACAGGAGATGAAGGAATTGTGGAAAGTTGCCAGAGAGTATGAAGTCCATACACACAAACTGGCAGAACGGATCATTACACAGATGCTCTTTTCAGAGGAATTATTCCAGGAGACAAAAGTATTTGAAGCTTATTATGATGAAGGTGCATACTTCCGGCTCCAGCAGGCTTATCTGGCATATGTCTCCAGAGAATATGTTGTAGAAGCACGTAAGATAGAGAAATCTATAATTGATATTATCTGCAGGGAAGCAGAGAAGGGTGAGGCAACAATCGATATTTGTATGATTGCTGTTTTGAAATATTATTCGGATCAAGAGTATGAAACAAGCCTTAAGAAGACGCTGAAAAAGTTTATGCAGGAACTTTGTGGCAAACAGATTTATTTCCCATTTTTCCTTAAGTATGATAAGGAGTGGCTGATTGAATTCCAGTTGTGGGATAAGACACTGGTAGAATACAAGGGCCAGAAGGATAGCCGTGTTATGTTGTATTATCAGTTGCAGAAAGGTGGAAACGGAGATTCTGATTATGCAACAGAACTTCTGACACCAATGTATGAGAATTTGTATGTGAAGAAGTTTGTGTTGTTCTCGCATGAACGACTGATCTATTATTTTAAAGAAACAATTGACGGAAATTCTTACAGAAGTGAGAAAAAGATCTGCCAGCATACGGTTGAAAAAGGTGAACCGGGCAGATATGGAAGGCTCAATGACATTATTCTGGAAGAAGATCCGGAAGAACGAGAGAAGAAGATGAAGCAGTATGCACTGGAAGATGCGGTTGCATCACATATGTTCATACAGTATTAAGGAGGAAATCTTTTCATGGGACAGGGAAGTATAATTGGATATGAGATAAATGAAAAGACATGCCAGATCAGTTTTTATAATGATAAAGAGATGGAACCTCAGACACTGGAAGTTGACTCAGATAATTTCCAGATTCCTTTGATTATTGGAAAACTAAGAGACACA
>OHHQ01000500.1_pt1 | contig 21323 bp, 16 predicted proteins | sample 1568051 | NCBI WGS metagenome assembly OHHQ01 (sample SAMEA3879567, study PRJEB24766) | human gut metagenome | biome: human-associated habitat; feature: feces | place: USA | collected 1985/1987
CTGATATCCTCCGGTGAAAGCTGACACAGTATACCATCCGTCCCATTCTCCACCTGTTCCCGGTTTCCGCTGCAATCCGATACCAGAATCGTACAGCCCAGAACCTGAGCTTCCTGTATTGCAATACTTTTCCCCTCAAACCGGGTCGCATGCACATACAGATCACATTGTTTATAATATGGATACGGATTCTCCTTCGCACCCAGCAACAGGAAATCTTCTTTCAGTCCGAGACTGTCTATTTTCTGCTGAAGTTTATTCCGCAGTTCTCCCTCGCCCAATACATACCACCGTGCTTTTACACCCTGATCTTTCAGAAGCTTCATTGCATCAATTGCCAATTCATATGCTTTCTGTGCAGTCAGCCGTCCTACTGTCAATATCCTCTTTCCACTGTATGCATCACTAAATCTGCCTGGAAGCTCTGCCTTTCTGCAGATTTCCTCCCTGTCGATCAGATTGTGAAATACCAGAGTTTTGTTTCTGCATTCTGGATACACATCATTAAACACCATCTTTACTTCTCCGGATACCGTAAAAATCCTGTCAAAATCCAGATAACAATCTCGGTCCAGTTCTCTGGTGTAACCGGCGTATTTATAATCTACATGTAAAAATGTAAACTTCTTCTCTGCCGTAACATGATCATGGACAAAATATGTAGAACCGCCTTCCAGGTAAGCAACTGCCATATCATAACTTTTGTTCAGCTTCATACCACTGTCTGACATGATACGCCATAAAAGCTTATCTGCATATATCTTTTTTCTGCCCAGCATAGCAACTGCATTCTTTATCAGATATGGTATATTTTTAAACAACGCCCCATGCGTAAACAGGCGCATAAAGACTTTTTTGTTCAATTTCTTCTTTCCCTCGGCGGAAAGAACTGACTCTGCTGTATAGTTTCTGTTCAAAATATTTACATATTCCGGTACCTGGCTGATCAGCTCTCCCTGCTCCAGAAGTATATACAGATCAACCTCATACTGATCCGGTGTAAACCTCTTAAGCAGTTCCAGCAGTGCTCTTTCTGCGCCTGCACCTCCGAGAGTATTGATCACAAACAATACTTTTTTCATATTTTTATTTTTCTCTCTTTAGTTTCTCCAGCTCTCTGAGTATCTTTTCACAATCATTGTTTAATAACGAAACCTGCATGGCAAGCTCCTGATTTTTTCTTTTCAGGATAGAAACCTGCGTACTGATAAACCATAATCCCCACAGAACACCTGACACAATTATTATAGTCAGAATCAGTCCGCGTGTACTGACATAACGCTTCATCTGAGATGGATTTAAAAGTGCACCTGAAAGAATCATTAATGCAGACAAAAACATCCATGAAAGACAAAATGGTTCTGTCATCTTTCTCTTTGCAAGTGACAGAATTGCCCTCACAACCATAAACACTCCTGATACGATCACAAATAACCTCAGTATATCTCCCACTTCCATTTTTTTCTCTCGTTCCTTTCTTACTATTCATATCTGTCAAATACTTTTGGTGACGGGCAATCACCTTTTTTCTTCTTCAGCAGATGACCGTTACAAAATATATGGACATCCAGATGTTTCTCCATCCACTGAAGCCTTCTATAAGCTACTGTCCATCCGGCAAAACTTCCCGCAACAAGACCTGCCCCATACCATATCTCTGTAAGATGAGAAGATATCATGCTTCCAGTCAGGGTAATAAGACAAAATGCCAGTCCTGTCAATACACATCCCTTCATGTCATTAAAATAATACATGAAAATAATCTCCGCATACATCAGAAACAAGATAAAATATCCTGACGCCAGACAGGGATATATCCTCATTGTCATTCCTCCAAAACCAAGCTGCGGAAGAAAAATCATACAGATCAGAAAGATCACCAGCGTAATAATAAACTGCACTCTGGCAAGACTCATAAGCTCTTCGGAAAGAGCACGGAACATCCCCTTCTTTGTAATATCAATATCTGCTCCTCTTCCACCGATAACGGCTTCTGAGTATGCTTTATATCTGCCATGAAAATACATCTCAACTCTGCTGATAAAGATAACACTTGCAGAGATATTTGTAAACATTGCAAGACAGGTTGCCATATCATATGTTGTCACACATACAAAAGATTTTACTACTATCATGTGAAGATCTGTTGTCCAGAAAACAAAATTGTGTACATAAAGTCCTAAAATATAGAGAAAATTTGTAACCACCAACGGCCAATATTCCTTAAAATAGACCAGAACCTGTCTGTATTTTCCACTGTTTTCCTTAAAATAACTCCGGACTACCGACATTTCCAGACAGGCGATCAGCCAAAATCCAATTGTCAGCGAAAACAGCATTCCATATGTAATACCCCAATGAAATACTTTTACAAGCAGAAAAGATAAAAACACTGTCACTGTCATACCAACGGCAAAGAAGAATGATATTTTTTTGTAATCCTTACAGATAGACAGGTACAACATAGAATAGAACACAAGAACCAGGGCAATGTATCCGCAATAACCTGTAAAAACATAAATAATATCCACTTTTCCAACCAGATACTCCCGGATACAGAATGGAATTCCCACAAGAGCACTCAGTGAAATATTCAAAAGCATGCCCACATAATAGCACGGCAAAATATCTTCATATGTCTCTTCATAGATCACATCTGACATATATTTGGATAATACAGAGTTAAATGGAGACGCCGTAAGCAGGGAAAAAATAAATATATACAGAACCGTACAGGAAAACAGTTCTCTTGTAGCATAACCTACTGAAGAGAAATCCAGAAAATACTCCATGATCATAAGCGCACCGATCACCAGCAGCATGGGGACGATTGTAACGACCATACTGTATCCCGCACCTATGATATCAGTAGTCAGCGTATTCTTTTTATAGATATTTGTAAGTTTTACACCTATTCCTGCCATATGTCCTCTCCATCCCGTAATTGTTTATCTTATGTTTGTTATCCCGATCTCAGTCACATTATGCTTTCATTTACATCATCTTTTCATGCACACTGATCTGAAAGGGTTCCTCTGTCCACGAAAGATTCTGTCTGTCTGAAAATCCTTTGTATATTTCTCTGTATACTTCCTTCATCTGATCAATCCTGTAAAGTGCATTTACACGTCTGTATCCTGCTTCTCCCATACGCCTTCTGTCTTTCTCATTTACAGACATGGTAACCATTGCATGGGCGATCTCTTCTATATTCATAATGTGTGTGAGGATTCCCGCTTCCCCAAATCCGTCATTATTTCCATAGATCAGTTCCCTGCAATTTCCCACATCTGTGGCAATTACAGGTTTGTGAGCCGCATAACTCTCAAGGATTGTCAAAGGCTGTCCTTCACTGATACTGGTAAGCAGTGTGAAATCCATCTTGCCCAGATAATCCTTTACATTAACCCTTCCTGTGAATTCCACATCCTGAACCCCAAGGGATTCTACCAGATCATAACATTCTTTTGCATATTTTTTATCTTCATCTGCCGGTCCCATAATCCAGAGCTTCATATTTTTTACTTTTTTTTTGGCAAAAGCAAATGCCTGTATCATGGTTTTAACATCTTTGATAGGAGTTACACGAAGTACAGCCCCGGCATTGATAAACTGCTTCTCTTCTTCTGTCTTGCCGGGAAGATCTGCAAGCGTCTGTGTATTGATCCCATTTGGTGTCACCCTGATCTTCTCAGGCGGACATCCCAATTCCATCTGCAGGTCCTTTGCATGGTCATACAGACAGGTTACCATATCTGCCTTTTCATATGCAAGAAGTGACATCTTCTTAAACTGTTCAATCCAGATATTCTTATATACTCCCCTTACCCAGGAAGCTTTGATCAGTTCTTCCTCCCTTTCTCTGGTATAAATCCCATGCTCGGAGATCAGTAATGAACTTCCATGAAAATGTTTTGCCATACTTCCAAGAATTCCAGAATAACCGGTGGCCACACAATGATACAAATCCGCCTTCGGTACATCCATTCTCAGTGCCCAGAACATCGGCAGATAAATGGAGCGCAGCGTCCAGAGGAAATCCGAGAAATTAATATTTGAATAATTACGGTCATAGCACTCCCTGGCAATCCTGAAGAAATCCTCTCCCATAAGAAAAGCATCTATAGAAAGATGCTTTCTGTGAAACAGGTCAAAAATCACACCCCAGTCTGTCCTCCGGTTCAGCACCATATTCAGCATTTCGTCATATTCTTTATGAGAGAGATGGACTTGCCTTAAAGATTTTCTTTTTCTGTTTCCGCTTTCCCATTCACAGTCATCCAGATATACTTCATAAACCTGTGTAAGGTTTTCCGGCAGCTCATAGACAAATTTCCCCCTGAAGGATCTGTTCGCCACAATTGCCAGCAATATAAATTCTACATTCGGAAAAGATCTGATCAGACTGTTGATCCAGCCGGAAACACCTCCGACCACATATGGGTAACAGCCCTCTGCCACAATACAAACTTTCATACTTTTCTGCTCATTTCCTCTCTGTCATAACAGCTATCTGTCATAATGAAGTCCTGATGTTTTTATCTGAATCTTCACAGTAGTATCCTGCGCCTGGATCAGATAAGTTCCATCTTCTATTTCCTTTTCTGTACCGCCTTCTATTTCTGCGATTTCTTCTCCATGCGTCCTGAGAAGAAACCAGCTTCCTTTCTCAGAAGTTTCCAACGTAATCTCATTCTCTGTTCTGGACTCTGAGAAATCCAGATTCAGAAAAGTTCTGATTCTAGTGTTGCTTTCTGAAAGAGTCATACTGTCAAAACCTGTAAAGTTTTTCCAATATGTAAGGATATTACTGGAAAAATGCTTCTGCATAATCTGCCATCTGTCAGTTTTCTGCTGCGGCCAGAAAATATCATGCATATTTAACATAACATTCGTATATGCCAGCGAACTCTGGATACTTCTCATCCGAATATCATCACTATAACTGTAATTCATCCCATCACTTGTCACAGACTGTAAAGTTACAGAATCCGTACAATAAGAAACCACCGGCTCTTTCTCTGTATATTCACATACCAGTGTACTTACATTTTTCAACAATTCAGTATTCATCAATCCTGTTATCGTATCCAAATCCCTTTCTTCCGCAAAAGCAGCTCCATGTTTATAACTGCTGTCCGATTTCTGAAAAAAGTCTGCATCCTGATCCAGTTTTTCCCGCAAAGAACCTGCATTTTTATACTCAAGAGAAAGTCCTACTTCCGCTTCCTGCTCTTTCATCTGCTTCAGGTAAAATATCATATCTTTTGTATCCGGCTCTATACCATCTTCATAATCTGCCTGTGGCTGCATAAAGCAGGTCATTTTCAGCTTTCCTTTTTCTACAATGGATACCAGCGATGGCCACATAATATCTCTGGTCATACCTGTCACAGACTGACTGTACAGTTTCATCATTTCTTCATCATTCTCATCTGCAAATGCCGGAAAATTGATCATTGAGAGATTCTGGGCATTTACTACCGGATAAATATAATACTCAGAAGCCTCTGTTATCATACCATTCAACAGTCCCAGTGCTGTGCTGTCCTTCATATAGTCTCCCACTATACAAAAAACACTTCCACCCTTGATTCCATTTCTCCACAAAATCGTAGGAAGATCTTCATTCTCCACCTGAGTTTTTTGTTTACTATGATCCAAAAGTCCGACCATATATGTTTTCGTACCGCTTCCTACCTGATACCATGGTATCTCCAGCTGCAGATCCTGACGTTCTTTCTCTTCTTTTTCCTTCGGAGTTTCATAGACTACTTCTCCGCCCAGCAGAAGACCTTCAAAAAGTTTCACACCTGTCAGTTTTGTTTTCTCAGACACAACCTTATAAATCCCCAGAAAATCCATCAGTTCCTGATTTTTTTCAATATTCTTTGGATTTTCCAGACATCCAAAAACAATGATCACACCTTTTTGTTCCAGTTTCTCTAATTTTCCCAGATTATCACCAAGTGCATATTTCTCTGATTCCAGTATCAGCATCCCCGGCAATGCCTTATCATTCTCCTGGTAATCCTCCAGATTTCTGCACTGTGCCATATCCCACTTTGCATAAATGCACCATCTGCTTACGGCTGTAGCCATATCCGATGAACTGTCTCCCACAAAAAGAGCATAGCTTCTGTCTGTTGTTCTGACAGCCACAGGATCTATCTGTTTATTTTTCCAGACATTTTTACCATCTTTCTGCCTTGTCGTGAAATTTGAATTTACATCATATGTGTTCTGTCTGTCTCTGATAACCATAGAAAACTGAAACAAAAACAAAAGAACAAACATCATGATTGTAATACTGAAAAAATTTCTTTTGGAAACCATTATATTAATTTTTATCCTCCTGTGTCCGGAACTGATTATAACCGTAATCTATTGCAAAATTATATTGATGATACATATTTTGTGGCATTACATAACACACAAAATCTTCTGATTCATAATATACCTTCATATCATTGGGATATCTCTCCTTAAATGCCTGTGCCCAGTAATACATCCGGGACATCAGAATCCATCTTCCCTCCCCCTGATACATAGTTATTCCACCTGAATTTGGTAATGACTGGCTAGCTGCCTTTTTCGAAATGGACTGACCACTGCCTGAGTAAAGTACCGCATAATTCAGCGGGATTTTTTCTATAAAGAAGTATACATTCTTTGTCGGAATAATCAATTTAGTGTCTTTATTCATATACTCCATATTTCGAAGGAAGCTAATTGTCTCGTAATGCCAGCCATGATCAAGCCCCATCTGTGTCTCATCATTTGCTGATACAATCGTCCATGTCTTGTCTTCATTTTCTTTAATAATATTCGACAGACACGTCAATGCTCCATTAGATACATAATCTGAACCAAATCCCGGCATTTTGATCATTCCCTGATGGATCATACTCCCAACAATGAACACAGTCAAGATAAAAGATAACACATTTCGCGGAATTGTAAATAAACGATGCATAAAAATCAGATAAAGAATTCCATCCATCAGAACTGTCAGCGTTAATATCAGAAGATACACATAATAAATACTACATCTGGCAGGATCCATCAGCATCGGAAGTCCGAGCCCTGATGCACAGAGCAGCAATGTGAGAATTCCCATACCGAATCCTGCTGACATAAGCATCTCACCATAAGTAGTCTTTCGCAGGATAATAAATATCAGACCAAGCAGAATGACAACTGCAATTCCGATAAGTACCGCATATGCACACCATTGTTCCGGCAAGTTTATGATAAATTCCCCGATACGCTGAGCCATCATATTCCAGGTGTTTTTTATTTTCTCCGGAATTTCTCTGACTTTATCTGCAAAAGTGGATTCAGGAGTTTCCGTCATATTTGTCTGCATTGATTTCGCATTATTACTTTTAATATTATTCTTCGAGTTTTCATTCAGACGCGCTGCCATCTCTTCCATGGTTATATCCTGGATTGTATTATCCTCTGAAGAAGCTTCTTCATCCTCAGTATCTGATTTGCCACCATTGATGACGCTTAATCCCCAGCCAAGTGAGCCCTGCAGAGGTGTTCCTCCTGCAAATGCAATCCCCATAGGAAGCACAGCCAGAAATACACTGATAATACCAGTCATCATAATTCGTTTAAAATACTCTTTATTCAGGAAGCGCGGACAAAAACCGACAGCAATTCCAATACAGCAAAGCCCTGCAATCATAGTTCCATAAAAATGAATCGCCAGAGTCAGCGCAAAAGCCAGCGCAAAGCATCCTGAGAGCAGCTTTGTTTCTCTGGTTTTCAGTTTCTCCTTCTCTGTCTGAAAAAAACTGATCAGGAAGTAAACAGACGGAATCACAAAAATCATTCCGAATTCCTGGGGCAGTGATGCCCCAAAACGACTATATGTCTGTTTTGCCCAGAGATTTCCCAATATATATACAAGCACTCCTGCATATGGCAGATACAATGATCTGCATAACAATTTCATCACAGCAAGAAGTACCATATGAATAAAGAATACCTGTACAAGATAGAACACACACAGAATCGCATACGTATCAACCCTGAAAACTGTATGAAGATAATATATCATACAGTGAAATCCAAACGGATATACACCATCGGAAAAAAGATTTCCTCTGACCATCTCATTAATCCAGTTCAAATGTACCGGTATATCTGAAGCACAATATCCATAAGTGAGCAACAGGTTTCTTCCATAAATCCAGAACAAAGCTATAATAACTGCCCCTACCAGAATCCACTGAAGCGTATTACAGATTACTTTGTAATAAAACAGACGGACTGAGCGTTTTAATACTGCCTTAATCCTGTTACAGACTCTGTATAAAGCCCCCCTCATTCCCATACTTCCCTGAAGTATTTTCTTACAGATAATTCCTGTCTTTATGCAGAGTTCTCTTAGAGAAACCCTGTTCACCCTGCTCCAGATCAGAATCCCTGGTACAGCAGTAAACAATACAAGTGCCCAGAAACCTGAAATATGCAAAAGCTGGACTGCAAACACAATATTTATAATATAAAAATTTCCAAATGTATAACACATCAGAAACTGCTCTGACAGTCCTCTGCCTGCCAGTATCCGACGAAACATAATCGCAGGTAACAAAACTGTTAAACCTGTATAAGCAGCAAATATACCTGCAAATCTTAATATAACCAGAGTTGTCATTGACATATCTGTTCATCCTTTTACTCTACATAAATGTTCTGATCAGTTCAAGGGTTTCATTATCAATCGCAATATCCGAATCTCGAAGTTCCTGCATAACATGAAAGAACTTCTCTTTCTTTCCACATGAGAAATAGAGTTTCATCTGACAGGTATAGCTGGACAAAACTCCCGGATATTGTTCCATTGCCCGGTCACACCACAGTGTGCATTTCTCATAATCCTTTACTTCCAACAGGCGCTGGCAGACCTTTTCATAGACAGTACTGCTGATTTTTATCTTATCAAGTTCCCAGGCTTTTTGCAACACCTCCTGCATCCTCTCTGCCATGGAACGCTGTTCCAGATTTGTAAGTACCTGCTGTTCCAGAATCGGATTCATATATTCAACAAGTTTTATACAATTTTCCACCTGCTGTTCATTTTCTTCCTGGCATAAAAGATAATCTGTCTGTACTTTACTTCGAAAATCATTCAATACATCCTGAAGAACAGATGCTGCATAATGGGCAGTCTCTGAATCCTCGCTGTTTAATGCCAGATTAATCGCCGCAAGAGAATTGCGGTAATCTCCTCTGATCACATTCAGCATCAAAGTACGAAGGCTCTTCTTATCTGTAACTTCCAGAGCTTCTTCCAAAGAGACCATATTTCTCTCCATTTCCTCATCAGGACGGCGGAAATTCTCTTTCCTGTCTTTGCTAAATACAACGTCCGACAAATCCATACCCTGGGAAGAAAATAACTTAAAAAGCAGGAATGACAGGAATACAAACGCAGGACCTGTCACCGGACATAAAAGCATCATAACTGCCTTCATCCATACACTTCCGATTTTTTCTTTTCTGCGGATATAATTCCAGATCAGATAGAACACAACCACGATCAGATTTATGATCAGCAGGAAAATAAACAGCTTCATTCTCTGTGACATACTGACATCATCTCCACGTATTCTGTTTTATAGCCATTCTTCTCAAATCTGTCCTGTACAATAACAGCACCCTCTCTGTTTGTGTTGGTAAGCAGGACATACAGATTTCCATCAGGCAGCATTCCCATGTAATCACTGTCCCTCATATATCCGGACATCTGCTCATCCGTTTTTTGATATTCCGAGTTCTGAACATCTACTTTAATTAATACACATTCTACAAGATTTTTCAGTTTTGCCTTCATATATGCCTGAACCAGGGACTCAAATGCTTCCGGTTCCAGGATTCTGGAATTCTGGCTATAACGCTTCTCTTCCAGTGCCTGCATATATCTCTGCGCCCTGAGGACTGCATTCTGAATCAGATAGCTGACGACTGTAAGAAAATTGGCTTGTCCAAGGGTCATTTTTTCCCAGCTTAGTCCCCACATCATAACGATCATCTGTACCTCTTCACCTTCGTAGATTCCTCTTGCCATAAGTGGATACTGCTCATCCATTTTCTTATTAATATATACCTTCTGCTCTTTTAATGCATCATAAATGTCCGTCATCTCCCTGTAACGGATTGAATTTCCAAGACTTCTCGCCTTTTGGGAACTTGCAGAAAAGATACGGGCATAATCTTTACTGACCACATTATAGAGGGCTACATCCTTTGTCTTCATAAGTTTTCCCAGCATTTCCACTGCATAGAAAATAACCTCATCCGGCATACGCTGTTCCAGTCCTGCTGTAATGCTGTAAATTTTACCGATACTGTCCTTATGGTCGATCAGCTGCTGCTCCATGACCTCTTTTACACGGACATTACTTTCACTGATATCCCGGATATCCACAATCTGTCTGTGCAAATGTTCTTCCAGTTCCTGACTCTCCAGGCGCATGATACGTATCTGGTCTCTCATATATCCTACTACAAGCCCCAGGATAAAAAGCTGTGCGATCCAGACATAAGTGTTATAATCTATCAGTACCTCAAAACTACTTCTGGTATACATCTGCCGGAACATATAACCTGCAACTGCCAATATTGCAGAAAACGTCGCCTGCTGCTGCCCATATACAATTGCAAATAGCAGCACATACAAAAGAAACGGATCCAGATTTGCAAAATATTCACTGCCCACAGTCCTGTTATTCATCATGAAAAACGGAACAAAACATACCAGATTCTCGAAAAACGGAAAAAGTGTCCTGATCAGCCATTTCCATTTTTCATAAAGCATTTTCCACCATGAAAGCTTTAAGTCATCCCCCTTCAGGAAGACTGATTCATGTTTCTTCATATAAGAAACCATGTCTTTTATATTCTTCTCAAGATTACCAAATGCATGAACTCCAAATTCTCTTTCAAAACGATTGCCCGACAAAACACATCTTCCATTACTGTCGGAAAAAGCGACAATATTCGATTCGATTTCCATAGCTTTCTGAATCATAGCTGCAAGTTTTACTTCACTTACTACATCATTAGAAGATAAATTATAAAGACTATATTTGTGGTTGCTGGTTTTTATAAACTGGTAAATATACTCTACTGCATCATTTTCATAGAGAAGTGAAAATGTATGGTCTGTTTTTGCCTTAATATGCCCGTCACACATGCAGTTCAGACACATATCTGCACAAATATTATTTACGTCTTTTCTCTCTTTCGGAATATTGTAGAGATGATCCAGACGCAAAGTTATAATATCCAGACTTCTGTTGATTCTGAAATTATCGCAGATCTCTTCTGCCTGTGACAGTGCATCCGCTCTGATTCCCACTCCGGAAAAGGGTTCTTCTTCCTTTATATCTTCCGTGTAGTTTCCATTATAAATTTCATCTGAAGAAAGAAAAATCAATCTTTTTTTGTTTTTTACTGAATAAGCAACCAGAATATTGACAAGATGAGAAATAAAAAGAACTATCTCTCTTTCCTCCCCATCCCAACAGTAATTTGTATCAAACGCACCCATAAGAATTGTTACATCTGCATTTACACTTTCCAGAATATCATTCAGATTCTCGCAATCATAAGAAAACTCGTATTTTTCAAATACTCTTTCATATTTATTATGTCTATATTTATCTCCCGTCAGCAGAAAAATTCTGTGTCCCTCTTTTCTTAATTTCAGGATCATACTGTTTATCAGGCTACAGGAGCCTCCGACCAGCAGAATATTCATTTTTATACCTTTCTTATCTTAATTTTGTAACTCCAATATTCAATATATTTCTATCATTCTTCCCATATATATCCACTGCACATTACTTTGAACATAAGTATACCATATCTGTTTAGCTTATTACAAATAAAAAAAGGCTGTTGTCTATTCTTATATGTCCGGCATCGCTCCGCATTTAGACTTATCTCTGCTGCATTATAAATTCCCTTTCCCTGCTATGCCCACACTACTAAGCATCTTCCAAATCCCCCATCCTACTAGCATCCCCACCGTATTTGTAACCACATCATCCAACTGACAGTATCCTCGCTGTGTAATAAGCTGACTTAACTCAATTCCACATGAACACAAGAATCCTATGAACACGCAGAATCTCACTTTTCTCATCCGCTCAAATACCATTGGTGCTAAAAGTCCAAACGGAATAAACATAATAATATTCTCTATAAAATAACAAAGATGTTGCGATTGTTTATTCTCCTTTAAATGGTACAGGCTTAAAGCCCGTCATTCGTACATTAAAAGAATCTGGTTATACAAATATAACTGTCGTAAAAGAACAAGAACAGCCAGATGGTACTTTCCCAAGTCTGTGATGTTGCTTCGTCCGCTTACCTGCCACATTCCGGTAAGTCCCGGCTTGGTTGCGAGGCGGGCACGGTGATGAAGTTCGTATTTATCCCATTCGTCTACTGTTGGCGGACGGGTTCCGACTAAAGACATATCGCCCTTCAACACATTAAGGAACTGTGGGAATTCATCCAAGCTCCAGTCACGGATGAAGTTTCCGACACCTTTTTTAATTGTGCCGTCCGGGAGCTTCTTGCTGCCGATGATTCGAGGGTCAAAGTCGAGCTTGAACATCATGCCGTCCTGTACACGGTTTTCTTTCATGAGTTCGGCTTTGCGTTCTTCGGCATCCATGTACATACTTCGGAACTTATACATCTGGAACAGCTTTCCGTTCTTTCCGACACGGGTCTGCTTGAAAAAGATCGGTCCCGGTGACTGAATGTAGATGGCAGGTCCTACGAAGATGCAGAGGATTCCAGTGATAATGCAGCCTGCAAGTCCTCCTAAGATGTCGAGCATACGCTTTAAGACGATCTGGCGGCGGCTTACGCTGTTAATACTTGTTGTGAGGACGGTGTAAGTTCCAAGTCGTTCGACGAACTGCTTCTTGCCGAGCAGGTTCTGCGACTTGGCAAGCTTCATATGTACGACAACACCCATCTCAATGAACTTATCCAGAAGGTCTGATGGATAAGATTCGCTTTCCGGAATATTAAGAAAGACTTCATCTACCCATTCACGACAGACATATTCAACGAGATCTTCCTTGTCTGCGACAACCGGAACACCGTCAATCGTTCGTCCCTTTGCCTTATCATCAAGGATACATACACCGGTCACAATATAATCTGAATAATTTTTATTCTTAATATTGTCAATGACTGTATCAACAATCTCAGATACTGTTACAATAAGAAGGGAGCGTCTTCCGTTTTCTCCCAGATACTTACGCAGCACATGCTTCCATATATTGCGGGTAATATAGCTTAGCAGTAAATATAATGCTGCTGTGTATGTAAGCACCAGTCTCGAATAATTATCGGCCTCTTTAAATGTAAATAAATAAAATACGGAACATAAAGTGATGAGACAGGTCTGCTTGACCGTCATAGTAAATTCGCGATAAAAACCACGTTTTAATACATTCTTCAACGAATCGAAGAAAAAGATTACCACGATATCCATGAGAGCAAGGCTCACATCATATCACGGTATAAAGAATTCGCAAATACATTCAGCGACCCATGCCGCATACCGAATGCAAGCGTAAAAGAAATCCACAGACAGACTACGTCCAGGATCATGAAATCCAGGTGCTTCAACCAGCCCTGTACACTCTTCTTATACATATACTTTCCCCAATCTTATTTTTCTTGTGCTGATTATCCTATAAATGAACTTCTATCCCCGCAAAATCCATACTTCTTCTTATGTGATAATCCTGTTTTCATACTTTTTTGGTGTGTCTTAACAGACAGTACACAAATGATTCAGAGTTGAACTATAGATGTAAATTAAAATATTCTGATGTACTGATTTTTTTAATAAAGCCACACACCTTTTCATAGTGAATAAAGTATAACATATATTTCTTATTTGTAGTATTCTTAAATATGACTAATTTCGACCTTTTAATCTGGCTATTTTTGGTCATGTCGGACTATATTTTCAATTTTCCACTAAAACTTTACTTTATCTGTGTTATTTCCTTGTCATTTTTTACTGTTTGTATATATATAATGTATACTTTGTAAAATTATAAGACAAAAAAGATTCTATAAAAAAAGACATATCTGACAGCTGCTAAACTGCTTTGATATGTCTCCTTTATTTTATAAGGTTTTTTTCTTATTTTACTTACTTAATAGGGTTTATTACTTCCCATTATACTGATAGCGAACTCCTTTTACAACATATCCTGCTGCTGTCTTCTTCAGCTTCAGTGTTGTTGTACCGATGTTCGTTCTGCCCTTCTCTCCGTAGCATCCTAAACGGTTCTGTGTTGTTACGATGTAGGTATTCTTACCGGTACGGGTTATCTTTGTGATCTTGTAATCTGGAATCACATCTCCGAAGTCTCCGCCACAGTACATATATGGATCTTTATAGTACTTGCTGTTGGAGCTGCATACTAACATCGCATGATTCTTATTCTTCTTGTTCCTGATGGTATTAACGGAAGCGCTCTTACCAAAAAGCTTCTTTGTCTCGGAACGAAGTTCCTTTGCTGTGTAGCTGTAGTCTCCTTTGTAATTATATCTTACAAATACGGCGATGGATAACTTGGCGTTATCGTTAAGCTTCATCTTTACCGGTCTGGTGGTGGACTGTTCGCTTAAGTTCATCGCTGTCGTATATGCAGTCATCATCTTGCTAATGTTCTTAATCTCACGATTCCCTGCCATCTTACCGGTTACGTCTGTAGATGCTGCCTGCACCGGTGTAAATGGAATGAGTATTACTGCCATAAACATTACTGCTAAAATTGTACTTAATCTCTTCTTCATAGGGAACCCCTCCTCGTCTTCCTGATATAGTAAGGAATGTCTTTGCATTTCCTATGCTTTTATTTTAATATTTTTACAGGAAAACTGCCATAACAGAAGTATTATCTTTGGTTACAGGCGGGATAAGAATGTATAACAAAAGTGTTAACATGGATTTTAGTTGGTCAAAATTACTGAAAGAAGCCCCCTTCTCTGCTTTCACAAAGAAGGGGGCTTCTTTTGATTCCATGCCCTACTATACTGGTTCCGTAGATTAGCTTATGGCACTTTATCTTTCGTATACACAAAAAACTTACAGTAGATGTAAGCTGTCCTCGTGAAGATTACTCTTCTGTCAGCTTATATCCGGCGATTCTGGCAAGCTCGCGGATAGAATCTCTTGATACCTTCTTACCTCTATATTCAATGAGGTCTTCACACTGTCCCGTAAAGATATCACTAGGGTTATACTTCTTAATGATGATCTTATCTTCTTCTGTGAAGATTTCTAAAGGTTCTCTCTCACCGATGTCGAAACTTTTACGAAGTTCCATTGGTAATGTAATTCTTCCTAATGAATCAAGCTTTCTTACTATTCCAGTACTCTGCATAACGTACTCTCCTCTCTGGCGCAGCGTCTACTTCTTATTTTACTTTCTAATGACCTGCTGCCTGTGCAATGTTTTTGTGATGACTGTAGTATATCATAGGGCGATTCATTTGTCAACTAAAAAATGGAAAGTTTTTTTTAAAATGTTAGGCGGTGTGCAAACTGTTATTTTGAAGTTCTTATTACATTTCGCCGTTATATTCTCATTCTAGTATAATAATGGAAATTCTTGTACTTTCCCTTGTAAAAAGTTGTTATCTGTCTCTAAGAGTGAGACTTTCTCGCAAATGCGATGGCAACTTTTTACTTTACAGTTAACAAAATACCCCACACACACACTTACAGCAATTGAAAATCGTTCTTTAACAAGTTCTTACTTTAACTTAAGTAAATACTGTCCATAATTGGTCATCTTTAAACTTTCTCCAATCTCGTGGATCTTGTCTAAAGATATAAATCCTTCTTTCCATGCAAGTTCTTCTAAGCAGCCTACATAGCATCCGGACTTCTGGAGTGCCTTAACGATCTCAGCCGCTTCTAACATGCTGTCTGCGGTTCCGGCATCCATCCATGTGAGTCCTCTGTCAAATGGGATAACCTTTAACTGGCCTCTTCTTAAGTATTCTAAGTTAACATCTGTGATCTCGTACTCACCTCTTGCAGATGGCTCAAGATTCTTAGCGATGTCGATTACCTGATTATCATAGAAATATAATCCCGGTACGATGTAGTTCGACTTCGGATTCTTCGGCTTCTCTTCGATGGATACGGCCTGTCCGTTCTCATCAAACTCTACTACACCGAATGGTCTTGGATCGTCTACATAATAACCGAATACCTTCGCACCATGGTCATCCTTGATGGCCTCCTTCATAATCTCATCAAGATTATGGCAATGGAAAATGTTATCTCCTAATACAAGACATACGGAGTCATCTCCGATAAAGTCTTCCCCGATGATCAGAGCATCTGCGATTCCACGTGCAACCTTCTGTACGGCAAACTCGATATGAATTCCAAACTCACTTCCGTCCCCAAGAAGATTCGTAAATTCCTTCTCTTCTCCCGGTGGAATGATTACGAGAATGTCCTTAATCCCTGCCTGAAGCAAAGTAGCGATCGGATAATAAATTAATGGCTTGTCATATACTGGTAATAATGGTTTACAAACCGGCTTTGTCATAGGGTACAGTCTGGTACCTTTGCCGGCAGCTAATACTATTCCTTTCATATTAAAATCCCCTTGTCATTCGTTAAATGTGTTATTATATTGTCACGTTACAGACTTTATAATGTCATTCCCAGTGTTGTCACTCTTATGCAAATGATAGTAAATTCCCATTACGAAATCATCTTACTTCCAATATTTTATATTATTTCCTTCCATTTGTCAAACTTTCTTTGCAAATTTAACTAAATATTTATATAGTTGGTTTTTATTTTTCTGCAAATGCGTTCTGTACTGCATCCATCAACCATATTTAGGAAAACTTTGCGGAAATTATCAAGATCTGACTGTTCTACTTCTGACACAATATTCTCAAGCATGGAGGCTGCCTTTTCACATAAAGCTTCAAATTCTGCGACAACCGGTCCCGGAGTGAACTGGTCATAATCAAAGTAAAAGTCTCTGCTATCCATATATTCCTTCTCATCAAATGCATAAAACAGCATCGGAAGTTCTAAGATTGCCGCTTCAAATACACTTGAGCTGTAGTCTGTGATGAGAAGGTTGCTTATGAGCATAAGGTCATTAATATGCTCCTTTGTACTAAGGTCAAATACTCTGTCCTTCCACCGTTCTTCTACAAAAAAGCTCTGCTTGACAAACGGATGATTCTTGAGGATAAGCACCGTATCTTCCGGCTGTCGTTCCATGAAGCGATTAACGTCAAATGCCTCTGGTGGATAGTGTGCATCCTTATTCCCATCTCCTCGGAATGTCGGCGCAAACAAAATGACACGATTATCTTTAAACGCTGGGTACTTCTCATAAAGTTCCCTGCGCTTCTCTTCTTCGTATTCCCAGTCAAAAAGCCGGTCTGTACGAGGCACGCCGAGCGCCTGTACCTTACTTGGTGAGATGCCAAATGCTTCCGCATAAATGTCTCTTACGGTATCGCTGCTTACCGGTACGAGATCATAATTCCTGTGATTCATGGAAGTCTGCGGCGCACCGCCCTTTTTCCCCATGCGGGTAAGCCCGAACGTCTTAAAGGCACCGCAGGCATGCCATAACTGGATAATCTTTGTCTCGTTCCGCTTATGAATGCTGTGAAGCTGCGGATAAAAGTCTTCTAGAATAATGACTGCCGATGTCGCGCACTTTAAGGCACACTCCCGCAGTTCTCTCTTCTTTAAATGGTCTACCGTCTTTGTATTAATAAATGTAGTAATCTCTACTCCCGGTTCATTCTCCTCAAACCACTTCTTTACAAGCATAAGATTCCCGCCCTCTTCCGGCTCTCTTTCCGACAGAAAAAGAATCTGATTCGGCTTCACCTTATTCTTTGCCACGTATTTACGGTATCTGGCAGCAAAATAGTCGGTATTCTGCTGGCGTGCACTGTAATTATATCCACTGATACGGTACACTGTCTCATTCGCCCGCTTCGCCGCCTTTATAAAGTTCTTTCCTTCTTTAAAATAATCTCTTACGAGCAAAAATGGCAAGCCGAGAGAACATCCTGCAAACTTAAGCAGATTCCTCTTACGCACGATCTCTGCTCTTGCAAAAAGCTCCTTCTGTACCGGAAATGGCTGGTCATCAAGGCTGATCTCTTCTGCTCCGCACCAGAGCGCAAACACAACATTCACCTTATGGCGTGGCGGACTGTAAAATACATATGGCAGAAGAATCTCTGCATCGGCGCGGATCTGCTCGCCCACTTCGCCCTCTTCAATCACTACTTCCATCGGAAAACGGCGTTCTACCTGTCTCTGCGTAAATACTGCCTGTACACGTATGCGCTTTCCCTCCATCTCCTCCGGCATCTTGGCGCGGAATCCGAGCTTCATCGTCTTCTGCGTAATATTCACTGTAATTCTGTAATTAATCTTTCTCATAACTCTTATCGGTTTCTTTCTCTTATGATTTTTAAGCTCCTGGACTAACTTTATTTAGTAAATGCATTCTTTTCTATTGTTCCTTTTAAATAACATTCCAGCTTCGATAAAGGAATCTTCTTCTCCCACTGTCTTCGGGCAATATCCTGCTTTAACGTAAGTGCCTGATCCTGTGACTTCTTTAAGTCTTCCGCATTACCTGCTTCTTTTGCACCTTTTGTATCTTTTGCTTTCGCTGTGATCGAAACAAGCTGGCTGCTCCGGCTTACCGGTGAAAAAGAAGAACCGGTATTATTCACCCTAAGTGTATTAAGAAGACTTCCTCCTGTGGACATCTTAAGAATGGACACAACCTTCTTAACAGATACTTCCTTCTTCTCTTTCTTTAATAATTCAGGAAGTTCTCCCGTCACCTTCATATACGAAGCATCTGCAAAGTCTTCTTCCATATCTTCCTGCGTATAATTCTTAATCGCCTTCTCTCTACGGGCCTCACTGCTTCCCTTATCGTAAGACATTACCCAGAAAGGACCACCGGCACTTGCTCCCTTCGACTGTGCAATAACATCTGCCAACCGATACTTGTAAGCGGAGCGTGTTCTGCTTCCTACATCGGCAACCGTAACACAGTCATTGTTATCGATTGCAACGAGGACCATAAAGTGACCGCCTCTTGTAAAATACCCCGGTCCCATAAGGCATACGACCGGCTTACCTGCCTTAAGCGCCTTCTTAATCGCCTGATAGTCTGTTCCTACTCCCTGACAGCGAAGCCCATATGCCGTCGCCATCGCCGGTATCATCTCGTGAGCAGAGCCTTCTCTTGAATAAAATCCATGCTGGTATCCCCAGATGGCTGTATCAAGCGGAGTAACCCACTTACCGGTAAGCGATGTAATGACAACTGCCATGGAAGTCGGTCCACAGCCTGCCTTTGCAATACAGTACCCATTCTGATTCCATGCGCTATCTCCCTGATTAAAATAAATATAACCGGCGATATACTCTTTATGATTCTTCATCGAAAGACGGGTATCGTTATATACTTTCGGAATAAATGTATTGACCGTATCTCTTCCATCCGGTGCATCTTCCTCTGCAATCTCCTCCTTGATGTTCTTAACCGCACTCTTTGTCCTGATCTCCATATCTTTTCTTGTAGAAATCTTGTTATTCTGTGCGGTGTTATCTGTATTCCCATTCGTACGGTCATCCTCTAAATGATCAGAATTCTTATCCTGTGTCGTATTCTTATTACTATCTGCCTGTCCATCTGACCCAGATGCCGAACTGCCGGTCTGCTCTGTCTGATGCGAAGCATCGTTTGAAGAGCTGCTGCCCGATGTGCCATTCTCAGATGCCGAACTTCCTGCCGAACTGCTTCCAGATACAGAACTTCCTGATGTAGAACTACCTGATGTAGAACTTCCTCCGGATGTCTGACTGCCTGATCCTGAACTTCCTTCCGTACCACTTGATGTACCGCTTCCTGACGTAGTATGCGTACTTTCTGTCGTATGATTCGTCTGCGATTCATCCTTTCCGGTGCTGCTGCCTTCGGTATTCTTCTCGGAAGAAGCCTTCGTACCTTCTTCCTTCTTTGTCGTCACTTCTGTCGTACTCTCACTTTTTCCTAAACAATCGGCAGATACTCTTACAGATATACTAGATCTACTCTGCACCGTCAGCTTCCTGCCCTGTACGGCGGCTTTCTCTGCTGCATAAACCATCGTCGGCTCTGACTCTGCCTGAAAAAAGCACTCCGGATTCGTAAATGTCATGACTGTACCGTCCGTCCAAAGTTGTTCATCAATCCTTCCTTCTTTCTTTTTACATAGTTAATGTAGATTTTTTCGTGACTTATTGATATAATATAGCAAATAACATATTTTTACAATAGACTTTTCTATTCTTTTGCATATTTAAGAATTGTCTATTTTGCCCGGAGGAGGGGCATACTATGGATAAAAAGTTTAATTTTCAGGAATTACAGGCAATCGTGGCAACACTTCGCGGAGAGAATGGCTGCCCATGGGATAAGTCACAGACACACGAATCGCTTAAATTATATACGTTAGAAGAAGCCTACGAAGTGAATCAGGCCGTATCTAACCTAACTAAGACCGGAGACTGCACCAACTTAAAAGAAGAACTTGGCGACCTTCTTTTCCAGGTGCTTTTACAGTCACAGGTTGCCGAAGATAACGGTGAATTTTCCATCGAAGATGTGATTGACGGCATCGCACGCAAGATGATCCACCGTCATCCACATGTATTTGCTGGCCGCCATTACGATAGCGTAGAACAACAGCAGGCTGACTGGGAGAAGTTAAAGGCACAGGAAGAAGGCCATAAACAGAACTCTTTAAAAGAGGACATCGATCTTATCCCGGAAAGCTTCCCTGCCCTTATCCGCGGTGAAAAGGTAGCGAAAAAGGCTGCTGCTGCCGGCGTACTTTCCACCAACGATGAAGATGTATTCAAAGATCTTCTCACTTCCGTCATCAATCTGCAGCTCGGCACCGCCGGCGAAGACCCTGAAAAGAAGTTCAGCAGCGATGAAGAACTTTCCGAAAAGTTAGGAGACACCCTGTTCGCACTGTGCCGCTTCTGCGCAAAATATAAAGTCTCAGGTGAGATGGCACTTTTAAAGAAACTCGAAGAATTTTAGAAAGCATCATCGCAGAAACGAAACAAGAATTCTTCTATTCGGATTGCCCCGAAGATAATAGAAAAAGAAGGAATGGTTTCTCATTTGATTTTGTTCCGTTGCGCTAAACATTTCATTTTGCCTCAAAAAACGAAAACT
>OHHQ01000502.1_pt1 | contig 21284 bp, 32 predicted proteins | sample 1568051 | NCBI WGS metagenome assembly OHHQ01 (sample SAMEA3879567, study PRJEB24766) | human gut metagenome | biome: human-associated habitat; feature: feces | place: USA | collected 1985/1987
ATGTTAGAGGGGAAAGTTAAATAGCCTGTAAAAGGGCAAATTTCCCAACCAACAGAATAAATGTCCAAACATAAAAATTGACCTTGTAGGTCTGTAGCAATACAGACCCACAGGGTCTTTTTTGTTATTCAAATAGAGCGAAAACCTTGATTTTAAGCGATTTTTACCGCCTACATAAAACACAAATTTTATTTAGTTTTTCAAAGACCGCAAAGAAAAACTAATGAGCATTGAAAAAGTGGGAGAATGCGAGATTTGCCTTTTTTGAGGATGAGAAAGGTTGTCCCACAACATAGTGTTTTTCAAAAATTCACTTTTGGGAAGCGTTTTTGGGAGTTTTCCCAAATTCAAAATACTGGAAACCATTGATTTTACTGGCTTTCCCAAATTTTTCCCAGAAATAAAACGAAAATGGGAATCCCAGAATTGGTTTTGGGAAAATGAAAAATTCGTTTTTGGGAGAATTTCCGATTTTTGGGAATCACTTTTGGGAAATTTGTGTTTTTGGGGTGTTGGAAAATTGCAACAAAATATAGGAGGTGCGCTTATGCGAAAAAAAGGTTTCAAAGGTAGATGTGAGAAAAAAACGCTAAGTAAGTGCAAAGAAATATGCCGGACATATGATCCGATACAAGAAAAGTATGCGGAAAAATTGGAAGAATCGCCGGAAATTCAGGAAATCCGTTGCAATGTTCCATTGGAAGGACTAGAAGAGGGAGAGTATACAAGTGATTTTGTTTGTGTTAAATCGGATGGCGATCTGATGGTGCGAGAATGCTTACAAAGAGACAGACTGACAAAGCCAATGAACGCAAAATTGCTGAATGCATCAAGAAACTATTGGTTAAAGCGTGGTGTGGCAGATTGGGGGCTGGTAATCAATGCAGAAGAATGATTTATATTTCAAGGATGATCTTATTATTCGGGTTTTGGATGTAAAAGAAGATAGGGCACTTATGATTGATTGCATACGGCGAACAATGCCTCAATGGAAAGAGGTTGCTTTTTTTGTTGGTTGGGAAAAGTGTTCCGAAGAAAAATTGTATGAGATTGCAGATGAGGATTTGCCGGAGCTTGATTCTATTTACCCGGAAAGCCGTAAAGTTGCATATGAACGGTATACAATGATTGCGCCGATCTTACATCTGCTGCCAGACGAACAAAAGAAGTGCGAAATGATTTCTACTATTGCAACCAACGAAAAAGTAAGCAAACAGACTATAAGAAAATACCTCTGCTTATATTTAGCGTTTCAGAAAGTGGCAATGTTAGCACCAAAAGATAAAGACAGCGATACTTCACTGACTAAGGATGAGAAAAACATGCGGTGGGCACTTAATAAGTTCTATTTCTCATATGAGAAACACAGCCTAAAAACAGCTTATACAATGATGTTAAAAGCAAAATATTGTGATGGAAACGGGGAGCTGCTGCCAAAATATCCGACATTCAATCAATTTAGGTACTTTTATCGCAAACGCAAGAATAACCAGACTTATTTTATTTCGAGAAACGGACTCACAAACTATCAGCGTAATAATCGCCCATTACTGGGGGACGGGGTTCAGGAATACGCTAAAGCTCCAGGGATGGGAATGCTTGACGCTACCATATGTGATATATACCTTGTAAATGAATATGGGGGAATCGTTGGCAGACCTATTTTAACAGCTTGTGTTGATACGTACAGTTCCTTATGTTGTGGCTATGCACTGACCTGGGAGGGTGGCATGTACAGCTTGCGTCAGTTAATGTTGAATGTGGTTACTGATAAGCAAGAGTTATGTCGGAAACAGGGAATAAATATAGATTCGCATGAATGGGATTCTTCAATGTGTCCTGGTGTTCTTGTGACGGATCAGGGAACAGAGTATGTTAGCAATTGTTTTGAGCAGATTGCAGAACTGGGAATCAAAGTGGTTAATCTACCAGTCTATAGACCAGAGCTTAAGGGCAGTATTGAAAAATTTTTCAGCATTATTCAAGATCTTTTTCGCCCATTTTTGAAGGGAAAAGGATTGATTGAGCCAGATTTTCAGGAAAGAGGGGCACATGACTACAGAAAAGATGCGTGTTTAACATTGGAACAGTTTGAGAAAGTTTTGATTCGTTGCATCCTTTACTATAATTCACAACGCATTATTGAGAATTTTCCTTATACAGCGGATATGTTGGAAAACAAGGTTGCGCCGTATGCTAGTGAAGTTTTTTCGTATGGCATGAACTTAGAGGGTGTAAATCTTATAAAGGTCGATAAACGTCAGTTAATGCTTACGTTATTGCCACGGACAGAAGGAAAGTTTACACGATCCGGCTTGATTGTTAATCATGTACGTTATAAAAATACAAATTATGCAGAAAAATATCTGTCCGGGGGAAATGTAACAGTGGCGTATAATCCAGATGATTCTTCTTCTGTTTGGCTGGTGGATAAAGGAAACTATGTAGAATTTACGTTAATTGAAAGTAGATATAAAAACAAAAGTTTTTCTGAAATTGAAGTCATGCAGACGCAAAAGAAAAAGATTGTGAAATCTGTGGAAGCAACCAATATTCAGGCAAAAATAAATCTTGCAAGTCACATTGAAGCGATTGTGGCAAATGTGAGACGCAGCAATGGAGATTTAGAAGTAATTCCGCAAAACTATGAACGAGAGAAGATAAAAGCTCATGTGGATTGTATGAAGGTGGGTGTGATACATGAATAATGTGGATTTAATTAGGCAGATGCCGGAAATGCTGTCGGGACAGGAACTATATGAGAAATTGGCAGACATCCCGGTGTACAGTGAAGAAATACGGGGAAAAAGTCAAACAGAAAGGCTTATAGAGCTTGCTATGCTGTATGAGATTTATTTACCGAGTGAAATGAGTATTGAGATTTACTCAAAGTTATATCTTGCACTATTGAGATCTTTACAAAAAAAGGGGACAAATACGGCAGTGCAGCAATCATATCAAAATCACAATGCGATTATGCGGAGAGAGAATAGAGGGATAATTGGAGGATCGGATTCTTTTTCGATTGTTGGCTGTTCGGGAATTGGTAAAAGTTCAGCTATAAATCGTGCCATATCAATAATTACAAAAAATAAAATGATTGAGATTCAAAATCCATCAGTAAGAATTATACCATGCCTAGTTGTGCAATGTCCGTTTGATGAAAGTGTAAAGTCGATGTTACTAGAGATTCTGAGAAAATCCGATGAGCTGTTAGAAACAAATTATTATTCAAGTGCTTTGAAAGCAAGAGCGACAACGGATGTTTTAATTGGTATTGTATCGCAGGTTGCACTTCGGCATATTGGACTTTTGGTAATTGATGAAATTCAAAATTGCGTAACGGCAAAAAGTGGAAAAAATCTTGTCGCAATGCTAACACAGCTTATAAATAGTTCGGGAATTTCTATTTGCTTAGTTGGTACGCCGGAAACCTTATCACTTTTTGAGTCTGCTTTCCAACTTGCACGCCGATCTTTGGGGTTACAGTATAATTCATTGAATAATGATGAATTTTTTAGCGGATTTTGTAAATTATTGTTCAAGTATCAATATGTTCAAAAGAAAGCGGAGATAACGGAACAAATAGTTGATTGGTTGTATGAGCATTCTGGCGGTGTGACATCAATAGTTGTGTCACTGATTCATGATGCACAAGAGATTGCGATTTTAACCGGCTATGAGATTCTTGATATCTCAATGCTTAATCTTGCATATGAAAAACGAATGCAGCTTTTACATGATTATATTCGTCCTGCTGCCACTGTGAAGAATACAACAACCAAAAGTAAAAAGAAAAGCATAGAAAAAGCGGTTGTATCATCAGAAGAAGACTACAGTATAGCCGATTTGGTGCAAAAATCAAAAGCAGAAAACCTTGATATTGTAGAAGTATTTCGGGAACATTTTGTTGTGGAGGAAATAGTTTTATGAGAATGTATTTTCCAGAGATTTACTTGGATGAGTTGGTTTACAGTTGGTTTGGACGATTTGCCGTACATTCTGGCTATATCAACTCTCAGTTATTGCAATTTCTGTACTGTAAACGATCAGATACACCGATTAAAGAATTTATCGGCAATCTAAATCCAGAAGCAAGAGAGTGTATTGCAAAAATATATCCGTTGAAGGAGCTGGTATTGGAACATACCATGTACCCTCAGTACGCCAGATTTGTTCCGTTGGAGCAGAGGAAGGAGGCTCTATATAAATTGTGTTATGAAAACTGTGACATGCACCACTTATTTGCGGTTCTTCCCAGATGCGAGAAGGAGCAGTATTTGAAGTATTGCCCTATATGTTCTCATGAGGACAGACAGAAATATTCAGAGACATATTGGCATAGAAAACATCAGATACGGAATATTGGAATCTGTCCGAAGCATAAATGTAAACTTCTGGATTCTAGTGTTTCTGCCCGAAGCATGAGCTTATATAGTTTTATCACTGCAGAAGAAGTTATACCAGATATAGAAGAAAGTATTCCTGTAGAAAGTCCTTTGCAGATAGCGTTTGCAGAGTACACAGAACAGGTTTTTGATTCTCCTGTAGCCTTTGAAAAGGATGTTCCACTCAGCACTATTTTGTATTATGCCATGAGGGACACCGAGTACATGAAGTCAACGGGAAATAGTCGATACATGACAAAGTTCGTTGAGGATATGACACGGTTTTATGAGCAAATAGAATTGAATGAAATTGCAAGTATAAGTAGAGTCCAAAAAACGTTACTGACTGGGCGAGGATATGATTTTTCTATCGCTTGTCAGATTGCTTTCTTTTTGGGGATGAAAATGGAAGCGTTGACTGATTCGCAATTATCTGAAGAAGAAATAAAGCAGGAAGCGGAAAGCCACTATATCAAAGGAAGCACTACGCCGGAATGGGAAGAATATGATAAAAAGATGTCCATTGCTATAGAAAGTGTAGCCGCAGATATTTATAGCGGAGCTGCGGACAATCTGGGAAAGCCTGAAAAAGTAACGGGAAAAAATATATGTAAAATATTAGGAATAAAGGAGCATAGGCTTGAGAATATGCCCGAAAGCAGAGCTGTGTTAGATAAATATGCGGAATCATACCCTGAAGCATGGGCGAGAAAATTAGTATGGGCGTATAAATGGCTTAAAAACAATGAAGAAGACGTATTTTACTGGAAACATCTCAGAAAACTCACAGGAGTAAAGAAAACACGGTTTGATGAAGTTGCTCCATATTTGAAAAAGTATGCGGATGAGGACGAAGTGAAGTCGATTGTGACAATAATAAAAGGAATATAGATTATAAAAAAGGGCTATGGGGAATCCGTAGCCCGTAATTATGAAGACAAAGAGATGTTGATTTTTATTCTTCTTTGATTAGTTCAATAATATCATCAATTCCACAATCCAAAATAAAACATAATTCATCAAGTGTTTTGGTGGTAATTGGTAGCCCTTTTTTCATTCTATGAATTGTATTTGCAGAGATTCCCTGTTTATAAATTAGCGCATATTCTGTTATATTCTTCTTCAGTAGCGTTTGGAAAAATGGTCTATATGAAATCATGCTAATCTCTCCTTTTCGGATAGACTAACATAGTTAATTTATTGACTATGCCTAATATATTGACTATAATTATAGTATCCAAAAGATGAGAGGAAGAATGGGATGCTGACGGAAAGTGAATTCAAGTTAAATAAATTGCTCACAAAAAAGGAACTAGCTGCGTTTAAAGGCGAGATTCCAATGAATCAGAACCTTTTTGACAGAATCGTAAATAAAACACTTGGGCGTAATCTTGGGAAAGATACATTTGAAGATTTTTTATGGAGGTATCAGGAATTTTTGAAAGAATATCATGAAAAAATAGAGAGTGATCGTTTCCTGGGCGAAGATCCAGAGTGGGACAGAATTCAAGAAAAGTGGGAAATTTATGAAGAAAAATATGGTATTGATCCGTATTTAGAACCGTAGATTTAAAGAAAGACCGTGAAAAGGATATTAAACTCTTTACATGGTCTTTTTAAATGCAAAAGTTGATATAACATGCCTATTTGCCTTTATATTACATTTAAACATGTTTCGTGATAACTTTACCACTTAATGTAAAAAGCTGTTAAAACAGCGAATAACGGATTTATAAGCGATATTACAATAAACAGTGCGGAATGTTCTCTTTTCCATCTACATGAGAATTTGACACAGACAATTCTACAGTAAATTGTTGCATAGCTTCCCGATGCAATAGAATTTCTTGAGCTTTTGTCGCATTTTCCAGCTCTTTTGTGAGCCAATTGGCAGCAGTCTGGGCATTTTCGCCAGTTATCTCAATTTCTCCAAAATGCGGACTAGGTATTATCATTGCATAAATCCCCCTATCGTCTGTAATCTTTCTTTTTCAGTTCGTCCCATTGAGCCATCCGGCGTTGGAAGTCGGCGCATCGTTTGGCTGATTCGGCACGATCGTTTCTTATGTCTTTTCTGATTTGGATTTCTTCGGAAACTCCGCAAATTAAAGTAAACAGTAGACCAAACATATGCTGCTCCTTTCTGTTGCTGGTTGGTTATTTCAGCTTAAGAATAACATCAAATCTCAAAAAAATCCACTTTTGTTTTTGTGAAATCTGATAAATCTGTAATAAGCAAGTATTGCCCGTTACAGAAGAATTTCATCTTTGTACCCTTTTATGATGAAAGGAAGCTTGTTAACAAGTCAATTAAATTATTTTTTCTTCTGAAATTAGCTACTATTGCTTAAAGTAGTGATTTCTGGGATTTGCCAGCTATTATGAAATAGAGGGAACAGATGTTTTTTAATATGCTGGGTTAGCTGTAAAAAGCTATATTTGCTAAAAAGGTACATTTTTAATAATGGCACGCTATTATGAATATAGGAAAGAAATTCAAGAATTCAATTAAATAAATACATATTGCTAGAATTTGCTATTGTAGCTATTTATGGAAGTTCAGAGTGTTTGCACCTTATTATGAAAAAGGGGATGTCACGGTTACAATTTATTTATTTAGAGATCATTGCAAATCAGCTACCATTGCCGATTATAAACGAAAAATTTATACTTTTATATGTTGCACCCTATTATGAAATAGGGAGAGATTAGACAGACGCTTTTATTATTCTTTTTGTTCTGCAATTAGCTATTGCAGGCAAAATCCGAGAAATATGAAATTGTGCAAGCATATATGGAAATAGAGATACATGTCCACAAGTCAAATAGATATATGGAAATTCCCCAAATTACCTACTATAGCATGTTACAACGGATGTGGAATTTACGCACCCATATGTGAATAAGAAGGTATGGAATACAGATATGTAGACAGGAAATTTTGAGGATGAAAAACGCATAGAATACGCAATGGCACGTTGATTGATATAGTTATCCTTTTGGCGCACGCTGTTATGATAAAGGGAAGCATTGAAATAAGAGTAAAGCGGTGACACCATTTTAATTTAGCTTAAGAGCTTGATTTATGCTATTGTTGCTTTTTTTAGAAAATATGGACTTTTGCAAGCATATATGAAAAAGGGAGAATATTTGTATAATTCAAGAGTTCAATTTGGAATATGATTTTTAGGGAAATTACCTACAATAGCCTTTTTCAGAAACCTTAGAGATTCCGCACCCATATATTGAAAAAAGAATAATGTAATCAGTTCAATTGAATAAATAATATTTACGGAAATGAGCCAATATAGCTTGAGTCAGCAGATTCAGATAATTGCACCCATATGTGAAGAAGGGTGTAATGTAACGGAGTCAATTAGATGAGAAAATATTGCTGTAATCAGCTATTGGAACTATTGCCAGGGGGTTATGATTTTTGCAAGCATATATGAAAAGGGACACAATGTAACGGTAACAAATAGTTAAATGTAATTTGCCGTAATTGGCTATTATGGCGGTTTAGCTGGGAGTATGCAAATGCGCACGCTATTGTGGAAAAGGAAGATAGAACGTTGATACAAGTTAGTGAATCATCAGTAATTTGTACCAACGCTTTATTGAGTTGGAAAATATTTTCTTCTTTCATTTTAGCGTAAATATAAATTCAAGTGAATGAGTTAATCGTTCACTTGCACTTACGTTTAGGCAATTATATATTCCAGGGGCAGTGGGAAACTGCTGCCTCACAAAAAAATTTTTACGACATTTTTTATCGAATAATTCGACAGATTTTATATATCAATACAGGAGGAATTGACATGGGACAAGAAAAAGCATTAGACATTAGAGAGATTACAAAAGCGTTTCTTGATGTAAACAGATGGAGCATTTCAGACATGGCATTTTTGACGAATATTCCACGATCCACACTGTCTGAATGGCTCTCAGACAAGCGAGAATTAAGCACACGACATATGCGTTGCGTCCGGGATTTCTTAGGTGGAAACTATGTTAAAGACGCTTCAGCGGTATGCAGCGATTTACTTATTAAAAAGGGAGCGGACAATGAAGATTGAACTAACAGAGGAGGAAGTTAAGCGGTTAATTTCCTTATTAAAAAGGATTTACGATAGATCAACAGATTTATATGAATTGTCGGTAATAAAGAAGATTCTGCAAAAACTGGGTAATGACGTAAATGATTGGACTCCCGATTATGCGGATCTATGACTTGACAAATTTGGAAATCGTGATATGATGCAGGAAAGAAAAGTAAATATTCGTGACTTGATATGAAAGTCATTTGCAGCATTCAATTTTTGGAAGTGTACAATAGCACTTCTGATTTTTGGGTGCTTTTTTATTGCACAAAATTAGAATAAATGAGGTACAGACGAATGAAACAGAATGAAAAAAATACTTGTTATACGATTTATAGCCAAAAGTTAATGGCTACATTGGTATTAAAAGGCTTCGTCCTTGTAGAAATGCGACCAGACAGAAAAGGAAACGGCAGAAATGTATTCTTCTTTAAAGATTCGCCAGAAATCCGTGAAGCTGTCAAAGAATATCAAGAGCGCAAAAATCAATAGGAGGACGGGAGCAAATGAAAGGATCAAAATATATTTCTGAAATAATTTCAGAGAAAGAAATTAAAACATGGGAAAATCAGAACATTCTTATAACCGCACCAACTGGTGCTGGAAAATCTTACTTTATCAAAAATAAACTGTATGATTATGCCCTGGCAAATGATAAGAAGATTCTTTATCTGCTGCCACGACTTGACACAGTTCTGCAGTTCCGGGACGAGATACAGAGAGATAAGAAAACCGATATAATTACGATTAAATCTTATCAGGAAATTGAAAAACGGGAATTGAAGAAGGTTGAAACCGATTTAAGCAATTATGATTATATCGTTGTGGATGAATGCCATTATTTTTTAAGTGACTCAAAATTCAATTTTTGCACAGATATTAGCTTTAATGCAATTTTACAGATTCAAAATATCACAAGAGTTTTTATAACGGCAACATCTGACAAGATTAGAAGGTATCTTACAGAAGAACAGCAAATTGAATTGAAGGAATATAAAGTTGAAGGAGAAAATCATATTAGTACCCTGTACTTTTATAAAGATGATTCGGCGGTAAATGAATTGATGCAATATGCGGTTCACAGCCGAAATAAAGCGATCTTCTTCATTAACGATGTGCGGAAAGCATATAGGCTATATAAGAAGTATAAGGATTACGCAATATTTAATTGCAGCCGATATAACAATCAGTATAGAAAGCATAGATGCAATTCTGAGATGTCAGACCTTATCAAAAATGAGAGGTTTGAGAAACTCATACTGATTACGACATCAGCGTTGGAAGTTGGCTTTAATATCCTTGATTCAGATATTCACAATATTGTGATAGACGGAATTGACGATATTGATAGCATTATTCAGTGCATCGGTCGAAAAAGGGTTAAGAATCCTAATGATACAACAGCCGTATACATTAAAGAATATAGTACACATTCATTAACCGCCAGGGTAAATAACATGAATCGCAATATCAGAATGGCAAATTACTTTGCGAATCATACATATGCGGAAGTATTAGAAGCATTTCCGAGAAAAGTCGATAAAAGCAATATTATTTATGATTATATTGATTCTGACGGGAACATTCAGAAAGCAATAAATCAACTTATGCTGTTTGAGACAAAAAGCCGGATTGAAGAATTTACAGCGATTAAAGCGATAAAACCGCATGGATTCGCTGAATATGTAACCGCAAAACTGGGATTAACAGGTTATGAATTATATGACTCCGGCGAAAAGAATAATGATTTGCGCATGTATCTTGATTCGATGGTAGGCGTAGTTATGCTGGAACATTCAGACAGAATGCAATTCGTGAATAATTTGAAAATCAAGAGAAAAAGCAAGCCTGTAAAATCTGCAAAGGCTTTAAATGCACTATTTGAAAGCGAGTACAATCTTGAATATCGTATCAGAGTTTTTGAAACTACACGAAGATTCAAGAATGCGGATGGTACACAGGTAAAGAAAAAATATAAGAATGCTTGGAAAGTTGAGAGAATATAATCTGACCCCCCTTTTTGGGAAAATAATGGTTATATACATTAAATGCTCAAAAAAGGGGGTCAAAAATAATTGTATGTAAATATATAGGACTATCGAAGATAGGACTATGAAGGACAGCATGAATGCTGTCTGCTACTTCATTACATTCAGTAGCATTATACCGACCAAAAGAAAAAAAGATAAAACTATATATGGTGGAAAATTCCTAATTGTATACATTATATAGATGCCTTAAAACTGCCACAACATATATATTCATTCTTTTTTGTTTGGTTGGGGCGCAAGCCGGAAGGAGAAAAGATGGAGAGTAAAGATTGGAAAGCCTTTGAAAAGGCGGTAAATGAACAAGATACAGAGAAATTCTACAATTTAATGCGGTACTGGCGCAGAATTGGAGAGAAATTTGCCTATAACGATACATACACAGAAATTCATTTGCTTCGGGAAATGCCGTATCGTGATATTCACGCAGAAAGTGCCGAATTTCTCAAGATTTTAGCGGAATTGAAAATTGAATATGATGATTCCGATATATATGGAAAAGCAACAGAAATGCTTATACAGGCTATTGCAGACGTGGACGAAAGCAAGATTAAACAGTTAAGTAGATTTATTTATCTACTGGGTGTTAGGGAATCAACTAAACGTATCACAGAGCGTGTAGATGAGTGTTTGAATGTGATTCACGAAAAATATGGAGATTCGCTTACAGAAGTTGTTGAATTACAAGAAGAATTAGGATTTATACCAAAGAAGGAGAAAAACAAAAATGAAGAATAAAGCGTTTGAAGGATTTTTATTTAAGATCACTCATCCTGTTTCATATGATTTTACATCTGAGGAACGGGAACTGATTGCCGAAAATGTGGCAGTAAAAACCAAAATTGCAACAGGAGCAGACATTGATATAGCGGACGTGAGACACCTTATGAATGATGGCAGCAGTGATCTTGATTATTATAAAACAGTTGGAAAGATTGCAGCAGCATGGGAAGATGTCGGCTTTGTGGTAGAAATGCAGAAAATGCTTGCTGTGATCGGAGAATACCACCGATTAAAAAGAGATTCTGAAAGTCTGAGAGTTTTTGCGGAGAAAGATAGAAACGAATTTGGAAAGCGGAAGTAATTGAGTGAATTTTGCACTCTTTTTCTTCTGGTTGGGGAAGGAAAGAATATGGCTAAAAGTGTTACAAAATATAATATAGTGCAAGATTTTGCTGCTATGCATGGATTAAATCAAGAGACAGCAAAAATGTATTTAGATACATTTGTTACGCTCATTACTGAGGGATTACAGGAGCGTGGAAAGGTACATCTTGCGTACCTTGGAACATTTGAACGAAAGGAAGTTCCGGCAAAAAAGCTGTATAACTTCCATACAAAAGAATTAGAAGAATGCCCGGCACACGGTGGTATAAAGTTTACTCCGTGTGAAGCATTGCGAAAGGATTTGTATTAAATGGAAAATAAAATATTAGAGATTTGCCAGGATATAACTGGACGGCGCAAATTAAAAATTGTGCTTCATGAAATTTATCCAGATGAAACACACTGGAATATTAACGGTATTACATATCTTGAACAGTATACACGGGATAATGCCGATACAGTAAAGGGAATGCCGTTATGCGCAGAATTCTTAGATGAAAGCAAAGAAATTCCATATGGTCACGGAGTTACGGGAACGGTGGGAAATTTGCCAGTATTTGAAGATTCAGTGCAAGTTGGATCGTTTGAAGAATGGTCGATTGAAGATATTGAGATTGACGGAGTAGTACATAGATGCTTGTGTGGAATCGGCTATATCAACGAAAGCAGATATCCTAAGTTCTGTGAATGGATTGACCGACAGATATCAAAAGGAAATAAAGTATTTGGAAGTGTCGAATTTGTTGGTACGCCGGAGAATGACGGAGAAATCATATACCGTGACGGTTGGAAGCAAACGGGGCGTATTCCTACTATTTATGACTATAGTGGTTTTTGCATTATCACAATCAAACCGGCAGACGATACAGCTATGCTGTTAGAATTTGACAGAGCAAATCATGAAAAAATGGGAACGCTGGAAAATGAGTTTGATTTTGTGTTTGGTGCAGCAACAAATACAGCACAGAAGAATACAGAATATGACAATGTTTTTCTTGATTTATTGGTAGAAAGGAATACAGTCGATGAAAGTGAATTCGACAATATTTTTGGGGATGAATCCAAAACAGAAAAACAGGTAGAAACAGAATTTGATGATATCTTGGATTTTTAAAAGGAGACGAAATAAATGGAAAAATATATGAATGTAAATATTGATACAACAGGTATCCATGATTTGAGCAATGAAAAATGGATGCAAACGAGTTAAGAAGAATGACTTCCGAGGAATGTGTCTTAACCAAAATCGGACAAGTAGAATATGAAGAAGAAAAGGAGAGTGAATAATATGGCTAATATTGTAAATACAACAAGCGAATATCTGGATCGCCAGAGAGTAGAAATTGAGAATCTAATGCCGTGGGAGGTTGGATTTCCGGCTCGTGCCGATCACTTAATGATGACGCAAGGCGGTTATTGCGTGGATGGCGGTAAGTATATTTATCTGCCAGACAAAGACGCATATCAATACAAAAAAGGTAAATTTAAGATCACAGTGGAAGAACTGATTCAGCAAATCAGTTCTGGAAATCGAGGATTCGTAGGAACAGACGGAGAAGGAAAGCACGCTTGCTTCCGAATCAATGATTTAGAGCTTTATAAGACGGTCTTTGATTTAGCGGATGCAAAAGAACTTCCTGTACAGCTTACACAAGAAGCGATTGAAAATTTGTTTAAAATCACAACAGCAAAGAAGTTCCGTGAAGAACTTGAAAAATTGGTTGTTACTGATTCCGAGAAAAAGGCTTTTGCATATTTCACAGTATATCATCCGAAATTGAAAGAGCTTCCGTTTGTAATTCTGAAAAGTATAGAAAACTACACAGGAATAAGCATCTATGATGTAGATCAGTCTGAATAATGAAAGAATAAGGAAAAAAGCACGCAAAAAGTACAAAAAGTGCAATAAAAAGTTCAAAAAGTTCATAGTGCATGAGTTAGCACATGAACAATAAGAAATATTATGAAATTTTGTCCGAAAAGGACATTAGAGCTATCGGCGGTCGTATATCCGCAGATGAAGAATTTAAGGCAGTGCCAGCGGTCAAAGGCTGGTTCATATCGTCCGAAGGACGCTTAATTAGTAAGCGTAAAGGCGGTAATGTAAAACTTGTGAAGACTTACTTCACGGGTGGATATGAACATGTTACGACACGCATAAACGACCGAACGGGAAAGGCTTTTACAATTCATCAGCTTGTTGCACAAGCTTTTTTAAAAGTACCTGAATGGATAAATTCAGGCGAAATCATAGAAGTACATCATATCCGGCGAGTGAACAGAAAGAAACGGATCGCCGGAACTAACGCAGTCAGCAATCTATCATATATGCCGAAAAGCATACATAAGACAGTGGATGTCATTGCAGAAGTAGCAGTAAAAGAAAAGGGCTTTTATCGGCAATATGACTTTGTGACGGCTGCGGAAAGAATGGGGATTTCCCCATATATTCTTGCGGATATAGTCCGTCAAGAACCGACCAGAAAAGAAGGAAAAAGCGCATACTATCAATGCGCTGTTAATTCAAAAGGTCAAGCGGTTGATGTAGATTTTCGCATAATCCGCACCAAAGATATTTAATCATTGTTTCCTAAACCAATTCCGGGGGATTTTAACATTGATTCCAACATTAAATTTCATTCAATAACCTTGTGGGAGTAGTGACCGTGTGTTGCTGCTCCCATTTTTTACGCTTTGAGGAATGTAAGGTTTTGATTGTGGAAAATAGGGTGGAAGACTACAAATTTCTCTTTTTTGTATACGTGTTTTTTCATCGAACTTTTCCGCACCGAACACGCCCAAAAGCACACCTTTTTACGAAAAACTGTCATAAAATGGGCAACGTGTCGAACTAAGTTTTGATCTAATCGAGTAGTGGATTTGAGGACTTAAATTTATTTGAATTCCACGAAAGCTGTATTTTTAATATTTAGGCACAAAAAAAGACAGCGGATTTTGAGCCACTGTCTTATAGTTCATCGGTGTGTTACATTTTTTTACCTTTGGTTGGGTAATGGGAGTATGAAAAAACAAAATGTGTAACTACATTTATTATTGCCTGATTTGCTATTTAGGAGCTTCTTCTGAGGTTTTGTCAGGAATGATGATTTCAAAATTATTTTCGGTATCTCTTACAAGCTGGATTTTATCAATATTCAGTTCGTTTAATATTTTTTCAATAATTTCAAGACCAATATAACCCTGGTTTAATTTCATTCGGGTATATGTACATTGAGACATAAACCCTTCTTTTGATTGTCCTTTTTTTATTGTAAAACTGGTAATTCCATTTTCTTTCATTTTATCAACTAATTGATCGTAATTTATCATATATATGAAATCTCCTTTAATCACTGAATTATAGTGATATTATATGCTGTATAGATAAAAAAATCAAGATGCGTGCATACATTTATTATTGTATGTTTATAAAAAAATGGGGGCAGCAGTTAAGCCACCCCTAAAAGAGTTTAGAATACACAATGTTATGAAAAATAATCAGCAATCGCCCGGACTTCATCGGGGGAAATCTTAAAATCTTCAACGGTATCTTCTTTGCCATTTTTATACATTTTCATAAATACTTTTTTGATCTCTGTGAGCGGATCACACACCCATAATACATAACTTACATTTTCGTGCATCGTTTCAAAATACCGATTTACTTCAATTCCAACACAATCCAGACCGTCTAAAATATCATCCGGCTGCACTTCTGCCAGAATATCACGGATGTTAGTGGTTGTAGTGCAGTATGTTCCATTGTTTCTGTAAAATAAAAATTGCATGTGGTTCTCCTTCTCCCCGTCACGCCGTTAGGTCAGCAATAATATTATTTTGTCCGGCAGCAGATCCAAACTGCTTAAGCGATAAATGTAACCTTTGAAAATTTGCCGTTATCCATTTGGGGATAAATTTGCTTCATTGCTCTGTCAATGCCATTTGAGTCTTCAAAATCTTCATAGAAATAGTAGATCATGTTTCCCGTTGCTGTTGTAATCTCAACGCCAACGCCTTTATTTCTTTTTAATTTTGCCATCATTTCAACTTTTGTCATTGTGTTTTTCCTCTTTCTTTATAAGATTTTGGCTAATGCTATTATCTGGGTTTCCGATAAATGATCCATAATACATTCATCATTTTTATAAAGCTCATACTCATTGGCGAGTGTGCCATAAAAGCCATCAAATTGATTTGTAATGTAGTAGCCTTTACTATTTAAAGTGTTTTCTGCTTCTTTCATGTCTCATCCTCCTATTTTGTCGTTGCTTTGTTGTTTGTGGCTTAAATATATCACTGATATATAGTGATGTCAATAAAAATCACTGAAAAATAGTGACTAAATATATCACTGAAATAACAGTGATTTTTGTGAATCGTGCTAATAGACATCACTGAAATATAGTGATATTATGACATCAAGATAAAAAACGAAGGAGGAAAGACAAATGACATACTTCACGAATGTTCAAACACTGGAAGAATTAAGAAAGGAATATAAAAGACTGGTAAAGCAGAATCATCCAGACAACGGCGGTTCACTTGAAGCAATCAAGACAATCAATGTAGAATATGAAATCAGCTTTCATTTATTAGAAAATGCGGATGTAGTTTCTTCTAATGTTAAATACAACATGAAAGAAGATGAATTGTTAAGAGCCGTTATCAATGCCATTATCAATTTAAACATTGAAATTGAAATATGTGGTTCATGGATCTGGGTGTCTGGCAATACATACAGTTGCAAAACTGAATTAAAAAGCAACGGTTTTCACTGGGCGAGTAAAAAGAAGATGTGGTTTTGGCATAACCCGGAAGAACAGGTAAAGAGCAACGGCAAAACTTCTATGAATGATATTCGTGAAAAGTATGGATCTGAAATTGTAAGAAGCGCAACAGAAAGTATTTACATCAGTGCATAACTCATAAAGGGGAATGATTCCCCTTTTATGATATCTACTATCAAAGAAGGGAGAAGACAATATGAAGTACATTATAATTTACAACAATAGTCAGAATCATAACTATGCAAGTAATAGAAGTGATTTATTACATTGGTTGAAGATCTTAAAAGACGAACAGATCAACGATATTCGTAAAATTTATAAATCAGGTATTAGTGATTCAGTATTTGATAAATACACAAGATACATAAATCTGTAAGGTATACAGAACATAGATTCGATCATTACAATAGTATACCGCATACATCTACTATATGATTCAAAATGTATTTGTAAGCGGTATATTTCTTTGATATAATGTGTTCAAGAAAACAACTCATTTCGTGTACAATTTAAAACAATCAAAAGAACAAGAAAAAAGCAATGATTTAATAGAAAAAATGACAATATTTGTTCAATATATTTATGAAAGGCTTTCGTGAACAGTATTGCCGGGAAGCAGAAAAGAAGGGAGATTTTTCTATGATTTATGGATATGCCCGTTGTTCAACCAACGAAAAGAAACAGGATATTGATCGTCAGAAAAGGGATCTGAAAAAACTTGGTGTTGATGCACAAAATATATTCTGGGAATATGAAAGCGGAACAAAGAATGATAGAGTACAACTTGACCGGCTTATGAATACAGTGCATGAAGGAGATACAATTGTAGCACTAGAAGTTAGCCGATTAACCAGATCAACACAGAAGCTCTGCAGTATCATTGATGAAATAAAAGAAAAGAAATTGAAACTGATAATTGATAAAAGTATAACTGTAGATTGTACGCCAGGGCATGAGATTGACCCGATGACAAAGGGCATGTTAATGATGTGGGGCGTTTTCGCAGAACTTGAGCATGATATAATATGTCAGCGTGTAAAGTCCGGCATCGAAAATGCCAGGGCAAAAGGAGCAGTCATTGGAAGACCGAAAACTACAGAAGATAATATTCCGGCGGTGTTTATGCGGTATTATCCCAAATATATCAAAAAAGAAATGAATATTTCTGAATTATCAAGACTTTGTGAAATGTCCAGAACTACAATATATAAGTATATAAAAATTCTTGAAGGATAGAAAAGAGTATATATATAAAGAAAGCCACTGCAACATATTTTCCTGCTGCCAGTGGCTTAATTTATGTCTGGATTAGAGTGGTTATTTTTGGTCTGTTTTATTTTGGCTGTACATTCTGAGTCAGCCGAAAATATTCTTGTAGTAAATGACCAGGGGGGTATATTTACATTTTTGCAGCGATTCCCGGCGTTTTCAAACCGCTTCGAGGTCACTCTCAGTCTACAACAATCATATTAGCTGCCGAACATTAACCTTTGGGTTTCCACTTATGTCCACAATTTTGACATACATTTCGTGGACTTCCAGAACCAATAAATCCAGTCATAATGGAGAACCCTCTATTTGTGGTTACAATAGCAGTAGATCCACATTTCGGACAAGTAATTACATTTTTGTCTTTAATTATAGCTTTTGTTATTGGTTTATTCTCTAAGACTGTATTTTTTGAAACAGATTCGGTATCTGATTGAATTTCTACGGTTGCATCGACTGATAAAAAGTGTGACTGTATTAAATCACATTCTTCCATGCTGATACCAGATTGAATTACTTGTGGCAAAGATTCAGAAAATTTCTTTGCTTCGGCTAATCCCATGCCGGTAAATTCACGGATTTTGGTAATTGTTTGGACTTTGTTTTTGCCATAATCTGTTAATACAATTTTGTAGAGTTGGTTGGTATTATTTGTTTTTAGTTCATCAAGTGGATATCCACAATGAATGCATTGTGACGATTTGTCGGAAATTTCTTTTCCGCATTCAGGACATTTAATAAGTGCCATAGTACACCTCCTGTAGTTGGATTTAATTAGTAGGCTTCCATTTATTACCACAATTACCGCATATATTTATGACTTTTCCACTTCCAATAAATCCGAGCATAATGGAATATCCTCTTGTTGTAGTTGTGACAGAGGTAGATCCACATTTCGGGCATTTTAATGTGTTGGCAGCAGTATTTTTAACATTTGATGCTGAAAAACGGGGAACTGATGCTAATGCAGATTCATAAGTTGTCTTATCTGGATTAGTAGAATGCCACTGTAATAGCGTGTTGTATTGCTGAGTGCCCATTGTTTCCTTTAAATTGCTACTGATATCGGAAGGAGCATATGAAACAATCTGATAAATTGGAAACCAGTCAATCGTAGGAAAACCATTCAGTCTCTTGCATCTGCTGCATTTTTCGCCGTACTCAGTAGCCAAAAATTTAAACATATCATAAGAAAGTTTTTGGAAATCAACCAATTCATAATATAATTTATTGCTTTTCCAACTACTGTATATTTCCATTGCTTTTAACAACTCATAGACTGTCTGTGCAATAGTATCTTCGGTACATTCTGTTTTGGATGCACGCATTTCTGCAATTTTTTCTGAAATGTATGGATATAGTTTAATGGTAGCATCTGTGCCGGAGTCTTTTGATTGAACTCTGGCAGTTGCAAGGGTTAGAATATCTGCTTTTAAAGAAGAGATATCTTGATTATTAACTGATACTTCATTAAGGGGATATCCACAATGAATGCATTGTTTTGATTTGTCAGAAATCTCTTTTCCACATTCAGGACATTTAATAAGTGCCATGCTTTCCTCCTTTAAAGGTGCGTATTTTAGAACAATAGTGCTTATGATAATACTAATTCTATTCTAATGTCGTGATAAACTTAAGTCAACATATCGGTTCAAACATTTTGGATTAAATTAAAGATATTAGGACTTATTGGAAGGAGATGACAAGATGACCTTCAATGAATGCGGATTTCAGGAGCGGATTAAGGCTTTAAGAAAGCAAAAAGGGTATACGCAACAGCAGTTAGCGGATATATTTTGCATCTCCAAGTCAAATGTAAATTATTATGAGAAGACAACAAGAGCACCATCGCCGGATGTATTTATAAAGTATGCTGAAGAGTTTAACGTTTCTATTGATTACTTGTTTGGCAGGGAAAAGCCAATAGGAAATACACTAGATGTATCAGGACTGTCAGAAGAAGAAATTATAATGATTCAAAATATGATTGATACGTTGCGAAAAAAGAATAAATAATTTAGAGTCTGTCTGTTCAGGCTCTTTTTTTATGTGAGGAATTTATGATAATTAGACACGAATATGAAATTGAATTAAAAAAAATTTCTATTGCATTAAAACAGAGGAAGATAATAATTGCCCAATTTGCAAAGAAAAAATGAAAGTACGAGATAGCAGAAAAAGAACTGTATTGGATGAAAGTGGAGAGAAGTATGTTTTTAGATTGCGGAGATTTTTCTGTGATACATGTAAAAATATTCATTTAGAGTTACCGGATTGCATAGTTCCACGTAAAAGATATTCAAAGGACGCAATAAATATGGTTGAGAGCGGAAAATGCGATTATTATGTTATGGATCAAAGCACTATTTATCGTTGGACACACCCGTTCTGCAATGACAAAGAGATATCAGATTGATATGATACGAAGCAGGGAGGTGTCACAGTGAAAAGAAAAAAATCTTTCCTTATTATATTATGTTTTGCGCTACTACTGCTTTTTGCATTCATTTTTTTCTTTGGTCGGCAAGGAAAAATAGATAATCCTTTATTGCCTATTGATGAACTGGCTGAGAAATGGAAAGGAAATCAAGACTTACCGAGCGGTGGAGAAAATCAAGAAATTGATGTTCCTGGATTCAAAACCCTTGTATTTAGAGCAAATCAAACGAGCCAAAAAGTCAATTTCTACAATCCAGAAGAAAATGAGTGCTTATTTAAGTTGAAACTTTATGCAAATGATAAACAGCTATGGGAATCCGGCTATATTCAACCAAGTGATGGTTACTATGATATTGAAATTAGTGATCCGTTAGATGTTGGAGAATATGATGGAAAACTCATATATCAATGCTATAAGGATGATGGAACACAGCTTAATAGTGCGGTAGTGACATTTAAACTGATAGTAAAGGAGCAATAGCATGAAAAGAGTTTTAGCAGCAATGCTTTGTATGAGTATGCTGATGGTTGGATCAACTACGGCATATGCACAGGATATCGGATCTTTTGGAGATGGTGGATTTGGCGATAGTGCGACATCTACGATGACGTATGATATTGATAGTTCATATATTGTGTCCATACCGGCTACGATAAATATGAATCAAGAAAATAAACTTACGTCAAACATGATGGATATAAGATCAAATGAGATAGTAGAAGTGTATACAGATTCAACAGTTCAGATGCAGAACCAAAATAATATGGAAGCATCACCGATGGATATGGAGATTGTAACTTCCAACACAGAACTTACATATAATGGAAGTCCTATTGTTGCACAGTTTTTACAGGGAATGTCGGAAACAAGTCTTTCATTCTGGGGAAAACGTCCAGAAGCACAAGGATCTGCCGGTCATTATGAAGGAACTTGTGAATTTCACATTCGTATTCGAGATATAAACTAATCAATTGAATAACATAATACAAGGGTCAGGGCGTGCCAGTTGGTACGTCCTTAAAATAATAAAAAAGACTTGCCTTTTGCGAAAGATATATTATAATCAGATATATCAAGGTCAATAATCTCTATGTTAGAGGGGAAAGTTAAATAGCCTGTAAAAGGGCAAATTTCCCAACCAACAG
>OHHQ01000510.1_pt1 | contig 21013 bp, 14 predicted proteins | sample 1568051 | NCBI WGS metagenome assembly OHHQ01 (sample SAMEA3879567, study PRJEB24766) | human gut metagenome | biome: human-associated habitat; feature: feces | place: USA | collected 1985/1987
TACCCAGCTTGATGGGGGTACTCATTCCCGGTATGGCGATTGGGATCGCCCCGATTAATACGCCCAGCGTAAGTCCTACGAATATGGCAAGCAGGTTGGGGTTATCCAGCCGTTTCAGCTCGTCTCCCAATATCTTACCCACGTTATTCACGGAATTGGCCTCGCCTACGATCGTTAGTTTATCCCCAATCTGTAGACGGAGGTCACGGGAGGCCACCAGATCGATACCCGCACGGTTTACCCGGGTGATGTTGATCCCGTATAGGTTGCGGAGCCGGAGCGAGCCTAGCTTTACCCCGTTTACCCGGTTGCGGGTTACGAGGATACGGCGGGAGATCAATTGGCTGTCGATAGCGTTCCAGTCAATATCTTCCTTATTCCAGTCCGTAGTCTCTTGTTCTCCGAAAAGTACCTTGATGGATTCGACATCCGCCTTTACGGATATGATAAGCAAATGGTCTTTTTCCTTTAAGATGGTTTCAGAGGTAGGGATCGTCACCTTTCCGTTCCTCCAGAGGCGGGAGATCACGAAATGTTTCTCTGTCAATTTCATGACTTGCTGGATGCTCTTATTGTAAATAGAGGGGTTTAATACCTGAAATTCCGCTACGTTTGTTGTCGTGTCTTGCTCCTTATGCGTGCTCTGTGTCTTTTTTGCGAATAAGGACCTCAAGATGATAATAGCGAGAATTACGCCTACGACACCTAATGGATAAGCTACGGCACAGGCCAGAGCCATATCCGTTACGTTCCTCGTATTTTCCGGATCCATTTGTAAGAGCGCTTGCTGGGCGGCACCTAGGGCCGGGGTATTCGTTACGGCACCGGATAGCAACCCTACCATAACGGGGGCGGAAATTCCTGTTATCCAATGAAACACCAACGTCAAAATCAGTCCTAAAGCGATCACCCCTAATCCCATCGTATTCATTTCCACCCCGCCTTTTTTTAGGGAAGAGAAGAAACCGGGACCTACCTGCAATCCCAAAGTATATACGAAAACGATAAGCCCGAAGTTCTGAGCGAAGTTCAGCATGTCCTTATTTACGGTAATGCCCAGATGCCCTGCCATAATACCGGCGAAGAATACAAAAGTGATGCCTAATGAAATGCCGAATATCTTTAGCCGCCCTAAATACACACCAACCGCCGCCACGATAGAAATGACGGCCACGGCCTGTATCATCGAGGGTTCTGTAAGCGTCTCAAGTAACCAATTCATAAGAGTTTCTTTTTTGCTTTAGAAGCGCGAAAATATATAAAACAAAGCAATTAAAAAAATTGTAGTATCTTTGCCCACGAAATAACGATGATACAGGGTGAGGGAAACGATGGTTAAATATATAAAGTGGTTGCTGCCGGTACTTTTTATCGCGTATTATAGCAGTGTCTCGCTTTTTACGCACGTCCATGTGGAGCATGGTACGACCATCGTGCATGCGCACCCTTTCAAGAAGACGGCGGACGGTACTTGCCATCATCATACCTCTTTGGCGGAGATACAGTTGTTTCATATGCTTTCGTCTATTCACGTGATGGACGGGGCGATTCACCTGTTACGTTTACAATTCTATTCTTTAAAAATATCTAATCTCTCTGAGTCTCCGGTCTATCCGGATCATGTCACTTCCGTTGAGGGACTGCGATACCTGCGGGCTCCCCCAGTTGTTTGATTACATATCCAGAAATCAATATCCGTTTGTAGAGACGGGGCATGCCCGTCTCCTCGGAAATTCGTAATCATTAATATTCAAACAACTATTAATCAAGCAATGAATAAGTTCATTACACTTATACTATGCCTGTGCTGTGTCTTTACATCAGCGTGGGCAGAGGGAGACGATCATACCTCCCTGAATCCTTCCGACGCTAATATCGTAGGCCATATCCTCGATAAGAAAACAGGAGAGCATCTCCCTTTTATCAATGTCTACCTCCACGGTACGACGATCGGTACGACTACCGACGCGACCGGTCATTATTATATGAAAAATCTTCCCGAGGGGAAATATACCTTGGTAATGAAGTCTATCGGATATAAAACCGAGGAGAAGACGGTGAACCTTAAGAAAGGGAAGACATTGGAGATTAATTTCAATGCCGAGGAAGACGCTGTCTCCTTGGACGGTGTCGTCGTATCGGCAAACCGTAACGAGACGACCCGCCGTTTGGCTCCTTCCTTGGTAAATGTACTCGACTCCAAGGTGTTCGAGACTACGCACGCCACTTCCTTGGCCGACGGTCTGAACTTCCAGCCCGGCGTGCGTGTGGAGAACAACTGCCAGAATTGCGGTTTCCAGCAAGTGCGTATCAATGGTCTGGAAGGCCCTTATACCCAGATCTTGGTGGATAGCCGGCCGATCTTCAGCGCCCTGACTGGCGTATATGGCTTGGAGCAGATCCCGGCGAATATGATCGAGCGGGTAGAGGTGATGCGCGGAGGAGGCTCGGCCTTGTTCGGCTCGTCCGCTATCGCCGGTACGATCAATATCATCACGAAGGAACCGATGCGTAACTCTGCCCAGATTGCCCATTCGTTGACGATGATCGGGGGAAGCCGTCCGGATAATAATACGACCGTGAACGCCTCGTTGGTGACGGACGATCATAAGGCGGGTATCTACCTCTTCGGGCAGGGCCGCCACCGTGCCTCTTACGACCATGATGGCGACGGCTACTCAGAGCTTGGTAAGTTGGAGGCGAAGACCCTCGGATTCCGTTCCTACCTAAAGACCAGCAATTACTCCAAGCTCACTTTCGAGTACCATAACATCAGCGAGTTCCGGCGAGGTGGTAATTTATTGGATCTTCCGCCTCACGAGACGGATATCACCGAGCAGACCGATCATCAGATCAACGGGGGAGGCCTGAAATTCGATCTTTTCTCTCGCGACTACCATCATCGGCTGAATGTGTACACCTCCGCCCAGCATACGAAACGCCAGAGTTATTACGGAGCCGGAAAAGACCCGAACGCCTATGGCAGCACGACGGACATGACCTTTATCGGTGGTGCCCAATACTCTTACGAATGGGATAAATGTCTTTTTATGCCCGCTACCTTTACGGGAGGCGCCGAATATAGCTACGATGATCTGCAAGACGAGATGCTTGGTTATCACCGTACGATCGCCCAGACCGTGCATATCGGTAGTGCTTTCGCCCAGAACGAGTGGAAGAATGACCGTTGGAGTTTCTTGATCGGTGGCCGTTTGGATAAGCATAACATGATGGATCATGTGATCTTTAGCCCTCGTGCGAACGTGCGCTTCAATCCGACGAAGGATATCAACCTGCGTATGTCGTATTCCAGCGGTTTCCGGGCCCCTCAAGCGTTCGACGAGGATTTGCATATCACCGCCGTGGGGGGCGACGTGGCGATCATCCAGATCTCTCCGGACTTGAAGGAGGAGAATTCGCAGAGCGTGAGCGCTTCCGTGGATTTTTATTATCGCTTCGGCCCGGTTCAAGTGAATTTCTTGGTGGAAGGTTTCTATACGGATTTACGGAACGTGTTTATCTTGGAGGAGATCGGCCGTGACGAGGACAATAACCTGCTGATGGAACGCCGTAATGGAAAGGGTGCCCGTGTGATGGGTATCAATCTGGAGGGTAAGATGGCCTATTCTTGGATGCAGATACAGGCAGGAGCTACTTTGCAACGGAGCCGCTACAAGGAGGCAGAGCAATGGAGCGAGAACCCGAATATCACCCCGCAGAAGAAGATGTTCCGCTCTCCGGACGTATATGGCTATTTCACCTCTACCTTCACGCCAGTGAAACGTTTCTCCGCCTCATTGACGGGAACCTATACGGGCAGCATGTTGGTGCAGCACTTGGCGGGTTACATTCCCGAGGATCGTGAAGAGAAGACTCGTGATTTCTTCGACTTGAACCTGAAGCTGTCTTACGACTTCCCGATCTTCAAGTCCGCAACCTTGCAGGTGAACGCCGGAATACAGAATATCTTCGACTCCTATCAAGATGATTTCGACAAGGGAGCGCATCGGGATGCCGGGTATATCTATGGCCCGGGAATTCCTAGAAGTTATTTCGTGGGGTGCAAGATCAGTTATTAAATACTCGGCGAACCTTGCCGAGGGAGTTGGAAGGACTTTGAAGCATCCGGCGGCTATCGCCGGGGGATGTGGAAGACTCTTGGGATGCCCGGCGGGGGTCGCCGGAGGATCGGAAGGGAACTCAAGATGCCCGGCGGAGATCGCTGCGGAGTTCCAACCCGTTTCCAATCCTCTGGCGAGCCTCTACGGGACTATTCCTCCACTATCCTCTCTATATAATTCGGCGGCAGGGTGGTGCGTGGAACTTTCATGCCGCCGAACCATTTATGCAAGGGCAAGTCGAAACCTGTTCCATTCATGTAATTGTAGAGGGAAACGCGAAGCCCCTCGCTGAAAAGCTCCGGATCGCAGCCGGATAGCGCCTCGAACTGTACGTCATTACGGGCGAATCCGCCAAAGGGAGGCTCCGTGACACGGCAACTGTACTCGGCGGGGTGCAACCCCACAGGGCTATGCGCTGTCATGGCGAAACGATGCCAAAATCCGGATTGAATCAGCCCAAGCTCAAACATCTGCCGGACCGTTTCTAAGGAATCTATGGTTTCTTGAGCGGTTTGGGTCGGGAAACCATACATCAAATAGGCATGGACCATGATGCCTGCCCCGGTAAAGTTGTTGGCGACCCGTGCCACTTGAGCCACTGTCACCCCTTTATTTATCAGCTTTAGGAGTCGGGGAGAGGCTACTTCCAGACCTCCCGACACGGCGATGCAGCCACTTCGCTGAAGCAGGTCGCATAGCTCCTCGGTATAGCTTTTCTCGAAACGGATATTTCCCCACCACACGACGGTCAGCCCGCGGCGGATGATCTCCTCGGCCATTTCACGCAGCAAGGCGGGCGGGGCGGCCTCGTCCACGAAATGGAAGCCGATCTCGCCGGTTTGCTCGATCAAGCGCTCCATACGGTCTACCAAGGTCTTGGCCGTATTCGGCTCATACCGTTTGATGTAATCCAATGAGCCGTCGCAGAAAGCGCATTTCCCCCAGTAGCAACCGTGTGCCAAGGTCAGTTTGTTCCAGCGGCCGTCGCTCCAAAGCTTGTGCATCGGGTTGGCCATTTCCATGACAGAGATGTATTTGTCCAGTGGCAAGCCCTCGTAATCCGGGAATCCGGTCTCGTTTTGCCGGCAAGCGGGATAAGCGGGGTTGTCTTGATAAACGACCCGGCTGCCGCTCTCGTCCAAGGAGAAGGTGCGTACCAGTTCCTCTTTGGGGATCGCCCCGTCCAGATAGCGCAACACTTGGTAAAGCGGGTCCTCTCCATCATCCAGCAAGAGGTAATCGATATATTTGAAAAAGCGTGTATCCGTGATGGAACGAAGTTCCGTATTCACGAAACCGCCTCCCATCAGGATCGGGATATCGGGATGTACCTGCCGTAGCCACTGGGCGAGCCGGAGGGTACTGAATAAATTCCCCGGGAAAGGCACGCTGAATGCGATCACCTTGGGCTTGCTCTCGGCTATGTGCTTTTCTAATAGCGGCTGCGTCAGGCGGTCGATAAAGCCGAAAGGTTTTTGGAGGGCTTCCTCGATCTCGTCGAAAGAGGAGGCGCAGCGGCCCAGATGCTCGGCATATCGACTGAAGCCGAAATCCGGGTCGATCGTTTCCCTGATCAAGTCGCATAGATCCTCCAGATACAAGGTCGCCAGATAACGGGCCTTATCCCGTAATCCCGAAGTGCCGAACGCCCATTCCAGCTCCTCCTCGTTTTGGCTCCTGCGGTCGCTTTCGGGAAGGTAATCTTGGTTACAGATGCGATAAGCGAGAGGATTGTTCTTTCCCTGAAGGAAAGCGACGACGGCGGCTATCGTGTCGATATACCGTTGCTTATTAGCCAGCAACCCCCGGACTTTAGCCGGATATTTACCTTTCCGCCGCTCGATCTCGGCGAATAACTCCCCGAGACCCTGCGTGGAAAACAAGGCCAAGATCGTCTCGATACCCAGATCGGTCTGCCCCGTGCGTACGCCCTTTGCCTCCAGATAGCCCTTTAGGTAAGCCGTGGAAGGATAAGGCGTATTGATCTGCGTAAACGGAGATAAAACCAGAAGAACCGAAGCTAACCCCATATCAACTCAACTAATTTTCAATTATTCAAGCTATTGTTGATAGACTCGATATAGTCAAGGATCTCATCCCGTCCCTCTTTCTTCTCCGAGGAGGAGAGGAAGATCGGAGGAAGCTCTTCCCAAGTCTCCAGTAATTTATCCGTATAGACTTTTAGGTTCTCTTTCAAGCGTCCCTTGCTGATCTTGTCGATCTTCGTGAAGATGATAGAGAAAGGAACCCCGCTCTCACCCAGCCATTCCATAAACTCCAGATCGATCTTTTGCGCCTCGTGACGGCAGTCCAAAAGGACAAATAGGTTGGTCAGTTGCTCTCGATCGAGGATATAGTTCTCGATGATACGTTTCAATTGCTCCCGGCTCTCCTTGCCTCGTTGGGCGAAGCCATACCCCGGAAGGTCTACCAGATACCATTCGTTGTTGATAAGGAAATGATTGATAAGTAAAGTCTTACCCGGCGTTTGTGAAGTCATCGCCAAGCCCTTCTTGTTGGTAAGCATATTGATCAAGGAGGATTTGCCTACATTGCTTCGTCCGATGAAGGCATACTCCGGCTTATTACCCTCGGGGCATTTCCTTACGTCTGTGTTGCTGATAACAAATTCTGCGCTTTTAATTTCCATAAAATATAAATTAATGAATAATGAATAGTGAAGTAATGCGAAGCTTAATTTTCAATTTTCAATTTTCCATTTTCAATTGCCAAAAGCTCCAGCCCGGCGAACGTGATGCCCCCGTTTACCATAAGCATCTCGTAGCCGAATGTATAGCCTGCGTATTGTTTCACCAAGAAATCCGTGGCGAGGCAAATCAACGGGGAGGCTATACAGATATAGGGCACGTATTTGTCACGGGGTTTCCGCTTCGTGAAAAGCCCGAAAACAAACAGCCCCAATAGAGGACCATACGTGTACGACGCTATCATGTAGATCGCGTCGATAACACTCCGGTTATTTACGGCCTTGAACGCCAAGATGATCAAGACGAACAAGACGGATATCATCATGTGTACCTTCAGGCGGGTACGTTTCGCCCTTTTCGCTCCCTCTTTCTGCACACCGAGGATATCTACGCAAAAAGAGGTGGTGAGCGCTGTCAACGCCGAGTCGGCGCTACTGAAAGCCGCCGCTATGATACCGATCGTAAAGAAGATCAAGATACTCCCGCCCAAGATCCCCGAGGTACAAAACATCGGGAGGATATCGTCGTTGAGGGTTGGCAACTGGATGTTCTGCTGTGCCGCCAATGTCAGTAGTAGTACCCCCAGCGCGAGAAACAAGAAGTTGACCGGCGTGAAGGCGAAGCCATATGTGTACATATTCTTCTGGGCATCCTTCAAGCTCTTGCAGGAGAGGTTCTTTTGCATCATGTCCTGATCCAGCCCGGTCATGACGATCGTGATAAAGATACCGCTGAAGAACTGCTTGAAGAAGTTTTGCGTACTATGCCAATCGCCAAACTCGAAGATACGGAAATGAGGACTTTCCACCAAGGTCTGCGCCATATCCCCGAAATCCAGTCCCATCTTGTCCTTCACCTGCCAGATGATCACGATCAACATTGCCACGAGACAAAGGGCCTGCAACGTATCTGTCCAGATGATCGTCTTGATACCGCTCCGGAACGTATATAGCCATACCAGCAGGATACTGAGGATAGCGGTCACGGCGAATGGGATGTTCCAAGCGTTGAACACGTAGGTTTGCAAGATCAAGACCACTAGATATAAGCGTGCGGCCGCCCCTACGATCTTCGAGAGCAGGAAGAATGAGGCCCCTGTCTTGTACCCCTTTCTCCCGATCCGGTCATCCAGATACGAGTAGATGGAGGTAAGCTGCAACTTATAGTATAGCGGTAGCAATACCTTGGCTATAATGATATATCCCACGAAGAAGCCTAATACAGTCTGCATATACGTCATATCGATCGCCCGCACCATGCCGGGTACCGATACGAACGTCACCCCCGATAAGGATGTCCCTACCATGCCGATAGAGACGATATACCAAGGTGATTTCCTGTTCCCGAGGAAGAATGCCTCGTTGCTGTTATTACGCCCCGTGATCCATGCTATCAGCAGCAAGACGGTGAAATAGGCAGCGATAATAAAAAGGATGATATAGCTGTTCATGTATTGCTAACTTCTTTCTTTTTCTCCACAAAGATACGGCTTTACTTTGAAATAACGGGCATATGCGTGGATTCTACCGTGATGGGTTTCTTGATGCCCTTTAGGTAGTCCATGAAAGCGTCGGTCGATATGATACCTAAATTATCGAATTCCGGGATCTCGTAGCCCTTGAATAAAGAGGCGTCGTACCCGTCTCCGCCATCGGTGATGAAAGCGTCTAGGGTCACCACGCAAGGGGTATTGTCCTCGATCTCGGTCTTTTGTCCGTCTCTTGTATAGACTATTTTCTCGATCTTATTTCCGTTCAAGGTAAGCGTGAGATCGGAGGATTGAAGGAAACCGTTCGGATTCTTCCGTCCATCCTCCAATAGCTTCTTCAACCGCTTGCCGTCGAAACGATAGGCGACGATCGCGGAGCCGAAAGGCAGGATGTTGCCGGCACGCAGTCGGGTGATATCCCCTTTCGGGAGGGCCGCACGGATACCTCCGTAATGGTTTACGCCGATCACCGGCTGGCCCTTGTAAGCGGGCATCTCTTTTTGGAAGCGTTTGGCATAAGCGGCCGTGACCAAGGCCCCGATAGGCGTATAGTCGAACTTATTGATGGTACGGTCGTGGATCAAGGCCTCTTTTGCCGTGGCAAGTTTCTCGTTCAGCCGATATTTATCCATGATCTTCTCCACGGCCTCCCGCATCTCCTTATTCTCCTCGCAGGCTACACGCACGGTGTCTCCTTGGATGAAAGAGATATCCCGGTGCCCGTTGAAGTTTTGTATCTGGAACAGCAGTTTTCCGATATGGGTACCGTTTACGCCGGCTTGGATGATGGGGATGTTATTGATCTTATCGAGCACCAGCTCATGCGAGTGGGCGGATATGATGGCGTCTACCTTATCGATGAACGGCAATCCTAGGGCGTTCTCCTCGGTGATGCGGTAAGGCGTTTTCATATCCGTGCCGATATGCATCAGGAGGACGATCATATCGATCCGGCCCTCTTTCTTTAACTGGTAGACGGTTTGTATGCACGCCGCTCCCAGCGGATGCGTGAACTGAAGTCCTTTCAGGTTCTCCGGCTTGGTCTTGACGTAGGTGTCCGTCGTGGTCAGTCCGATGAAGGCTATGCGCAGGGAGGAGCCATCTTTCAACTTACGCTCTACGATACGGTAGGGACTCAACCAGTCGGGGTGAGTATATCTCTTCTCTTCGGTGATATTGGCGGCCACATGGGGGATATTCAAGGCGGCGGTGTCCACTAGATAAGGAAGCCCCCAGTCGAACTCGTGGTTACCGATGGCGGACATCTCTACGTCCATCGCCTCGTACATCTCTTTGATAGGCTCGCCTTTCGTGATCTTGGAAAAATAGCTTCCGCTGAAATTATCTCCGCCGGAGACAACGATGGAATGCGGATAGCGTTGCTTCTCGTTTTGCGTCATTTGTACCAACCGGGCGGCTCCCGGCGTGATCCCGTCGGAGGCGAAAGCCCCGTGGAAATCGTTGAATGAGAAAATGGCTAAAGTGTCTATCGAGCTAGACGGGGTGGCGATATCTTGCGCGAATAGGGGAGCGGTTAGCGCGCTGCCTAGCAAAATCGCTGATACGAATTGTTTTTTCAGTCCCATGGTTGTATGTATTAATAGAGACAAAAGTAGGAAAAATAACGGGATTCACCGAGGAAAACGCCCGATTCGTCGAATTCTTTTTGACCGTTTTAAACCTTCGGCCTACCTTTGCGTCATAGTAATAGCTCGTGAGAGTGAAAGCGAACCGGTTGTTCATCATAACCGGAAAATAGGTAAACATTAAGTCAAAGGGCCGTTGTCTGGATAAGACGCGGCCCTTTTGATTTATTCGGACTTGAGGCTGTTTACGGGATTGTCGTGGGTGGTACGGAATACGTTATATCCGGAGACCGCCAGTATGACGGTGAGTACCAATACGCCTCCTCCCACGAATAGATACCAGGATAGCGGGATCTTTTCCGAGAATTGTTCTTGCCATTTTTGGGAGATATAGAAAGCGATGCCGCAACCAAGTAAGATGGCCGGCAATGCCATGGTGATGATATCTTTCAAGAAAATATGGAGTATGTCTTTTACCGTGGCTCCGTTAATCTTACGGATCGCCATTTCTTTCCGGCGACGGTTCACCTCGTCGTTCGTGTATCCGATCAATCCGATGAAGACGATCAGCAAGGTGACGATGCCACCGATCATGACGGAATCACGGAATTTCCGGGAGGAGGTGTATCCTTCCAGCATCTCGCTCTTGAAGGAGATCACGTTGAGTTCTTTATCCGGGATGAGTTGCCCCATTAGATCCTGTGTCTTGCGTAGGGCCTCGGAAGAAAGGGCATGGTACCGGATGATCATATGTTGGGCCGCCCCTTTCGTATAGAACATGATCTTGGCTCGCGGATCTTCTCCCGCTATGGAACCTAGGCGGAAATCCTCGAACACGCCCCGGATCGTGAAGAGAGGCATCGACTCTGACTTGGTATCGTGCCCGGTTATTTGTACCGTCTTGCCCACGGCTCCATCCTTCCAGTCGGCAAAAGGTTTCATGTATTCAATGAAATTGCGGCTCACCAGTATCTCTTGCGAGGAGGTGGCATTCTCTGTGAAGTATTGTCCTTCTACGATCGGGATTTCCAATACGTTCAGGTAATCGTTTCCTACGTCGTAGAGGTCGGCGATGTTGAATAGTTCCCGGTCGTCTCCCGGAAGATAGACGTTATTGCCCGAGGCTCCCCAGAAAGGAAGGTTATAGCAAGTCGTGATGGCGTCTACCTCGGGCAATCTCTGGGTTTCCTCGATCAGTTTGGCACGCCCCGTGGAGTCTACGGCGCCGATATACACATAGGCGAGGTTCTCGGAATTGTATCCCGGATGATCGTTCACCATATGGTCGTATTGCTTGCCTACCACTAGCAATAAGGAGGCGAGGAAACTAATCGCCGTGAATTGGAAGAACAGGAGCCCCAGTTTCCAAAGGCGGCGTGCCTCACGGATGCTCCGGAAAACAGCCGCTACAGGAATGCGCCCTAAGAACCAGCCGGTAGCTATGCCTGTAGAGATAAGTACGACTATGACCGTGAGGCATATCGCCCACATACCCGTGGATAGGAATAGTGATCGGACTCCCGTGCCGATCAGCTCCTTTATAATGTCTTGGAATCCTAGGATCAAAAGTACGACCAGCGCTAAGGCGACGGTGACGTGAGTCCCTACCTCGGACAACGCCATACCTTGGATATCCTTACCGCTCGCCCCGTAACATTTGCGTACGGCCATCTCTTTCGTGCGGTTCACGATAGAGGAGATCACGATCAGTATATAGTTCATCACGGCGGTGAAGATCAATACGAAAGCGATGAATGAGAGGATCAAGGCCATACGTTTGGCCATATCGTCCTCCATATGCACGTTGAGTAGTTTGTGGAAGGTGAAGGTCAGTTCCACGCCGGCTTTCTTAAGGTCGTTTACGGGGAAATGCTTGTCGATCATCTGCCTCATTCCCGCTTCTAGCTGGGCTTCTGTCGTACCCGGCGATACCTTGACATAACTTTGGTAGCGGTCGTTTCCGGTTAACATATGGGTTCCGTCCCACATGAACTTGCTGATGGAAGAAAGGGATACGATAATATCATAACTCTGATCGGTATTGTCCGGTAACTTCTCGAATACGCCACCTATCGTGAGGGCTTGTCCCGGTGCGTCGTCGATCTCGAAACGTTTTCCCATCACGTTACCGCCGATACGTTCGGCGATCTCGTCGGATACGAGCACGTACATGGGTTGGGAGAGAACTTGCTTAGGGTCTCCGATGAGCATGGGGCGGGGCAATACGTCGAAAAGACAACTGTCCGCTAGGATGAAGGTCGCTTTGAGCCGATGCTTGTTGTCGGACATCGTAAAAGGGGAGTTTCCCCGGAAGTACGTATAGCGTGTGGCGGCCTCGATCTCCGGTGTCTCTTGTTTCAAGAGGGGGATTACTCCGGCGGGCGTTTGCCCGTGGTCGCCCACTTCCCCGTTCATGAAAAATTTCTCATATACTCGATAGATCCGGTCCCCGTCCGGATAGAAATTATCGTAGGTGTTCTCGAAGTGGACTTTAGCGATCAGCACCAAGCCAATAGTCAGTCCTACACCCAAGGAGATAATCTTCATTACATTGTGTTGCCCTCTCTTAAAAAGGGAGCGAATCGCGATCCCGATGTTTTTCATATTGTTATTGTATTATTTTCCGGTAAGATATAATCAAATACCGTGCCATTGTGTTTATATGATTGAAAAACAGTGGGGTGAGTAGCGTGTGGCTATTTATGAGTGTCCAATAATTGGACAAGGGTGTCCAAATTTTAGACACCCTTGTTTAATACCTTTTCTCAATAGAGGCTCCGGGGAAATAATGCGTGAGTATTTTCCGGTACGAATACCCTTTGGCTCCCATCACGGCGGCCCCGATCTGGCAAAGCCCCACGCCATGTCCCCATCCGGCTCCTGTCAAGATGAAGCGGGAGGGGATATCGAGGCGGATATCCTTCTTATCGACAACAAAGGCCGAGCTGTATAGATGCGTCTCGGATAATGTCCGGCGTATCTCAAGCTCTTTGCCGATGGTGAACGAACGGCGTACCCCTACGATCTTGAGTTTCACGATGCGTCCGGACGAACCTCTTTCCAAGGGAACGAGATCGATGATCGGCCCGAAATCCATACCCGTTTTCCGGTGGATCAACTCTGATAGCTCCTCTTGCGTGTATTCTACTTCCCAACGATAGAAATCCGTGGTCTCCTGATCGTAACGATTCAGTACTTGGCTAAGAATCTCCTTGTCCGTCGTATTGCAGAAGGCTTCGGGTGAGGTACGTATCCATTGTTCCGCTTCCCGCTCGTCCGTCAAGTCGGGATAGGAGGGAGCCTCGCCGTCCCTCAAGGCGGTAAGATAGGAGTGGGGGACCGGTTCCCAGCAATTCTCGAATTTCTCGGTCACGCCTCCGCAGCATTTCGAGAAGCGGGCGTCGCAGATCGTATCGTTATCCATCAATACCTCTCCACGTGTCTCTTTGATCACCTCCCTGACTATCGGGTTCGATGCCCGGGTAATACCTTGGTAACGCTGGCAATGATCGTCGGCACAGACATCGAACAACTCATGGTCTTCCCGGTCGTACCAGCGGATCAAGCTCTCGTTGTCGCGGTAACAACTTTTATAGGGCGTAACCGATCCGTTCAAGTTGAAATTCTTCTCGACCTGCGCCAAGAGCCAGCTTCGCGAGATCACGGCATGGGCTTTCAGCAACTCTTTGGAGGCGTTGGCGTTCATCTCCGAGGAGATTACGCTGGTAAGGTATTCCTCCACGTCCACTTGGTTGATCGTGACGATACCTTTATCGGTCGCCACGAGGTTCAACGCTCCCTTGAAGCGTTGATCCTCCTGTCGTTGCCAGTGAAAATCCACGCCGATCGTGACCGCCTTCAAGTCGAAAGAGGATTGCGGGCTGGTCGGTTCGAAGAACAGCTCCTGATAAAGCTTCCCATTGTACACGATCTTGCCGTTTACCCAGAGGGCACGTTGCTCGCCTATGGTGAACGTGCCGGTTTCCGTATGTACATACTCCTCGTTAAAAACAAATGAGATTGCTTTGTGGGTCATGATTCCCACGTTGATTACAGGTGCTTCCATATCCTTATTCCTTTATTCTATTCTTTTTTCGCGTTCAGGGAATTAAATGTGAGGTAAGCGATCATGACAAGGTACATGACAACCGCCAGTATCTCGGCGGCATTGCTAGATGCCCATTCCTCGTTCATCAAGTTGATTCCGCCGAAACGTAAGGCCGCACTGACCACGCCCATCAAGGCACCGCCGGCGATAAAGCCGGAAGCCAGTAACGTACCTTTCTCCAAGCGGGCTGAGTTCAAGCTTTGGTCCTTGCTACGGCTTCCTACATACCAACTGATCGCTCCACCGATCAAAAGCGGCGTATTCAAGTCCAAAGGAATGAACATACCCAAGGCGAATGCCAACGCCGGTATCTTGCAGAAGTTCAATACGACGGCGAGGACGGCTCCGATCGCGTATAAAGCCCAAGGTGCCCCCGAACCACTCATCAATGGCTCGATAACGGCGGCCATAGCGTTCGCTTGCGGAGCGGCCAATTGCCCGGTCGTGAAACCGTACGTCTGGTTTAATATCAAGATCACGCCTCCTACCGTAGCGGCGGAAACTAGCGTGCCTAGGAATTTCCACGTCTCTTGCTTGGCGGGTGTGCTCCCCAGCCAATAGCCGATCTTCAAGTCGGTAATGAAACCTCCCGCCATGGAAAGCGCCGTACAAACCACGCCTCCGATAATCAGGGCGGATACCATGCCGGCCGGCCCCTTCAACCCTACGGCTACCAAGATGATGGAGGCGAGGATCAACGTCATGAGGGTCATGCCCGATACCGGGTTCGTTCCTACGATAGCGATAGCGTTCGCCGCTACGGTCGTAAACAGGAAAGCGATCACACCGACTAGCAATAAGCCGATGGCGGCATGGAACCAATTATGAAGTACGCCGAACTGGAAGAACAGGAAGGTGACGATCAGCGATACGATGATACCGATCGTTATCACCTTCATCGACAAATCCTTTTGCGTACGTATGGTATTACTCTCCACGGCGTCTCCTTTTCCTTTCAGCTCGTTCGCCGCCAAGCCTACGGCTCCCTTGATGATCCCCCAATAGTTGATGATGCCGATCACCCCGGCGGTAGCGATACCTCCGATACCGATGTGGCGGGCGTAAGTGGTGAAGATTTGCTCGGCGCTCATGCTCCCGACAGTCGCCGTGATAGCGTCATTGCCGAATGTAAGTACGTCGGCGCTGAAAATGGCGGACATGGCGGGGATGATCACCAGCCATACCAAGAATGAACCGGCGCAGATGATCAAGGAGTATTTTAATCCGATGATGTAACCCAGACCTAGCACGGCGGCACCCGTATTGACCTTCAACACGATCTTGGCCTTCTCCGCCAGCATCTCGCCGGCTCCGATGATACGGGTACTGATCGTCTCGCCCCACCAACCGAAAGTAGCGATGATGAAGTCGTACAAACCACCGATTAATCCGGCGAATATCAAAGGTTTCGCTTGGCTTCCGCCTTTCTCGCCGGAGACGAGTACTTGTGTGGTAGCCGTAGCTTCCGGGAAAGGATACTTGCCGTGCATATCGGATACGAAATATTTACGGAACGGGATCAAGAGCAAGATCCCGATGATGCCTCCTAACAAGGAGCTCATGAAAACCTCGAAGAAATTGACCGTGATCTCCGGATATTTGTCTTGCAGGATATAAAGGGCGGGCAAGGTGAAAATGGCCCCCGCCACGATCACGCCGCTACTGGCTCCGATTGACTGGATGATGACGTTCTCTCCCAAGGCGTTCTTCCGCTTGAATCCGCTGGACAATCCTACGGCGATAATGGCGATTGGGATAGCGGCCTCGAATACTTGACCGACCTTCAGCCCCAGATAAGCGGCCGCCGCGCTGAATATCACCGCCATGACCAATCCCCAAAGGACGGACCAAGGCGTAACCTCCGGATAGTGTTTATTGGGAGACATAAGGGGCTTGTAGCTTTCCCCTTCTTTTAATTCTCGGTAGGCGTTTTCTGGCAGCCCGGTTACCTTTTCTTCATTTTCTGGTTTCACGATATTAAAATGTTAGATTATTAGTTTGTAATAGCTCCACCAAACGGGTGTTGGGTGACAAATTTATGTTTTCTGGCTGAGACATGCAAGGATTCTTTAGAATAGTTAGGGGAATTCTTGCCCGGTAGCGTATGAATTCTTGCTCGCATGCTGTATAATTCTATAAACCACGGCGTGATCTGTACAGACCAAGTCGTGGAATATACAAATCACGTCGTGGTCTGTGCATCCCACGTCGATCTTTTGGAAATAGATCAAGTAGCAAGTATGTTTGTATATGGCAAAAAGAATGTTTATTACTTGGGGATACGAAGAATTGTACTTGGAGCCGTTATGGCAGTACCTATCAAGCAAGCGATGCGCGACTTGAATGGGATGGGGGAGAAGCCGAGTAAATAATTTGAGGTTTATCGTTAATTCGTAAATTCTTCCTATTTTTGTCACCAAATAGAGAAAGTAGATGAATCAAAGATATCCTTCAGCCTTGTTGGAAAATGCCGTGAATGAATTGGCCTCCTTGCCGGGAGTGGGGCGGAAGACAGCGCTCCGGCTGGCGCTTTATATGTTGCGCCGGGATGTCGGCTATACGGAAAACTTCGCCGCGGCCTTGGTCGCCCTCCGTCGGGACGTGAAGTACTGCAAGGTCTGCCATAATATATGTGATGATGAGGTGTGCTCTATTTGCGCCAACCCCAGCCGTGACCATTCCTTGGTTTGCGTGGTAGAGAATATCAAGGAGGTGATGGCGATAGAGAATACCGGGCAGTTCCGTGGTGTATACCATGTGTTGGGTGGGATTATCTCGCCAATGGATGGTATCGGACCGGGCGACTTGCGTATCGACAGTCTGGTGCGACGTGTGGCCGAAGGTGAGGTGAAAGAGATCATCTTGGCGTTGAGCACTACCATGGAAGGCGATACGACTAACTTCTTTATTTACCGGAAGCTATCCGGTTACGATGTGAGGATCAGTGTCATCGCACGTGGCGTATCTATCGGCGATGAGATCGAGTATGCCGACGAGATCACCTTGGGAAGATCCATCATCAACCGTACCGAGTTCAATCTCACTTCTTCTAATTCATAATCATAACTCATAATTAATACCCGGAATGACCTACGAAGAAACCAAGTTGTCCGTTATCATCGTTAACTATAACGTGAAGTATTTTCTGGAGCAATGCCTCTATTCTGTCCGTGCCGCCGTGACGGGGATGGATGCCGAGGTGTTCGTGGTGGATAATAACTCGACGGATGGATCTGTCGAATATCTCCGGCCTAAGTTCCCGGAAGTGGTTTTCATCGAGAATAAAGATAATCCCGGTTTCGCCAAGGCCAATAATCAGGCGATCCGTCAGTGCACCGGGGAATACGTGTTATTGCTGAATCCCGATACCGTGGTGGGAGAGGAGAGCCTCCGCAGCCTGTGCTTCCAGATGGATGAGGATCCGGAGATCGGAGCTATCGGCGTGAAGATGCTGAATGGGCACGGGGTATTCTTGCCGGAGAGCAAACGGGCTTTCCCTTCGCCTTGGGTGTCGTTCTGCAAGATATTCGGCCTTTCAAAGCTGTTTCCTAACTCTCCGGCATTCGCACGTTATAGCCTGCCGTATCTGGATAAAGAGCAGACGCATAAGGTGGAGGTGCTGGCGGGTGCGTTCATGTTGCTTCGCCATGAGGCGTTGGATAAGGTCGGTTTGTTGGACGAGTCGTTCTTCATGTATGGGGAGGATATCGATTTGTCTTATCGGATCGTGTTGGGAGGCTATAAGAACTTGTACGTGCCGGAACGGATCCTGCATTATAAGGGGGAGAGTACGAAGCATGGTGATTTGAAGTACATAAAGGCTTTTTACGGCGCCATGTTGATTTTCTATAAGAAATATTATCCGGGGTCCGGCTGGTTGATGCGGGTACTGATCCGGTTGGCTGTCTTGCTGAAAGCTTGCTGGGCGACGATTTCCGCCCCTCTACGCAAGAAGGCTAAAGTGGCTAAGCATCGCCGCCTTTTGATCTTGTGTAGGGAGGATCATTTTGAGGAGGTAAAGGCCGTTTGCCTGAAAGCTATGCCGGATCTGGAATTCGTGAATCTCTGGGATTTGGACGTGGAGCGTGTGATGGATGCTATCTGCCGCAAGAACCAGATGAAAGGCTTTACGGACTACGCTTTCTGCTTCCCCGATGCCCGTTACGAGCAGATGCTCTTGTTTATGGACAAGCTCGTGAACAAGAAAGCGGTTTACCATATATATACGAAGAAGAGTGGTCGGCTTGTTTAAGTAATCCTAGGGTAAATATGTTGTTGTCGAATGATAGAGTCCGTTTGAGGGCATTGGAACCGGAGGATCTGGAGTTGTTGTACCGTTGGGAGAATGATCCGGAGTTATGGGAAGTTGGGAATACCTTGGCGCCCTATTCCCGTTATCTATTGAAGGAATATATAGCGGGTAGCGACCGGAGTATCTATGAGTCTCGCCAACTTCGATTCATGATCGAGGAATGCGATACGGGGACTTCCGTGGGGATCGTGGACTTATTCGATTTCGAGCCGCACCCGAACCGGGCGGCTTGCGGCATCATGCTGGATCGTAAGTATCAAGGACGTGGCCTCGCTACGGAAGCGTTAAGGCTATTGATGGAATACGCTTATTCGTTCTTGAAGCTCCATCAACTTTATGTGCATATTCCCGTGGCGAACGAGCCTAGCAAGAGATTATTCACCCATCTGGGATTTGTCGAGACGGGGATGCTTAAGGACTGGATCAGGACACCGGATGGTTATTCCGATGTCTGCATAATGCAGTCAATTTAAATACGGGTCCTTCGGATATTTTGTCCAAGTTTTATAATCATTGCCTAATAATTCCACGGAATCTTTCCAATAGCCCTCCCCGTCGGCGGACAGGATATTATCGGTGGTGATATGGCTTACGGCCCACGAGTTCCGTTTGATTTCATGGTTTAATTGTCCTTCGGTCCATCCGGAGTATCCCAAGAAAAACTTCACTTTCCCATCGATTGGGTGCCCGTTGAGGATATATCGTTTCAATGCGTTGAAATCCCCGTCGAAGTATAAATAATCATTGATCTTTAGCGCGTCCGGAATGATGTTATCCCCTAAGGAATGAATAAAGAACAAACGGTTGGGGCTGACCGGTCCTCCCAGATAAATCGGTATCTCCGGAAATTCGGCAAACTCCTTGAAAAAAGAGTTTACGATAAGATCCGTTTTTTTATTCAAGACAAATCCCATCGATCCGTGTTCCGTATGCTCTATTAATAATACGACGGAACGTTGGAAATAGGCATCTTGTAAAAAAGGCTCGGCAATCAGAATACTTCCTTGAATAGGAAGGACATCGTTATGTGTTATTTTAAATATATTTTTATAAGATGCCATGATCGTGAATGTTAGGTTGTTACTAATTCACCGACAATATAAGGCGTTTTTTAATAAGAAGCAAATGAAAAGCCCGGGATTCAAGTTAATAAACGTGAATCGACCGGGCTTATTGTTAATTTATGCTTGATGATTTTCCTCGAATAATCTCAGTCTTTCGTCCAGCAAATCATATTGGTGATCTTTTATGAAAGAGGTACAAGCCCGTAGTCCTTGTTGGTTACTGCCTGTGGTGCTTAATGATATGGCGCTTACTCCGTAATAAACCAGTTCTTCCATCAATTGTCCGCCAGTCATTCCCGGGTAACCGATCGTGAAATAGAAACCGTCGGCTATCGGTTGGTCCAGATCGTGATCATAAACGATTGTGAAACCATGATCCGTAAAAATCTTCTTTAGTTTCTCCGCACGACGTCCGTATTCTTTCACTTGCGAGACAAAGTCGAACGTACCGTCTGCGGCGGCCTTGAACATAGCGGCTAAGGCGAATTGGGCCGAGTGGCTGGTTCCGGAAGATAGGGCGTATAAGACACGGTGGATATATACCGTACCGAACGTACCACCTCCATAACGCTGAGTCAATCCCGGATAGGAGCGATGGTAAAGTTTATTGGAGATCGCTGTCACGCCGATACGCTGCCCGGCATAGCTGAACGCTTTGGAACCGGATATCTGCATGATATAATTATCGGTATAACGGGCTACGCTCGCTTGGTAAGGAGGCTCGAAAGGACATCCGAGGTCCTTGCGAAAATCCATGGCAAAATAGGCGAGATCTTCTATGACGATCACGTCGTATTTGTTGGCCATCTCGCCGATGATCTTCAACTCCTCGTCGGTGAGGCAGAACCAAGCCGGATTGTTCGGGTTGGAATAGATCATCGCGGCAATATTGCCTTTGGAAAGATGCGCTTCCAAGGCCTCACGCAATCGATCGCCACGATATTCGTATACGTCGAACGACTCATATTTATAGCCCATAACGGCTATTTGCTGTTTCTGCACGGGGAATCCGGGGTCGATAAACAAGATGGTGTCTTTTCCCGGCGTACATTGTCCGGCCGTAAGGAAAGAGGCGTATGTGCCCTGCATGGAACCGGTTACGGGTACGCAACACTCCGGGTCTATATCTATATTTATAAACGCCTTGATAAAGCGGGAAGCTTGCTTTTTCACTTCGGGAGTTCCGTTGATGTTCGGGTAGATGGACGCTATACCGCTACGAAGGGCTTCGATCTCAGCGTCTACGCCTACTTGGGCGGCTTTCAAGCCCGGTACGCCCATTTCCATATGGATGAACTCGGTTCCCGTTTCTTGTTCCAATTGCGTGGATATGGCAACTACCTCCCGGATAGTCGCTTTCCCAAAATCGGGAAGTCCAAAGCCATCGATAATCCGTCTGGCTGTCTGATAGTCTACAGGAGTATTTTTCATGCTAGTGTTAATTATATATGGGGACAAAAGTATGAAATTTATCGATTTGTTCTAATTTTTTCATCCTAAACTATTGCTAATTCAAAAAATCCACCTATCTTTGCACCGCAATTCAACGGAATAGCGATAAAGAATAACATTTTGGTCTGGTAGTTCAGCTGGTTAGAATACATGCCTGTCACGCATGGGGTCGC
>OHHQ01000515.1_pt1 | contig 20886 bp, 16 predicted proteins | sample 1568051 | NCBI WGS metagenome assembly OHHQ01 (sample SAMEA3879567, study PRJEB24766) | human gut metagenome | biome: human-associated habitat; feature: feces | place: USA | collected 1985/1987
CTTATATTTTCCCCCGATGTAATTCAAGGGGCTCTTCAGGTATTTTTTGGTAGCCACCGCCTTATTGCTCAAGGGATTGGTCCGGATCTGATACACCTTGGTATGGCGCACCTTTTTACGGATGTAAAAAATATATTCCTTTAAATTGCTTTCATCGCTGGGAATTTTGCTTTTGTACTTTTTATAAGGAATATCATATCTGCGGTAGCTGTTCTCCAGCCCCCGCTTTTTCAGGATTCTTTCAATTTCCTGGGCTGTCATTAAGCCCTCCGTGCTGTAGCTCAGCACCAAATGATCAAATTTAGCCCTGGCCACCAGCTCCTCAAACGCTTGGGAGACCTGGCTTTTTACACAAAACGCCGACTTCTGCCCCTCATAGGGGCGCATACCGGTCACCCCTGTTATATGCGGCCGGTCATAGCGGGAAACCGTCTCCAGCAGATGATAGTTCGGGGCGTACTGCCTGCTGTTATAGGGCGGGTCCAAATATAAAATATCCCCCTCGATCTGGCGGATAAGCTGGTTGGAATCCATATTGTAGCAACGGTTTTGATATCCGTTGTCCACTACCTCCAAGCGGATCATGCTGAAATCCTTATAGGCCCTTTTATCCCACCGCTTCAAATAGGCTCCGTAGGTTCCGGTGATATTAGAGACAAAGGGCACGCCTTCGATCAGTCCCGCCAAAAGGTAATAATATTCGTTTTCGTTCAGCAGCCCGGCCGTTTTCCAGGATTCAATGGTATTTCGGATAAAATCAATCCTTTTAGCGTTCTGGGGAGAAAGGTACATTCGGCTGCAATGCTCATTCGGGGAATAATTTTGGGTAATGAAAAATTGCTCCGGGACCGCTTCCGGATTAGAAATTTTCGTCTCCTCCAAAAATGAAAAAGGATCCAGAATCCCGAGCTCTTTCAGCTTTTTAAATTGAGGAACGCTGTTATTTTCAACGGTCGCCTTCTGAATGGCGTAAGAAAAATGGAGCAAATCGTTGGAAATAATCTCATAGTCCGGCTTAAAATAGCGGGCGACCGTCCCTGTGCCGGAAAAAATATCGCAAAATACCCGTTCCGTTCCATCAGTATTCTCTTGAAGCACCCGCTTAATATGATCCAGCAGCAGCGTTTTCCCGCCGATAAACCTCATAGTATAACCTCACATCCCAAAACATCCTTTCTAATAGTATACCATCCTTTTTCTAATTTTCAAGAGCGAACCCACGGCGATGCTCTGAAAGAATATAAAACCGGAAACGTCCTCCAATCGCTTAGACCGTCTCTCCCTCTCCGCTATTATTCCTTAGTTGGAAAGGCTTAGCTTTTTTATACAGCCTATCATCAGAAGGCCGCTGTCGGTTTCCTCAGCCTCCGAATGGTTGCCCAAGGCGAAAAATGATTCGGCCCTTCCTGGCTTTCCCGCTGGCGGAACAAGTATTTAAGGCCAAGAAAAGCAGGGCGGTAAAAGCCTTCCTTCCCTCGCCCTACTGAAATTCTGACAGTGTCCAATGATTTTCCAGGAACAAAAAGAATGCTGCGACGCTCAAAAAATAATTGCCCGTTATACGCGCCAGCTTTCTTAAAAGCTGGCGCGTAAATAAATAACCAGCTATATTTTCGCTCTTTGCGCCTCACGTCATTACCAATGCTTCGCTCCGGCACGAAATGCAAAAATACTGTTGGCTTCGCCTATCCATAATCGTGCAAAATAGGATTAACCGCCGGCCGGAAGTCTGTGCTGACAGTGCCCCGAAACCCTCCGAACTCCTTCAACACTCCTTCTCACTTACCACCGGTTTTTACCGAGGTTACGGTGCTGGGAAAAAGGAATCTCAAATCCGCCTACCTCATAAGCTCATATTTAGAGAGAGCGGCTGTTATCACAAGGGTCAGCCCCAGATAAATCAAATAGCAGCCCATAAGCACAATCCAGAGACTAGTGCCTGAGGTGGGATTGATCACCAGCAGGAATCCGAACGCGATATGGAGAGCGCTTTGAATAAACAGCCAAAGGAAGGGTTTCTTCCGCTCCCGCGCTTTAATCGCCTCGTTCATTTTCACAGCTCCCAGCACCAGAACCACAATTCCGGTGATCGCGGCGAAAATAGTGATTGGCGCGCTGCGGTGAAGCAAAAACGCGGCGCCGAACACTACAAATACAACGCCCACCACTAGCTTTAGGGTAGGAAAGGCTAAATATTTCTTTTCCAAAAAACACTGAACGATTTGAAAAATTCCGATGATTAATGTTACCGCGCCAATCAAAAACGAAAACATATTGGCCAGAGCGCCGGGAAAAATCACACACGCCAAACCCGCTAAGGCGGTCAGGGCCCCTTCTATTATTTCCGTCCATTTTAAGCGCTTCAGCATTTTATCCATAACAAAAGCACCTCCCTAAATTACTAAAAAGATCACGCCCAGGTTATAGAGGGAATGAAAAAAAATCGGCCCCCATAAATTTCTGGTTTTTTCAAAGACCCCGCCTAACAGCAGGCCTACCAAAAATACCGAAGCCGCATTGGATAACAGCTGTGCCGGAGAAGCGGCGCCGGCTGAAAGCCAGGAAGGAAAATGAATCAGCAGGAACGCCGCAGCAGAGATCACATCCGCTTTTCCAAAGGAGAGCTTAGATAAAAGGGAATTCAGCAGCAGGCCCCGGAAAAACAGTTCCTCTGTCACACCGGCGAACACAACCGTGGAAAGGATTTCTCCCACACTGGGAGACTGCAGCGCCACCCCTTGCGCGGGATTTTTCAAAAAATTCGTCAGCAGGAAGAACAGCAGAAAAAAGGCCCCGCCCCCCAATCCCACAAAAATGGTTTCCCGATTCATCTGAAGCCACTTTTCAGGCGGTGATACCAGCTCGCTTTTTCTTCCCTTTACAAGAAGAAGCACCGGAAGGCCGTAAATCAAAAGCTTGATTCCGCCCTCGGCCAAGGCTGCCGGAAGCTCCGGCAGCGCCCCGTACAGCAGGCTTTGTCCCCACAGCCGGTAAAAGGTCCAAAGGATCGCCAGCCAAAGATAACCTGCGGTAAGATAAAAAACACTCTTGGAGGTTTTCATTTTTTCCATCGATTAATACAGTACCAGAGTGTTCTTGCTTACCACGCATTTACACTCAAAGCTTTCCTCCGTTTTTTTCTTGATATCGCAAATAGAATGATACTCGAATTCATAGTTTCCATGACTGTCCGTCATCACCTTTCGCGTGATCAGAAACCGGTCCTCTACACAGCTGACAAATTCTCCCAGCTGCTTTTGGTATTCCCCCTGAACCCCGCTGTTCACAATTCCTTTCACCAGGCAGGTTTCCTCCCCCTCGGTGATACGGTAAACCTTACAGCCCTGGACATCCACATGATAGTAGCAATCCTCCCGGTCAAAGGAAAGCTGAGACAGCACCTCCACCTTTCCGGTGGCTTTATCGCATCGGCAGATGCATTCGCTTTCTGTGGGAAAATGCCTTGCCCGGAAATAAACGCCCTTCTGATCCATACCGGTATACCGGGCCAGGCCCTCAATACCGGCAGTCACCAGCTTTTTCAGCTTCAAAGCTTCCGCTCCATTTGCCAGTTCCTCCAGGATCTCCGCAATTCTTCCATCCCAAATATAATCGCAAACCGGCTGGCTGATCCAGCGGGCGTTTTTATAGCATTTCTCCTTATGCGCCTCGTCTCCGTAAGGGTTTAACAGAAGAGCCCTGTTTTCTCCCTCCTGGGAATAAAGCACGATGTCCTCTCCGCCCAAACGGCACAAAATCCTATCCTTTACCAGATATTTTTCCGCGGTATCGAGGTCATGAAGATATGCGATTCTGGAATTTCCGGTTTTTTCCTGATATTTTGCAAACAGTTCATCGTACTTTTCATTGGCAGTGGTCCAAAGGAGAATATGCCTTTTGTCTAGAGCCCTGCAATCGGAAAAATCCCCGATCAGCCTGATCTTCAGCCGGGCGGTTTCCTCTCCTGTGTTCTTATCCACTCGGAACACCCACACGCTGTCTCCGCCGTTTTCCAGCAGCAGCACAATACTATCAGAAAAGCTGAAAAGATGCTGCACAAACGTAGGATCATCCAAGGAATAATGGGTTACCACCCGCTCCCGTTTAGACACCCTGTTATATTCCAATAAAAAAAGGTTGTTGTGGCCTTCTTCCTTTTTTTCCTCTGCGTAATAAATAAAATCATCATTAATTTCGATGATCTCCACATTTCTCACGGCGAAAACATTTCTGATATCCACCACAACCATAGCGATGACTCCCTTCTTTCTCCAGCCTTCCAGCAGGAGCGAATTGAAAATGGTAAGGTATGGGGTTATTATAGCACAAATGGGAATGGGTTCCAAGACGAACCAGCGGAAAACCGTCGGTTTTTCAGCCGTCTCTCCAAACCTGCCGGTTAAAATCATAAATAGCAAAAGGTACCAATCATGCAAAATCAAAGGCTTCGCCCCGGCGTCTGTCAAAAGCGTTTCCATATAGCGAAGCGCGGTCCGCCCTTGCGAAAGCGATACGAGCCCAAAAATGCTTTTTATGCTGTTTTTTGTGAAGTGCTTTCAATCCTTTTTAAGGGGAAGCTGAATTTTCCTTTTGCAAAATTTTATAAATCATCAGGTGGATGTAGAAATAGGATATAAAAGATTGTATAATGGTTTTGTAACTGAAAGGAGGGGTTTTATGAAACAACGACAGCGGCTCACACGGCTTTTGCCGCCGCTTCTCCTGATTTTTCTGTTATGCCTGCTCTGCGGCTGCTCCGTCCGCCAGCCGGATACCCGCCTGACCTTAAACCCCGACGGCTCCGGCGAGCGCGTTATAAATTGCGTGATCGCCAACAACGGGCTTTCCGAAAAAATAGACGGCGGAGAGGCCGCTTTTGACGCGTTTCTATCCATTCATTGCCCTCCGGAGCTTACCTATGAGAAGAGTCAGGGCCGGTTCCACACAAACTACCGCTTCACTCTCTCCTTTGATAATATTTCGGATTACCGGCAAAAGGTATCCGCTTTACTAGGCAGGGAGGCCGAGCTTTACTATTCCAGTCCCGATAATCTGTTTGCCCAGGGGCAGTCCCTGCGGGAAGGCTTCACTTCTCAGGATCTGATGGACTGGCTTTCTGTACAAGCGAAAAAGGAGGGGCTTCTGGCCGAGCAAGATACTCTTTTCACCTTGAGCGGTAATGAAATCCAGCTGGAGAGCCGGCTGGTTTCTTCCGGGGACAGGCTGGAACTTTTCACATTGGATTATCAGCCAATCGACAAAATCGCAATCCATACCGAGCTTTTGCCAGACGGCTCCTATCACCGTTCCCTTTCCTACCAAATCCCGCAAACCGCCTGCGACGCTTTCGGCGTGCAATTGGAGCGATATATGGCCACGCTGGTACCGGAAAACGGGAAAAGCAGCTGGAAAGCCATTGCCACCGGCCGGGTTTTCACCGTATCCTTTGAAGCGGGAGACGCTGAAGAGCTCTCAGCGCTCACCCGGCAGGCATTGGACAGCGACACCCCTAAGGCGGAGCTTACCTCTACAGAACAGACCCTGTTCAGCGCCCGGCATGTATTTCGGGAAACCCTGGATTTTTCTTCCTTTCCCTCAAACCGTGAGGGGAAAACCTTTGTAAGCTATACTTTCAGCACCAAGGATCACTCGGGTATTTCTCAGGTTTCTTTAAAAAACGAGGGCCAAGCGGTAGATCCCAGCAGTGCTGTGGAAAACAATGAGTTTCAGTTTCAAGGAGACGCTTCTCTCCTGGAGATTTCGCTAAAAAGCAGCGATAAATATTCGGTTTCCGCAGTGAGCGTTTCTCTTACGGAGCAGGATAGCGGTATTTACCAAAGAAGCTTAACCCTTTCTTTTACGGGAGATCCAGGCGGGCCGGAAAAAGCCAAGGATTATTTTTCTTCCCTACCCACTCAATTCACCGATGTGCAGGCAAAGGGAAACCGATGCGCAGTCACAATTACCGGCTCTCCCAGTGAAATCACCAGCGATCAAACGCTGATCTTCGGCGAGGGTAATACGGTAAGCCTTACCCAGCAGAGCGGATTCTCGCCGTTTTCCTACGATAATTTAGAGGATCGATTGGAGCTTTCCTCCTTTCTGAAAAAAATAGGCTTTAGCGGCCAGCCTACCTACCATTATTTTTCCAGCCGTACCCTTGATGAATTTCTTCAAACTGACAGTTCCGGAGAGCGCCAGGCCTTTGACGGTGACCAAGCCCAGGCCGGAAAGACAATTTCTGCCCAGGGAGCGGTCGTTTTGACAATGGTCAATAAAAGCTGGAATCCTGTTTTCTGGCTGGCGGCAGGGACCGGGATACTGCTGATTCTGCTGGCTTCCGCAGCCGTGTTTTTCCGGTTCCAGCGGGCAGCGCTGCGAAAGAAAAAGCCGGAACCTGAATTTTTAGTATTAGAAGAGTTTTGTCCCCAATGCGGCGCGGTTTTATATGAAGGAATGCGGTACTGCACCCAATGCGGCGTGGATTTAAAGGCTCACCCCATCGATAAACGGGCTGGAAAGGATTGACGGTATGCTGGAAAGAAAATATGGTTGGACCATAGAGGCAGATATCCATGGTATGCGTGTGCTGGAGGCAAAGCGCGAATTAGAAACGCTGATCGGAAGAGCGGATAAAAGCATTCGTGAAATCGTGGTGATCCACGGCTATCATGGCGGCAGCGCTTTAAAAAATATGGTCCGCAGCGAGCTTCGGCATCCTCGCATCCAGCAAAAAATTCTTTCTCTAAATCAAGGGGAAACCACCCTACTTCTCAAGAAGCCTTAATGGTAAAATGCTGTAGCAGCCTGGGCGTAATACAGATAATATCATAGGCACATCCAATCACAGGAACACCTAAAATCAGAATTAGCAGAAATCACAAACTAAAAAAAGCCATTGCGGAAGCATTCCGCAATGGCTTTTTTATTTGTTTGAATCACTGACCATCCTTGCAGTTCATCAGTCCTCTGAATACCCGGACAAGCTAGAGGAACCCGCGGTTTTGGAGCTTCCCATTTCACTGCCGTAGGTTTCAGTGGAAGGGCCATAAATGGGATCTACTGTATCCTCGTAAATAAACCGCTGAAGATGTTCTCTGGCCGCATCCCAGTCGTCAATCGCCAGCACATTGCCCGCGTCTACATCAACCGCAGAAAAGGCGCCATCCTCCGGAAGCCGGAATTGATACATAGGATAATCCATATAGGAGGAAATCGCGCCGCCCGCCAGGCCAGCCATTTCGTTAACTGAAATATTGGTGGTAACGCCGGGAAGAATCTTTGTCAGCAGGGTTAAAAGAGTTCCTACATCCCGAGTGCCTTTGACCTTGTTCAGCACCTGAAGCATAAAATCCCTTTGCCGCTGCGTTCTGCCGAAATCATCCCCCACTCCATAACGGATTCTGACATAAACTAAGGCAGTCGCCCCATTCAGAGTATTTTTTCCCTCTGTAAAATTCGCAAATTCCGGCCCTACGCTCTCGTTCATGACATCCGCTTCTGTTTGGGTCATTTCCACCTCGATGCCTCCCAGAGTATCCACGATACCCGGGAAGGTGTCAAAATAAACCACAGCGTAACGGTCAATATCGATTCCGAAATTTCTTTCGATAGTCTCAATGGCAAGCGCCGGTCCTCCATAGGAATAAGCGTGGGTCAGCTTCGTATCTCCCCATTCCGGCACGTTAACATAGGTGTCCCGCATAAAGGAAGTCAGCTTCAGCTTCTTATTCCGGTTATCAATGGACAGAAGCATCATGGTATCAGACCGGCCATACCCGGTTTCCCCCGGACGCTCATCGGAACCAAACAGCATAATATTCAGCACCATCGGATCCTTAATCAGGGTGCCATCGATATTAGCGGGGATCTCCGCGATGCTGCTGGTATTGCTGGAATTGCTGCTGGCGGTAAGGGATTCCTTCGCGCTGCTGTCCAACACCGTGGAATCCAGATTTTGGTACATACCTGCAAGCAGGCCATGAGCATATACAATCACGCCTCCCAAGCCTGAAAAAACGACGCACAATATTATTATAATCACATTGGATACTTTTCTTCCAGTAGACCTTTTAAATGGATTTTTCCCATTCGATCTAGAGGAGATGTCTCTATTCTGTGGTTCCTGGTATCTTCGGTTAGACGCCATGAATTTCACGCTCCTTTGGGGAAATCGTCATTCCGCTGTAACAAGGATTCATTATACAACAAATTTCGCAGGTTGGCAAATTTTTTTGCCGCAATCCTGTTTGATTTCTGCAACGTTTTTGTGAACAAATTCTTACAAATCCTTCGTTTCACCTTTTCAAGGATTCCACCGCACCGTATCGCCAAAGCAAACCTCGTTTATGAATGAATGGCAGAATCCCCCTCTCAAGCCATTGCTATCCTATTGGATCATTGGGCGCTCCTATCCGCCGGCGCGTCTAGCAGCCGAGCGTCAGCTTAAAGCAAAAAACAAAATATTCCTGCATGCCCGCAAAGGTTAACACAAAAATCGCAAAGCGCCGGCTTTATTCCTGCTCATCCAGCGTCAGGCTGTAGGAAGGTAAAAACTCGTTTAAAAAGCAGTCTGCCTCCGGGCATCTTAAACGGCTGACAGCCTCCCGCAGCGCAAGCTCCGCCTGGCAAAATTCCGCGTTGCCCATGCTTTTCTCCTCAATGCATTTTATCAGCGCCGATATTTTATCCGCCGCCTTCACCAAATGCAAAATTTCTTGTTCTTCCTCACCAGGGGAAAGCAGAGGTTCGTATACTGGCCGCAGGTCCTCCGGCAGCATGGAAAGGAGCCTGTCCTTCGCCATGTTCTCCACTTCCTGATAAGCGGCGCGGATTTCTGAATTGAAATATTTAACAGGCGTTGGAAGGTCTCCGGTAATAATCTCAGCAGCGTCGTGAAACATTCCTAAGAGAGCCGCCCTTTCCGGATTCACTTTGCCGCCGAACCGCTGATTTTTCAGAACCGCCAAACTGTGGGCGATCATGGCTACCTCTAAGCTATGCTCACAAATATTTTCTTCCCGTGTATTCCGCATAAGGCCCCAGCGATTGATATATTTCATGCGGGACAGCATTGCGTAAAAATGGTATCCCTTCATGCTTTGTGCCTCCTGTTCCATAAAACAGCTTCTCCTTTTTTCATATCCTCAATATCAGCATAATCAGCTTTCTAAATTCCATACATTTTTTAGTATAATTGAAAGCTTTTCCAAATTCCAGTATTTTTTTTACTCAGCGATATGCTATAATAAAAGATATATGTTACGGGTTCTTAAACTCCCCGCATTCTGCAATAAGCCTAACAGGCAATTAACTTCTGAGCCAAAGCAGCAATAGAGCCGCTTTAACTTTCTGCGAACCGCGAGGCGCTGTGGCAGGGCAAATTTTAATTCAATAAATCCCGGTATTTTGCCGACAGCGGTTAACAAGGAAAAGCGCAAATAAGGCCTGATGTACTGATATCAGCTATTATCTTTTGATCATTATATTTTCAAAGCATTCATCCGGAGGTGTTTTTTTGTATCCTTATTCTCTTCGCCCTACAGGACGGCGTGAACGATGGCATCTAAAGGCGTTTCTCCTGGGCTTCGGCGTTTCCGTCATCTTTTTCCTTCCTTTTATCCTTTATGATCAGGGATATTTCCTCTATTACGGGGACTTCAATGTTCAGCAGGTACCGTTTTACCAGATGATCCATGACGCGATCCGCTCGGGAAATTTCTTTTGGAGCTGGACCACCGACCTAGGGGCCAACACTATCGGCTCCTATACCTTCTATTTGCTGGGCAGCCCCTTCTTTTGGCTGACGCTCCCTTTCCCCAGCCACGCGGTTCCCTATTTAATGGGGCCTCTGCTGATGCTGAAAATGGGCTGTGCTTCTCTCACTGCCTATCTCTATTTAAAACGGTATGTCCGAAACCAAAACACCGCCTTAATCGGCGCCATGCTTTACGCCTTTTCCGGCTATTCGATCTATAACATCTTTTTTAATCACTTTCATGAAGCGATTATCTTTTTCCCGCTGCTGCTGGCGGCCCTTGACGAGTATATGGCTACAAAGCGGCGCGGGCTGTTCGCGCTGGCGGTGTTCGCTTGCTGCTTTGTCAATTACTATTTCTTTACCGGCATGGTGGCCTTCTGCCTGATTTACTGGTTTGTGCGCATGTTCGCCAACTCCTGGAAAATTACCTTAGGAGAATTTTTCTGGCTTCTGTTTGAAGCTGTGGTCGGCGTTGGCTTAACCGCGGTGCTCCTGCTTCCCACTGTTTTGGCGGTGATCCAAAACCCGAGAATCGACAACCCGCCTCAGGGCTGGGGGGCTCTCCTTTACGGCAACGAACAGCGTTACGTCCATATTCTTCAGTGTCTTTTCTTTCCGCCGGACATCCCGGCAAGGCCGAACTTCACCCCCGATTCCAACGCTAAATGGGCCTCCTTGGGGGCCTGGCTGCCGCTGTTCAGCATGAGCGGCGTGATCGCTTGGCTGCAAACTCAAAAGCGGGACTGGCTGAAACGCCTGTTGATTATCCTTTTCTTTATGGCGATGGTTCCCATTTTAAACAGCGCGTTTCAGCTGTTCAATTCCAGCTATTACGCCCGGTGGTTCTACATGCTGACTCTGATGATGTCTCTGGCCACCGTTAGAAGCCTGGAAAGCGTACAGGTGGATTGGAAGCGTTCCATCAAATGGACTATGGGTATTACCGCCGCTATCGCTATTCCCATCGCCTTTATCCCCCAGGAAATCAGCAACGACGACGGGACCACCACGACCAGGTTCGGCTTGATGCAGTATCCCGACCGTTTTTGGATTTATGTGGCGATTGCGTTTGCCAGCTTACTGCTGCTGATTATCGCTCTCCGTTTTTTAAAGCGGGATCGGAAAATGTTCTATCGGGTTACCATGGTTTCCGTATCCGTGATTACCGTGATTTACGCGGCCTATCTCATCGGCCTCGGCAAAGCGCAGTCCTATGACACCCACAACTTTATCATTCCCTACTCCTTGAACCAGGGGGAAGACATTGATCTGCCGGACTCCGATGTAGAAAGCCGTATTGATATTTACGAGGGTATGGACAATCAGGCTATGTTTTGGCAGATGCCGACGATTCAAGCGTTCCACAGCATTGTACCTGGCTCTATTATGGAATTTTACCCTTCCATCGGTGTTACCAGGGATGTAGGCTCCCGGCCGGAGACAGACGTTTACGGCCTTAGGGCTTTGACTTCTACCCGCTGGCTGTTCGACTACACTGGAGATACAGAGGAATTCGAGTCCTCTACCAATTCCAGCGACACGAAAATGCCTGGCTGGAGCTTCTACGACACACAGAATGGCTTCGACATCTGGGAAAACCGGTATTTTATTCCTTATGGCTTTACCTATGACCAATACATGACCAGGGAGCAATATGATAATATTGCGGAATCCTCACGGCATTTGGCTCTTTTAAAAGCCATCGTGCTGGAAGATGACGCTGTGGAGCGAAACAAGGATATTCTGACCCAGGCTCCCACAGACAGCTTCCGTTATGGAGAAGCTGATTACTACCAGGATTGTCTCAATCGAAAATCAGATACCTGCTCCACCTTCACCAGAGATAACTATGGCTTCACCGCCACCTATACTGCAGGGGCGCAGGATGAACTGGTATTCTTCAGCGTTCCCTGGGAAGCGGGCTGGAGCGCTACAGTAAACGGTGAGGAAGCTATTATCGAGAAGGTAAACGTAGGATTTATGGCGGTTAGGGTACCAGCCAACACAGAAAGCACCATCCGCTTCAACTATACCACCCCAGGGTTAAAGGCAGGCGCCTTGATTACCGTGGGCTTCCTTCTTTTATTCGTGGCTTATCTTATTCTGATGAGAAAATGGGATCAAAAGCATCCTAAGCTTCACAGAAAGACCTACCGGATCAAATAAGGTCCAATAAAGTCTCCAGATCGCTTAATTCATAGAAAAATCAAAAAAAGCACCTAAACAAACAGGAATATTCCAGGAGCGGGAGGCTGCCGGCAGCCTCCCGCTCCTAGTTTGTGGAGCCGCTTGCTTTTATCACTTAAGGCTTTCCTCTAAAGCTTTCTTCGCTTTTTAACAAATTCACCAAGCTTCATTCATGCGTAAGGTAATTAGAGGCAATTACAGCGTTTTAACAAATCACAATTTTATCATTTAAATTGTTTTCAGCCGTCAAAGGAAAAGGGCCGGTCTCGCTGTGAGACCGGCCCTTCCTAACTACCGTTTCGCAAATGTTTAAATTACAGCCGTAATTTCTTCTCCGTTGACTACCTTTTCGCTGTCCTGAACCATTTTATCTACATACGTAGAAACGGTCAAGGAATCGCACTTACCGTTGAAGACGATAAACACTCTTCTAGATCCCGCGTCATAAAATTCCACAACATCGGGGGTACGGCTGGTATCGGCGTACTCATACTTTACAGAGAAAATGGGGTCGCCCGTAGGCTGCTCCGTTGTTTCCTCATCTGTAGAAACGGAAATCATATTTTGATAGTAATCCTTAAAGATTTCCTCATCCAGCTCTTTCCCCTCATAGGTGATCGTAGTAGTAAAGCTGTTCTCGTTGTCCTCGTCCACCACGCTGGTCAGGTTAAACACATAGGTTTTGTCCGGAGTCGTCACCGTCATAGTTTTGACATCCTTGATATTGGGGGTAAAGAGCAGCTTGGAAGCCAAATCAGTATAGGTGGCGCTAAGCCAAGTCAGCGTTTCCGCTTCTATACGATAAACCACATTGGTTCTGTCGCCGTTCATCACGTACACATTTCCCGCCGCATCCGGGGAGGAAGCAAGCAAAGTTACCGTGCCCACATCGAAATCGGCGACTATTTTTGAATAAGGCTCCTTCAACCCGAAGGACTCTAAATCCGCGTCTGTAGGATTGACGGCCACTACCTCGTCGGCAGTCAAGCCATATACCGCACCCACATACTCGGAAATCTTGGTATAGTCAGCAGCTTTTTCCTTAGGAGAGGTAATATTGAACTGGGAGATCCCGGAAATCGCCTCCGCCGGCTCCACCACGATAGGCTCTTCCCGTACCGTGCCAGAAAGGGTCATTTTTGCGAATTGAGGAGTCTGCGTCTGTCCGTCGGAGCTGGACGAAACCTCTCCGCCGTTGGCCGCCGCCACCGCTTCCTCCTGGGAGGGTGTAATTTCCTTGGAAGCATACTCCAGCAGAGGGTAAGCGAAGGTATCCACCTTGGCGCTGTTGAACAGGTAAACCTTGCTTTCGCCATTCACCGTTACATAGGTGCCGGCATCGCCGGCCGCTTCATTTCCCACCGCGAGAGAAAGGGTTTCCCCATCCTTATAAGTGATTGTCGCTTCCGCTTTCGGGCTGTCCAGGCCGTAGATAGACAGATCTTCCGCCTGCTCCTCTACTAGCTGGGTAGCCGCCACGCCGGCGCTGTCTGATTTCAACGCAGAAATAGACGTCTTATTCAGATCAAATCCATCCAATCCTTCTACGCTGTAGCTATCCTCACTTTTCATCTCCACCGTATAGCTGTCGCTGTTGTTTTTTACTTCCACCTTGGAAACGTCGTCCGCAGTCTTAGTGTTAAGGGAAATCGACGTACTGGAGGCTGTACTGGAAGCGCCGCCCCCATCCGACGAGGGCAGATTCATCAGTATCAGCAGCATGGCCACCAGGATAATGACAGCGGCCACTGTGATAATCATAATCCGTATATTTTTTTTCATCCTTAGCGATTCCTCCTACGAATCCAGATCACCAGGCCTGTTACCAGAATGAGCAAGGGCAGCACGATAGTAAATACCACGCCCAGGGGGATCGACACATTGGTCGTAACACTCATGGTAGCGCCGCCTAAAGTCTTGGCCTCGATCAGAACCGTATCTTCACGCTCCGCTAAGGTATTGAACATATTGATAAAGTAAGCGGAGTTGTTCACAGAGGTAGAAGATAAGAGGCTGCTGGCAAACGCCGCCGCAGAACCGACTACCGCCACATTAGAAACGTCATCCACACCGGAAACCTGCTTTGTGGATACCGCCGCCAGGGTAATCGGCCCTGTCAGGTCGCTCTCCTCAGGCTGCCAGCCTTCGGCCGCGTCCACTGGATAAATTCCGGAATTTTCCGTGGATTCCAAAAGGACCTTGATAGACTCGCTTTCCTTAAGAATCTCGATGGGCCTGCTCTGCATAACGGACACCGGGATGCTCTTATTGGTAATCACAGAGGAATAATCCTCATCTACATATTCCGCGGCCGACCAGAAAGGAGTGGTATTGTTGTACAAGTGGTCGGTGCTCAGTTCAAACATTACGCCGCTTCCAACACTCATGCCCCACTCTTCCAGGAAGGAATTCAGTTCGGGAATTTGATCCGGCTGTGTATTAGGAACGAACACCAGAGATTTTCCCAGCTTTTCGTTATTGCTCAGGAAGGTATCCAGCTTCTTAAGAGAGCTCTGGTCATAATCCCTGCCAGGAGCAAAAATAACCGCCAGCTTGGCGTCCTCGGGGATCTCATCCGTTGTAATGTTGACCTCCTGCACGTCGAAATTATTGCTGGTGAGCATGGAGGTCAGGCTGGAGTAATCCGCCTCGTCGTAGCCCGTCAGAATAGCCACCTTGGTAATCTCGTCGCTGGTGACATTTACCATGGCGGAAGTCACGCTTTGCTCCGCTTTGGAGGAAGTGACCACATAACTGAAGGTACTATAGCTCATCTCGCTGTTGAATAATTCGCTGGATTTCACCAGCTTATGCTTTTCGCCGCATTTAATCAAAACGTCGTTCGAGGCGATATTCTCATCTTCATAGTTAGCGGCAAAGGTAGGATTCTTTACCAGATCCACATAATTCACCGTTACCCGGCTGGAATATTTACTGTAGTTTTCGATGATAGCCGCAGCCTGCACATAATACTGGCCGCCGCTTTCAAAGGAATCCTTGCTGTTCAGGATGTTGATTTCCACATCCTTATCCAGTCCCTGGACAAAGTCGATAGATTCCTGGGTCAGTCCGTAAACCTGATTGGGAGTCAGGTCCACTTCCATGACCACTTTGGAGTCCAGAACCCCCATAATCATATTGATGACGATCACCACCACGATAAACAGGATCGTGATTACCGTAGCGATACCGCCGTATTTAAATTTTCTGCTTTTAAATATATTTTTCTTAGCAGGCTTGCCGGCTACCGCAGCAGGCTCCAAATTTTTTTCCGGCGCCGCCTGCTCCTTCTCTTTTTTCTTCAGATTCATTTCACAGCACCTCCCTTTAGCTCCATCTCTTCTTCTCGAAGACGCGGACAGTCAAGAACACAAAGACCGAGATCACGCTCAAGAAGAAAATAACGTCAACAAAATTCAGCAAACCAGTCGTAAAGTTGGTGTAGTGAGCGTTAAAGGAAAGGTTCGTAAAAATGGACACCAAAAATGTATTGCTGAACAAAGAACCGATAGAGTCCAGCATCATAATGACCAGGCCTACGGCAAAGCCGGAGACCGCGGCGATCACCTGATTTTCCGTCAAGGAAGAAAGGAACATGCCAATGGCGATTAAAGCCGCTCCCAGCAAAAACAGGCCGATCAGATTACCTATGATAACGGACCACTCAGGGGTGACAAAGCAAGAGATTACCAGACCGAAAACAAGGAAAATCGCAAGGCTGATGGCATATATAATCAGCGCCGCAAAATATTTTCCCAGCACAATGGGCAGCAGCTTTACCGGCGCGGTAAACAGCGCTTGGTCAGTTTTCTGCTTCTTTTCCTCACTCCACAGGCGCATGGTCAATACCGGCACAAGAAAAACTGCAATGGCAAACATATTGCTAAAAACATAGCTTAAGGTAGAATAGCCGCTTAATAAGCAGGTCGCAAAAAAGTAAAAACCTGCAAACACATAGAATACCGCAATAAAAATATATCCGATTGCGGAAGAAAAATAGGAATTCAATTCCCTCTTCATTACTGCGCTCATTGGTCTTCGCCCCCGTTCTCAGTCGCATCCTCGCTGCCAGTCTCCGTATTTTGAGCTTCCACAACCGCTCTGGCAACGCTCTTTAAATCAGCACCGCTGTCTTCCGTTAGAACCGTATCCTCTGCCAGCATAGAACGAACCGAGGTGCGATTCTGATTTTCGTCAGTTAACTGGAGGAAGATGTCTTCCAGGGTAAGCTCCGCATTGCGAATGGCCAGGATCGGGAAATCCCTTTTCGCCATGGCACGGAACAGCGGGCGGCGGATATCCATATCCGGTTTGGCCTCAATGGTATACTCATAAACACCGGGTTCCTTCTCGCCGTCTTTGGTCACCGCGATCATACCGTCGATGGCTCTTAGGGTGCTGTAGACCTCCTGCTCTCTGCCGTCGATGCGAACCACCAGCTTGTGCTCACCAGTCAGCTTCTTAGACAGATTCTCGGGGGTATCGTCAGCAACGATACTTCCTTTATTAATAACAATCACCCGGTCGCAGGTCGCCTGTACCTCCGGCAAAACGTGGGAGGACAGAATTACTGTATGCTTTTTGCCTAAGCTTTTAATCAGATTTCTGATCTCAATGATCTGTTTGGGGTCCAGGCCTACCGTCGGCTCGTCCAGAATCAGCAGCTCCGGGTTGCCCAAAAGGGCCTGGGCCAGCCCGACACGCTGCTTATAGCCCTTGGAAAGGTTCTTAATGACGCGGTCCTTCACATGGGTGATCTTCACCAGATCGCAGACCTCGGCAATGTGAGCCTTTTTCGGAAGCTTTACCTTTTTCAGATCGTACATAAATTCCAGATATTTGATTACAGTCATATCCGGATACAAGGGCGGAAATTCTGGAAGATAGCCAATCTTTGACTTCGCCCCAATGGGATCCTCTAAAATTTCACAGCCATCGATCGTCACCGTGCCCTCTGTGGAAGACAGGTAGCCGGTAATGATGTTCATCGTGGTTGACTTGCCCGCGCCGTTCGGCCCCAGGAAGCCCAGAATTTCCCCATTTTCCACGGTAAAGCTGACATCGTTGACAGCCAGCTTATTGCCATACCGCTTTTTGAGGTTCTTTACCTCTATCATCTGCGTTTCAACTCCTCACTATTTCAACAACGGAACGCTGTTCCGCCGTTTATTCCTTATTTATATTAGACGAAAGATGTCTAGAAAATGTTAACATTTTATGAACAAACCAGCAAAACCTAAGGATTTTGACAGAACCATCACAGAATGTTCACTTAACGCAGAAATTGATAAAAAAGGATGGTATTTTAGAAAATCTTAATACATCCCACATGAAAGCCGCCGAATTACTTTTTCCGGAACCCCAGAACAAACGGCAGTTCTGTTTTTCCCTCTGGCAGCCATTTTTCCGATACTTTTTCTTTTACAGCCTTTAAGCTTTTCAACATAGAGCTTAGCTGTAATGTTAGATAGTAATTGGGCGGATAGAATGGATTTCTGCCAATTCACGGGTCAATAGGCTTATGAAAAGAGGCTGTTTCTGAAAGATGTTTCAGAAACAGCCTCTTTCCGCTCGTTTTCCTATTGCTTTTAAGAAAACCCGAGCAATCATTCTTACAAAAACCACCGCATCACATAATTTTCAGAAAGCGTACTGATGACCGGCAAGCGAAAATAAACGTTTTGAACCGCTTTCACGATGAGGATGATCCACAGCAGGAAGCCGCCGAAGCCAATACAGCCGGACAGCACCGGCCCCGCAATGGGAATCCAGAACACCAAAAGGTTGCACGCCAGCAGAAAAAGGCTCAGCACAAAGGACTGCGCCGCGCTTTTCCGTACAAATTCATCCTCTTTTTCAATGGCCAAAAAAATAATTCCGGTAATCCAGCCGAACACATAGGAAAAAGCGGCCTTTACTCTGTTATCCATCAAAGCACCTCCGCAGCTTTGCAGCGTTCAATCTCTTCAGTAAATTCTCCAATTATAATGTTTTCAGCTTACCACAGACAGACTTCATTGTCAAAAGAGAAAGTGTTTTAAAGTATCGTAAAGCATTGAGGACAAGCAGGTCAAAGGGACGAATCACTTTATTTCTGTTTTTAACTTTTTATCTCTTTCAAATGTCTAAGTCCAGTTCAACTGGACAATGGTCGCTGCCCATTACCTGAGTGTGAATTTTGGCGTCCTGAATCCGCCCGCCGATCCGGTCGCTGACCAGAAAATAGTCAATGCGCCATCCCGCATTGTTTTTTCTGGCGTTGAAGCGGTAAGACCACCAGGAATACTCGATTTTTTCCGGATACAAGCTACGGTAGGAATCAATGAACCCCGCTGCCAGCAGCTGGGAAAAGCGTTCTCTTTCCTCATCGGTAAAGCCAGCGTTTTTGCGGTTGGTTTTCGGGTTTTTCAGGTCAATCTCCTGATGGGCCACGTTCATATCCCCGCAGACTACCACCGGCTTTTTTGAGTCCAAGCCCTTAAGATAATCCCGGAAAGCATCCTCCCACTCCATACGATAGGAAAGCCTCTTTAATCCTTCCTGAGAATTGGGCGTATATACTGTAGTCAAATAAAAAGCTGGAAATTCCAGGGTGATGACCCGTCCCTCCTGGTCATGCTCCTCAATTCCTAATCCATAGCTTACAGACAAAGGCTCCTTTTTCGAAAACACAGCGGTACCGCTGTAGCCTTTTTTGACAGCACTGTTCCAATATTGGCGGTATCCCGGAAGAACCATCTCCACCTGCCCTTGCTGCAGTTTGGTTTCCTGCAGGCAAAAAATATCAGCGTCGATCTGCTGAAAAAATTCAGGGAATCCTTTTGTCAAACAAGCCCTCAAGCCATTTACATTCCAAGAAATAAATCTCATAGGATAATCTCCTTTTTCATGCTCATAATTCATAGAAATCTCTCAATAGCTATAGAAAACAGAATTATTATATCATAGCCATCAAAAAACAGCCACCTTCTTTCAGATTTTTTCTTTTTCGATAATATATACAAAAAAATTTATTATGATTGTGCAATTATCATATTGATACTTTTTTATCAAAGTGGTAAGATAAAACCATCAAAAAGATTGTTATTAAATTCACAAACACAATTAGCAATCTTTACAAAACAGGAGGCTTTTTTATGTCAAGATTCACACTTCCCAGAGACATCTATTATGGTAAAGGCTCCATCGACGAATTGAAAAACCTGAAGGGCAAAAAGGCTATCGTCGTGGTTGGCGGCGGTTCTATGAAGCGTTTCGGCTTTTTAGACAAGGTTGTCAACAATCTGCACGAGGCCGGCATTGAAACTATGCTGTTCGAAGGCGTTGAGCCTGATCCGTCTGTAGAAACCGTTATGAAGGGCGCCAAGGCCATGCAGGAATTCCAGCCTGACTGGATCGTATCCATCGGCGGCGGTTCTCCCATCGACGCGGCAAAGGCCATGTGGGCTTTTTACGAGTATCCGGACACCAAGTTTGAAGACCTGATTACTCCTTTTGGCTTCCCCACCCTGCGCCAGAAGGCAAAATTCCTGGCGATTCCTTCCACCTCCGGTACCGCTACCGAAGTAACCGCCTTTTCTGTTATCACTGATTACCAGAAGGGGATCAAATATCCTCTGGCCGACTTCAACATTACGCCTGATGTAGCCATTGTCGACCCGGATCTGGCGGAGACCATGCCTCAGAAGCTGACCGCACATACCGGCATGGACGCTTTGACCCACGCTATCGAAGCTTATGTTTCCACCTTGAATTCTCCCTTTACCGATCCGCTGGCGTTAAAGGCCATCAGCATGGTATTTGAATATCTGCCGGCTTCCTACAACGGCGATATGTCCGCCAGAGAGCAAATGCATTATGCCCAGTGCCTCGCCGGTATGGCTTTCTCCAACGCTTTGCTGGGTATTGTACATTCTATGGCGCATAAAACAGGCGCCGCCTACAGCACCGGGCATATTCCCCACGGCTGCGCCAACGCCATCTATCTGCCTTACGTGATTCAGTACAACGCGAAGGATGCCACCGCGAAGAAACGCTATGCCGCCATCGCTAAATCCGTGAACCTTCCCGGCAACACCGACGACGAACTGGTGGAGGCTCTGTGCGCCAAGATCGACGACTACAATGTGAAGCTGAATATCCCCAAGACTCTGAAGGATTTCGGCATCAACGAAGCGGAATTCTTAGAGAAGCTGCCTGAGGTGGCTGCCAACGCTGTGGGAGATGCCTGCACCGGTTCTAATCCCAGAAGCATCACTCCCGCCCAGATGGAACAGCTGTTAAAGGCTACCTTCTACGGCACCAAGGTTGATTTCTAATCCCTCCTTTGTATTGATATCCCTCGCTTTTTTCAAAATTTTTCTCCTCTCAAAAAAGCACGAAGCTTTGCTTCGTGCTTTTTTCTGCCTCTGCTAAAAGCTGCACGTTAGCCGGGTGAGATGAAAAGCTTAGACAAGAGCAAGAGCTTCACCAAAACCGGCATAATGACGGGTGCTCAAGCCGTCAAAAGAAAGGAAAGGCGTTGCTTTTTTAAGCATTTAAAAAGATCCCAGCTAAGGGAATATCCAAAGCCGGGACCTTTTCGCTTTTTGTTTTACAGAAGGTTTTCCAAGGGCGAAATTTCCACGTTTTCTACGGTTTTTATGTAATCATACAGCTGATTGGCAATGATTTTCACGCCTCCTTCAGCGTCGCTTTCGATATTCAGAGGCATAATAGGGTCATGGACGCTGAGGCGCAGCAAAAACCAGCCCTCGCCCTGGTTTTTGCCGAAGGACACCCGAATGCCCTCATGGTTATCGGGAGCAATCTGCCAGCCGCTGTGCGCCTTGGCGTAGGCTTCCAGGCCGGAAATCACCCGCTCCCCGCAGGCTCTGAAGTCCTCCGCCAAAATAGGCATGCGGACCTCTACGCTTTCCTTCGGCTCCTGCAGCGGCGCC
>OHHQ01000536.1_pt1 | contig 20422 bp, 15 predicted proteins | sample 1568051 | NCBI WGS metagenome assembly OHHQ01 (sample SAMEA3879567, study PRJEB24766) | human gut metagenome | biome: human-associated habitat; feature: feces | place: USA | collected 1985/1987
CTTTCTCCCAGTCGCTCTCATTGAGCTTTCCGGTCACCAGCTTTTTGTTGTCCACAAAGGATTCGTTGGAGATCAGGCGCAGCACCAGCTGCTCGCGCGGCGTGTCATATTCCTGAATACGCGCCTTGCCGAGCGGCGTATCGATGAGCGTCTTCTTTTTGGGCGCGCGGCTCTTAAAGTCCTTGTAGGCCTCGAACTCGTAGCGCAGGCAGCACATCAGGCGGCCGCACACGCCGCTGATCTTGGAGGAATTGAGCGGTAGGTCCTGCTCTTTTGCCATGCGGATCGAGACGGGCTCAAACTGTCCGCCAAAGCGCGTACAGCAGAGCTCCTGTCCGCACTGGGCATAGCCGCCCACCAGGCGGGTCTCGTCACGCACGCCGATCTGGCGCATATCGACGCGAATGTGCAGCGTCGAGGACAGGTCCTTGACGAGCTGGCGAAAATCGACGCGCTCCTCGGCTGCAAAGTAGAACACGGCCTTCTCGCCGCCAAACAGGTACTCGACGCCCACTGGCTTCATCTCGAGGTCGAGCTCCTTGACCAGGCGGCGGAAGTCGACCATGGCCTCGTCGCCTTGGATGGCCAGGTCGTCGGCAAGCTGCAGGTCGATGTCGCTCGCCACGCGCAGCACGGGCTTGAGCGGCTGACCGATCTCGTCTTGCGGCACCTCAAAGGGATCGGCCGTGACCAGGCCGATCTCGGTTCCGCGCTCGGTGGAGCAAATGGCATAATCGGCCTCGAGGATATCCAGATCCTGCGGATCGAACCACAGGTCGCGCGAGGCGTAGGTAAACTTAACGGGTACGACTAACGGCATTTCAGTGCCTTCCTGATATCGAACAGCATGACCTCGATGGCCAGCTGGGGAGTAACGTTTCTGGCGATGTTGCGCTCGGCGGTCGCGACTGCCTCGAGCGCCCGGGTGGCACCCGCAACATTGGTCGCGGCGGCAAGCCGCTCGATCGCGTCGCGCACGTCCTCGTTCACCACGTCGGCCGCCTCGTCCTGAAGCGTCAGCAGCACGTCGCGCATGAGCGTCCGCGCGCTCGCCAGCGCTTCCATGATACCCGAACGCTCGCGCGCGTTGAGTTCGCGCTTGTTGCGGTCCTCAAGCTGCTTCAATGCTCCACGGGACAGATAGTCAGCATTTTGCTCGAGCACCTTTTCCTGTGTTGACTTGACCTCTGCAAGCGGTGCCTTGACGGCGACGATGAGCGACTTGGCGCGGCTGAGCACGTCGGCCTCGTCGGCGGCGATGAGCGAGTCGATGGCACGGACCATCTGGCGGCGAGCATCCTGGCGCTCGGCGCTCTTAAGGAACTCGATGCCGCGCGTGGGGCTTCCCGCCACGGCGACGGCCATGCGGCAACGTGCAAGGTCCTGACCGGTCGCGCGGCTCACGGCCTGTGCCGCAACGGTGGGCGATACCAGCCGAAACGGCACGCACTGGCAACGGCTCACGATGGTGGGCAGCATTACGTCGGCCGAGGTGCCCAACAGGATGAACATGACGCCCTCGGGCGGTTCCTCGAGCGTTTTGAGCAGCGCATTGGCGGTGTTGGCGCGCAGTTGCTCGGCGCGATCGATGATGTAGACCTTGGCCTTGGCGCGGATGGGCGCGAGGGGCACGTCGTCGAGCAGCTCGCGGGTCTGGGCGATGAGGTAGCCCGTAGCGCTTTCGGGCGTGTAGTAGTGCACGTCGGGGTGCGTATGGCGGGCGACACGCACACAGCTGTCGCACGATCCGCAGCCGTCCTGTTCGCACAGGAATGCCTGGGCGAGTGCCCACGCGGCGTCGAGTTTGCCGGCACCGGGAGCGCCCAAAAACAGGTAGGCGTGCGACGCGCGGCCGCTGGCGACGGCGTTGGTCAAAAAGTCGCGCACGCGCTCTTGGGTATCGAGCTTAGCCAGCAGGCTTGCCTGAGTGGGGGCCATGTTACTCAACCTCCTGAGCAAGCGCGGCGGCAACGGCATCCTGCGGGATGTCGAGACCGTATGCGCGAACCTGCTCGACCGTCTGCGCGAAGACATCCTCGACCGAAGCCGTGGCGTCGATGAGCTTTACGCGGTTCGGTTCCTCGGCAGCGATGGCACAAAATCCCTGGTAAACACGCTCTTGGAAGGCCATGCCCTTGGCTTCCATGCGATCTGCCGCGCCGCGGGCGGCCATGCGCAGCGCCGCCTGCTCGGGCGTGATGTGATAGACGAGCGTGAGTGCCGGATGCGTGCCTGCAACCGCGAGGTTGTTGGCATCGCGTACCATCTGGCGGTCGAGGCCATCGGCAAATGCCTGGTAGCAGGTCGTGGAGTCGTAGAAACGGTCGCACAGGACCACTTTGCCGGCCGCGAGGGCGGGCGCGATGACCTCGTGCACCAGCTGGGCGCGCGCGGCCTCGTAGAGCAGCAGCTCGCAGGTATCGCCCATCGCCGTGTTGGCGGGGTCGAGCAGCAGGGCGCGGATCTTTTCGCTGATGGCGGTGCCGCCCGGCTCGCGCAGGGTTACGACTTGGTAGCCGGCAAGGTCGAGCGCGCGGGCCAGCAGGCGCGCCTGCGTGGACTTGCCGGCGCCGTCGACGCCCTCGAGCGTGATAAAGCTATGTTGAGCGGGCTCAAAAGCCATGGGCACAGTCCCTTCCTACAAGGCGCGTAAATGCAGATATACCAACCAAGCCATGATACCCCAGCGTCCGACGCACCCCAAATCCCACCTAGTCGCCTGCGACTACTAAGTTGCGGTGAAATAGGGACTGTCTACAGCCCTGAGGCCGCCAAACACTCCCTATTTCACCGCAACTTATGATGGGGAGTTTTGGACGCTGGGTATAATCGTCGTATTGCATTGAAATGTGGCGAAAGGAGTGGCAATGTCTCGGTATTGCGCCTCGTGCGGCAAGCTTCTTGCAGATGATGCCAAGTTCTGCACCTCGTGCGGTGCACCCGTTGAGCAAACAGCCACGAGCGATAGCCAGCCCGCTTTTGAGCAGACCGGCTCCCTTGATACGCCGCAAGCCAAGGCGGACGACCCCCTCGCCTATAGCCCCGACCCCGCCGCGAGCGGCTCGCCCCAACAGCAGCCGGCTCCCGCATACGCGCCCGCTTCGCCACAGACCCCCGCTCCCAAAAAGAGCGGCACCGGGCCGCTTATCGCCGTTATTGTTGTGCTGGTGGCGATCATCATCGCCCTGGTCGTTTTCTTTGTGATCAAGCCTTTCGACAACGCCGCCACGCAGACGACTGCCGCGGTAGCTAAGCTGCACCATGACGTCGACGACGATGACCTAAAGCCTCTCGGCGATCCCAACAGCCTGTACGACGATGATGACGATGACGACGAGGATGGCGGCGAAGCAACGCTCTCCGAGCAGAACCTCTACCGTCGCCTGAGCGAATACTACGACCTGCTCGAAGATCTCGACAGCCAGGTCCGTGGCTGCGCGCAGAACTTCAACGGCAACTATCTGGAAGAGGATCGAACCACCCGTCAAAATCTCGCCGACGTCGCCGAGCGCACGGAGGACACCATCGAGCAGTATTACGACATCGTCGAGGACCTGGACGTCCCGACGAGCTCCAAGAACTACAGCTCCTGGAAGGACATCATCGCCCTGTACGACGACCTGGATCACCGCATTGACGCAATCTGTGATGCCTGGGAGATCAGCCTGAAATACGCCAAGCCTGCGGACCACAAGAATGAGATCGTGGCGCCGCTGTCGCGCGACAACGTGGCGGGTACCAATGACAATAAGTACCGCCTAGACTTTGAGGAGCGCTATCCCGGCGCCAAACCCGTCGAGGTGAACTAGCGCTTTGTCGTTCCCGAGCCGGCAGTTAGAGACGTTCCTAAACTGCCGGCAGAAAAGGAACGTCCCTAACTGCCGGTCAAAAAAACGAGCGAGGATCGTGGGGTCCTCGCTCGTTTTTTAGGCAATGTTTCGACCGCGCCGTTACTTGTCGGAGGCTGCTTTCTTGGCAGTCGACTTCTTCGCGGTCGTCTTCTTGGCGGCAGTGGCTTTCTTAGCCGTGGTCTTCTTGGCCGCCGTCGTCTTCTTTGCCGAGCTCGCCTTAGTCGCGGTCTTGCGGCCGCGGGCGGGCTTCTTCTCCTTGGTCGGGCAGTCCATGTTCACGCAGATGCGCCACGGGCCGCGCGCCGTGTTGACCACCACGATGGGAGCGCCGCACTCGGGGCAGGTCTCACCCGTCGCCTCGAGCTTACCGCGCGCCGGTAGAGGATAGCTCACGCCACAGTCATCGTAGTTGGTGCAGCGGATAAAGCGCTTGCCGCTCTTCTCGCTCTTGTGCGCGATCAGGTCGCCATGGCGTCCGGCCTCGGCGCACACCTTGCACTCGCCCACCTTAAGGTCAGGCTCGTAGTTGGTGGGGCACCTCGGGTTCACGCAGATCTCGAAAGCCTTCTGGCGGAACGGCTGACACTTGATGCGCGGCGCACCGCACTCGGGGCACACGGCGGCCTCGCCCTCGAGCGGGCTCACCTTGACGCCGCTCGGCACCGGATAGGTCACGTCGCAGTCGGGCCAGCCCATGCAGCCAATGAAGCTGCCGCGGGTCTTGGCGCTCGTCTTCATAACCAGGTCCTTGCCGCACTTGGGGCAGGCGCCCACGCGCGCATCGGCCGTGACGGCGTCGCTGATAGCATCGCCCAGTTCCTGCGTATGCTTGAGCAGCTCGTCGAGCACGCCGGCCAGCAGCGCACGCGAGTGCGTCACGACATGCTCTTCGGTGTCCTCGCCGCGCTCGACGCGAGTCATGTCGCCGTCGAGCTCGCTGGTCATATCGGGGCTCGTGATGCGCGGGGCAAACTGCGTCAGCGCGTCGATGATGGCGATGCCCAGCTGGCTCGGCTCAACGGGATCGTTTTTGAGGTAGCGCACGGCGTACAGGCGCTCGATGATGCTCGCGCGCGTGGACTTGGTGCCCAGGCCGCGCTTCTCCATCTCCTGCACGAGCTTGCCCTGGCTGTAGCGCGCGGGCGGCTCGGTCTGCTTGGCCTCAAGCTTAATGTCGAACACGTCGACCGTGTCGCCCTGCTCCAGCGGCGGCATCTGCTCGTCGCGCTTGAGTCCGTACGGGTACGCCTCGCGGAAACCCGGGGTCACGAGCACATCGCCCGAAGCCACGAACGGCTCACCGTTCACGTCGAGCTCGAGCTTGGTATTCTCGATGGTCGCGGGACCCATAAGCGTCGCCAGGAAGCGGCGGGCGATGAGGTCGTAGAGCTTGCGCTGGCCGCCATCGAGCGTGGACGGATCGCCTTCGCCCGTGGGGTAGATGGGCGGGTGGTCGGTGGTCTCGACTTTGCCGCGCGTGGGCTTCATGGGGCCGGCGAGTACCTTTTTGCACACGGGCGCCAGCGCCGGGTTGATCTTTGCCAGGTCGCTCACCACGGCGCCCAGATCGAGCGTCGCAGGGTACACGGTGTTGTCGACACGCGGATAGCTGATGAGGCCCGCCATGTAGAGGGACTCGGCGATGCGCATGGTACGTGCAGGTGAGATGCCCTCGGCCGCGGCGGCAGCCTGCAGCGAGGTCGTCGCAAACGGCGTGGGCGGCTGCTGCTTGCGGGAGCGCTTGGTCACCGCGGCGACGGTTGCCGTCGTAGCGCCGTCGACGTGGCCGTACGCTGTCTCGGCAGCATCCTTGTCGGTAAAACGTGCCGTCTTGTGCGCAATCTTAAAGCGGTCATCCTCGGCAGCACCCTGAGCGGCACCCATGCCGCGAATCTGCCAATAGTCCTCGGGCACAAACGCCATGCGCTCGCGCTCGCGCTCGACCACCAGGGCAAGCGTCGGCGTCTGCACGCGGCCGGCGGAGCGCACGTTGCCAAAGCCGCCAAACTTGGCGAGCGTCAGGTAGCGCGTGAGCACCGCACCCCAAATGAGGTCGATGTGCTGGCGGCTCTCGCCGGCGTCGGCCAGATTCTGGTCGAGCGAGACAAGATTATCGAAGGCCTGCGTAATCTCGGCCTTGGTAAACGAAGAATACTGGGCGCGGGCGACCGGCAAGTCGGGCGCAACCTCGCGCACCTTGTTGAGGGCGTCCGAACCGATCAGTTCGCCCTCGCGGTCGAAGTCCGTGGCGATAATGACGCTGTCGGACTTCTTGGCAAGGTTCTTGAGCGAGCGGATGAGCTCCTTCTCGGCCGGCAGCTTAATGACGGGCGCCCAGGTGAGGTAAGGCAGGCTCTCGAGCTTCCAGCCCTTGATGGAGATACCATCGGCAAGAAACGGCTTGCGCTTGGTGTCGTAGGGCGGACGTGCCAGGCCATCGGGCATATCGGCCGGCAGCATCTCGCCGTCCTCGGTGACCGAATACCAGCCCAGCTTTTTATCGAACAGCACGCTGTCGCAAAAATCGGGCGCAAGGATGTGACCGGCAAGGCCGATCGTCACGCACTCCTCGCCCTTCCACTCAAAACGGTAGATGGCGGTGTTGTACACCTTGTCCTTTTTGGGCTTGCCCGTGGACAGACGCTCGGCAATCTGACGCGCGGCGTCGTTTTTCTCGGCGATGATGAGCTTCAAAAGAGGCTCCTATCTCGTGTCTCTGCGGCTACGCCCGCCCGTATGGCGGCCGATTTACGCCCTTGCTTGCTCGATCTGCCCGATGAGCCAATCGCACCAGGCATCCATGCCCTCGCCCTTGCGCGCGCTCACGGCAAACCGCGGCGCCTGCGGATTGAGGTCATCGAGTGTCTTAGTATACCTATCCATGTCAAAATCGAAAGCCGGGGCCACGTCGACCTTATTGAGCAGCTGCGCGCCGGCGTGCTGGAAGATGCCCGGGTACTTGATGGGCTTGTCGTCGCCCTCGGGCACCGAGAGGATCATGATGGACAGGTTCTCGCCCAGGTCAAAGTCGACCGGGCAGACCAGGTTGCCCACGTTTTCGATGCCGGCTTCCTTCATGGTGATGGCGTCGACGTCCGAGGCGATATCGCCCTCGATGACGGCACAACGCAGGCCAGCCTTGTCGCGCAGGCGCTCGTTGGTGCCCAGGATCGTGGTGGTCTTGCCCGAACCGGGGCTCGACAGCACATTGATCACATAGGTGTTTGTCTCTTTAAATCGCTGTCGCAGCTGATCTGCCAGGCGCTCGTTGCGCGACAGAATCGGCGACGCGATATCAATCGTTTTCTCAGCCATACTCGGCACTCCTTACTTTGGCCCCTTTATACCCCATCACCAGATGGCTAGCGGGCTAATCGTCGGGGGTTTCGATTTCGATACTTGCGATGTCGAGCTCGCGGCCGTGCAGCAGACGCACGTTGGCGCCGCCACATTGGGGACAGCGGCAATGGAAGCGATCGTGCTCAAAGACCTCCCCGCAGTCCAGACACTCGCTTTGTGGATGGACTTCCTCCACGGCAAGCTCGCAGCCTCGCGTGAGCGGGTCCTCATCGCGAAATGTCTCCCACGCAAAGTCGAGCGCCTCGCGCACAACTTCGGTCATATCCCCGATACGCAGCGTTACCAAAACGGCGCGCGAGGCCCCCGCCCCACGCGCCGCGCGAATCACTGTATCGAGTATGCCGTTGACAATGCCAACCTCGTGCATACCGATTTACTCCTCGTCGTCCTCATCGTCCGAGAACAGGTCCAGACGGCTCACAAACAAGCCCTCCTTGCCCTCGCGCGCGGTAATGACCACGCGGGCAATGGCGAGCGAAATCTCGTAGAGCGAGAGCAGGGCACCATACATGAGGCCCAGCGTAACGGGCGAGCCGTCGGGCGTAATCACAGCCGAGCCCACAAGCAGGCCCACGTACACGTAGCGCCAGGCGCCGCGGAAGGCCGCGTAGGACACGATGTGGAAGACGGACAGGTAGAAGATGATGAGCGGCAGCTCAAACGCCACGCCAAAGCCGATCATAAAGAGCAGCTCCATGTTGACGTAGTTCTCCAGGTCGGGCAGCGCCGTGGCGACGGCCGAGGTCTCGCCGATAAGCCACTCAAAGCCCGCCGGGATGATGATGAAATAGCAGAAGATGGCGCCCAGGAAGAACAGCACCGTCGAGGCGAGCACCGTGGGCACGACCCATTTGCGCTCGTTGGGACGCAGTGCCGGCAGGAAAAATGCCAGAATCTGCCAGATAATCATGGGCGTGCACATGACCACGGCCATCTTGATGGCCAGCGAGAAGCGCAGGCCAAAGCCGCCGAGCGTGGTGGTGATGTAGAACTTACCGTCCGGCACAAAGGAGCGGATGGGGTCTTCCAGGATGTCGAGCACCACGGGCGTGGCGAAATACAGCACGATGGCGGCGGCAAACACCGACACGACCACGATGGTCAGGCGGCGACGGAGCTCGCCCAGGTGATCGAAGAGCGGCATGCGCGCAGGTCCGATAGGCATTACTCATCGCCTCCCTTCGGGGCATCGGCGGCAGCGGCGTCGTCCTCGGCCTCGAGCTCGCGAGCGAGCTGGTCGACGACGGCCTTGCGCTTGCGGGGACGACGGGCGTAGAGGTCAGCCGTCGTGGGCTCTGCCGGCTCGGGCTCGGGCTCCGGCTCTGTAGCAGATTCAGGCTCGACGGCGGCAGCGGTGGCAGCGGCAGGCTCGGCACCCTCGGCCTCGGACTCCTCAGCAGCACCCTCGCCCTCGGCGGCAGCCTCGCTCGCAGCCTTCTTGGCAGCAAGACGGGCGCGACGCTCGGCAAAGGTCTCCTTCTTGGCGGGCGCTGCCGTCTCGGCGGCATCCTCGTCCGCATCGGAATCGTCGTCGATCGCAGCAGCCTTCTTGGGCTTGACCGGGGCCGACGCGGCCTCGCTCACCGGATCGATAATCTCGGACTGAACAACGGCCGTCATCTTTTCCTGCGTCTCGCGGAACTGACGGATGGCACGGCCGATCGTGCGGCCCATCTGTGGGAGCTTATCCGGGCCAAACAGCAAAAAGCCGAAGACCACGATGATCGCGAGCTCACCCTCTCCAATACCAAACACACATACCTCCAAGGCTCGATGTGAGTCGAGCCCGCACCGCGCCATTCGGCCGGAACTCGTCTATTCATTCGGTCAAGTATAGCGCCCGGACGCCAAAACGTCCGAGCGCATCACAAACATATGCCAAACGGCACGCCCTTTTGGGGGCAAAGATTATGCAGCGGTGATCGAAATCTCCTGGTCGACACCCAACAGCTGAACCACGCGCATCACCGGGGGCTGCACATTGGTGCAGCTAAAGCGCTTGCCGTGGTCGACCGCGTGGTGTGCGGCGCCCACGAGCACGCCAATGCCCGTCGAATCGATGTAGCTCACCTGGGCAAAATCGAGCTCAACGGCCTCAGTGGGCTGCTCGAGCGCCAGGTCGATGGCATTGCGCAAGCTATCGGCGTTAGAGATATCGATCTCGCCGGTTACCTTAATGGTGTAGAGCTCTGGCGTGGGGTTGGTGGAAATACCCAAATCCATGTATATGCTCCTTTGTGTATCGAAAGTGCGGATAGTACGGGAAGCCGCGCGTTAGGCGCGCTCGGCACGCGCAAGCTCGGCAGCGACAAGCTTCACAGCCAGCACCAGCACATCGAGCGCGGCCTCCAGGTCCTCGACCGTGGGATAGCTCGGCGCGATGCGGATGTTGGTGTCGCGCGGGTCCTTGCCATAAGGCCAGGTGGCACCAGCCGGCGTGAGCTTGACGCCCAGGTCGGCGCAGAGCGCGGCGACCTTCTGGGCCGAGCCCTCGGGACCATCGAAGCTTACAAAGTAGCCGCCGCGGGGGTGCGTCCAGGTGGCGCAGCCCGTCTCGCCCAGACCCTCGGTGAGCTTGCGCTCGACGGCCTCAAAGCGCGGGCGCAGGAACTCGGCATGCTTTTTCATGTGCTCCTTGACCGCCTCGATGGTGGGAAGGAAGCGCACGTGACGCAGCTGGTTGAGCTTGTCGGCGCTGATGAGGCCGGCCTTCAGGCGCTTGGAGAACTCCGCGATAACCGCGGGGCTCGCACCGATAAAGCCGATACCGGCACCCGGGAAGGTGATCTTGGACGTCGAGGCAAAGGCCACCACGCGGTCCTCGGTGCCCGCCGCGCGGGCAAGATCGAAGATGTTGGCGAGCTCGTCGGTCTCGTCGTACAGGTCGTGCACACAGTAGGCGTTGTCCCAGAAGATGCGGAAATCGGGCGCGGCCGTGGGCATCTCGACCAGGCGACGCACGGTGTCCTCGCTAAAGGTGATGCCCGTGGGGTTGGAATACTTGGGCACGCACCAGATGCCCTTGATGGAATCGTCGGCGGCGACGAGGCGCTCGACCTCGTCCATGTCGGGGCCGTTGTCGGTCATCGCGACGGGGACGTTCTCGATACCCAGATCGGCGGTGATGCCAAAGTGGCGGTCGTAGCCGGGAACCGGGCACAGGAACTTGACCTTCTTGCCGTCGTGCGCGGCCTCGTAAGCCTCCCAAGGGTCGCTACCACATGAGCCGCAACGCCAGAACATACCGGCGATATCGTGCTCGATCAGCAAGCTCGACGAGCCCAGCACGAGCGTCTGCTCGGCGGGGCAACCCAGGAACTCCCCCGCTAGCTTGCGTGCCGAGGGAATGCCCTCAAAGCAGCCGTAGTTGGAGCAGTCGACGTTGCCGTCGTGCAGATCGGCATCGGCATTGAGGATATCGAGCATGGGGCGCGAGATGTCCACCTGGGCGGGCGATGGCTTGCCGCGGGCCATATCGAGCGCCAGGCCCTTGGCCTTGACCTCGGAGACCTCGGCTTTGAGCGCCTCGATGGCGGCATCGAGTTCGGTGGTTTCCATCTTCTGGTAGATCGTCTGCATGGGTGCGACCTTTCGCGAAGCGGTACGTTGCAGTTCGTCTAAGTATAGACCGCCACCGCCGCAACGTTATGAAGCCGTGATAGATTAAGTCCATCGCAATAAATTACGAATCGCCGCGCATGCCTGCGTGGGGCGCCCAAGGAGGCACTATGGAGTATGGATCGTTCCAGGCCGAGGAATTCGGCGACCTGCAGCGCCTGGTCGACGGGCTGTTTTACGACCGCCACGCCATCGACCGCCTGGATCTGATCGTACAGGCCGAAATCTTGGACCTGGCGCCCGATCTCATGGAAATCGTCAACCTGCTACCGCCCGGCTATTACGACCGCCAGTCACTTTGCGACCAGCTCAACTCCGCTTTGGCCGCCCACGGCTGGGGCGCCATCTACGGCACCGTGGAATAAACCTAGTCATTTAAGAACGTCCCCAATGACTAAAACGCCGCTTGTGATGGTGTTCACAGGCGGCGTTTTCAAACTTGTATGTGCTCTTACTCTTCCTTGGGCGCGGGGTGTTTGCAAACCACGCTCATGTAGATCATGCCGAGCACGGCAGCGGTGACCGAACCGGCAAGGATGGCGGCCTTGGCAGCCAGAACCTCAAACTGGGCCGTCGGGAAGGCAAGGCCACTGATGAGGATCGACATGGTAAAGCCGATACCGCCCAGAATGCCCACACCGGCAATCATGTGCCAGTTGACATTGTGCGGCAGCTCACAGACCCTAAACTTAACCAGGGCAAACGTCATGCCAAAGATGCCGATCGGCTTGCCCAGCAGCATGCCAAAGTACACGCCGAGCGTCACCGGGTCGGTGAGCAACGTGCTCATATCCACGCCCACTAGGCGAACCTGTGCGTTGACGAACGCAAAGATCGGCAGAATCACAAAGTTGACCGGCGTGGAGATCAGACGCTCCATGCGGATGAGCGGCGGGGTCACGCGGTGCATGACGCGCTCGACCTTGGTGGTCGAGACGGTAAAGTCATGCTGACCCAGGATGTGCGCCTCGTCATCGTAGCGGTCATCGAGCAGCGGCAGGCACTCCCCCAACCAATCGGTAAGGCTGTCGAGTTTAACACCGCACTTGGCCGGGATGGTAAAGGCCAAGATGACGCCAGCAAGCGTGGCATGCACGCCGCTCTTGAACATGCAAAACCACAGCAGCAGGCCCAGCACCGAGTACGGGGCAAGGCGGTAATGCTGCGTCTTGTTGAGCCACACGAGCGCGCAGGTCACAAGCGCGGCGGCGCCCAACCAAAACGGATTGGGGCTCTGACCGTAGAAGATGGCGATGGCGGCGATGGAAATGAGGTCGTCGGCGATGGCGAGCGTCGAGAAGAACACGCGCACGCCGTTGGGCACGCGATTGCCCAAAAGCGACAGCACGCCCAGCGCAAAGGCAATATCGGTTGCCATGGGAATGGCCCAGCCGTTGTGCGCGCCGGCATGGTTAAAGATCAGATAGATGCAGGCGGGAACGACGACGCCGCCCACGGCCGCCAGCATGGGAAGCATGGCCTGGCGCGGGTTTTTGAGCTCGCCGACCGTCATCTCATACTTGAGCTCAATGCCCACCAGCAAAAAGAAAATCGCCATGAGGAAGTCGTTGACGAAAAGCTCAACGGTGAGGCCAGCCGTCAAATGCCCCAGACCCACATACAGCGGGGTCTCCAAAAAGTGATGGATGGCCTCATAGGCATCGGTATTGGCGCAAATGACGGCGGCGATGGCGGCGAAGACCATGACGGCGGCGGAAATCGTGCCGTTCTCGGCGATGCGCTCCCAGATGTCGTGACGCTCAAAGCGCTTGCGCTCACGAACGTTGAACAGCTGCTCAGTTGCTGCCATGGGCGGCTCCTTTCACGGGAAAGCTCCCGTCTTAAAAAAGCACGGCCCGCCCAAGTGGCGGCGCCGCGCTCTAACGTATTACGCTTGCATCTAGCCTACCCTGCACGACAGGCACGCAGGCGTGGCCGAAAAGCGGAACCATAGGTTGAACATTATTTGCTCAACGGCACGGGTGCGCCTGTCCAAGAGACGACGCGACGCCGTGCACAAAAAACGACCGGAGCGCGGGGCGTCCGCGATCCGGTCGTGGCGTTTGGTCAACTAAACCTAGCAGGCGGCCATGATGGGGGCAGCGACCTGCTTCTTACGGGAGAGGACGCCCGGCATCCAGACGCCGTCGTGCTCGTCGGCAATGCCCAGGCCCTTCTGAGCAGCCTCGGTCTCGCCCTCGAGCAGGACCTGCGAGCCCTCCTCCATGATGTCGGTGATGCACAGGACGATGCCGTCAGCACCCTTCTCGGCGGCGTAGGCGCGCATGGCCTCGCGGATCTCGTCGATCATACCGAGCGCACGGCTCTTGTCGACGGTCTCGTACTGGCCGATGAGCAGCTTCTTGCCGGCGGGCTCGAACATCTTGATGTCGTTGCCAACCATCTCGGCTGCGGTGAAGGAGCCGGACGGACGGGTGAGGAAGACCTCCATGCCAAACTTGACCGGGTCGACGCCCACCTGCTCGCCGAGCTTGGCGGCGACGGCGCGGTCGACATCGGTGGTGGTGGGGCTCTTGAGCATGAGCGTATCGGTCATCATAGCCGAGAGCAGCAGCTTGGCCTGGACGTCGGAAAGCTCAACGCCGAGCACGCCGGCGAGCTTGGTGACGATGGTGCAGCTGGAGCCCCAGGGCAGGCAGATGTAGTGCAGCGGGCCGGCGGTCTCGAAGTCGCCGATGCGGTGATGATCGACAACACCAAAGACCGTGGCGTCCTTAAGGCCGGCGACAGACTGGGCAGACTCGTTGTGGTCGGTGAGGACGACGAGCTGACCGGCCTCGACGGACTCGATCACGCGAGGCTCGGCGATACCGGCGTCGGCGAGCAGCTTGGCGGACTCTGCCGGAAGCTGACCAAGGGCGCAGGCCTCGTAGGTGTTGCCGGCATACTCAACTTGGTTGAGCAGCTGGGACAGGACGACGGCGCTCATGATGGCGTCGTTATCGGGGTTCTGGTGACCAAAGACAAGAACGTTTGCCATGGATATCCTCCACTTGATATGTGTACTTGGACGTAGCTATGGTAGCACGCCGATGCCGAGCCTTCGCAGACGGAAGGGCCACGGCATATTTTGGGGCAGGCACGGGGGCCAAGGCTGTCCCTTTTACACCGTGTTGGTGCAAAGTAACCTGACCCCCTTGCACCAGCTATTTACCGGCGGCGCGCAGAGCTACGTAGGCGGCGCCGATGATGCCGGCGTCGTTGCCGAGCGAAGCGACCTTAATGGGCGTCTCACGCGAGGCGGAAAGCGCGTAGCGCTGGAAGTGCTCGCGAACGGCGTCGAGGTAGACATCGGCCGAAGCGGACGCGCCACCACCGATCAGGAACATCTCGGGGTCGACCACGTTGGCAATAAGCGCCAGGGCGCGGCCGAGATAGTCAGCCATGGTATCGGCAGCTGCCAGCGCGAGCTTGTCACCCTCACGACAGGCCTGGAACACGTCCTTGGAATCTGAGGGGCCGGTGAGCTCGATGGGCTCGACGCCCGCCTTCTTGCACTCGGCAAGGTAGTTGCTCACCACGCCGGTGGCGCTGGAATACTGCTCCAGATGGCCATGGCCGCCACAGCCGCAGGTGCGCTCCTCAGCCGGGTTCAGGCACATGTGGCCAATCTCACCGCCAGCACCCACAACGCCCGATACCACGTCGCCGTTGACGATTACGCCGCCGCCCACGCCGGTACCGATGGTGACCATCACGACGTTCTGCACGCCCTTGGCAGAACCGAGCCAGGCCTCGCCCATGGCAGCGGCGTTGGCATCGTTCTCGTACTTAACGACCGCGTCGGGGCAGTGCTTTTGAATGGCGATCCTCAGCTCGGGCAGGTTAATGGCAATGTTGGCCTTGACCTTGGCATCGCCCGATGCCGGGATGGGGCACGGAACGGCCAGGCCAATGCCCGCCACAAAGGCACGCGGAATCTGGGCTTTGGCGACCACCTGGTCGATAGCCTCGGTCACCGCGGCAAAGCCCGCAGCGTCAACGATGGGAGGCGTAGGCACGCTGGCCTTGGCAAGCAGGTTACCGTCTTCGTCGAACAGGCCCTCCTTAACCGAAGTGCCGCCGACGTCAATGCCGATGTAGTATTGCTTAGGTTCCATGGGAGCCCACCTTTCTCGTTTAAACATTGCCTGTATGGTACCGCTCCCAAGGCAAAAACCTACCAAAAAGGGACAGGTTTGTTTTGGCAGGTTTTATCTTGGGAAAATATCGCGAGGCAGTCGCCCCTCTAGCACCCATCAAACTTCGAGAGACGGTAGAGGGGCAATTCGGCTGCATCTACTTCTTCCGATAGCGGCGGTTGCGGCTCGTCGACGAACCCATTACTTCGATGAGTCCTTTATCCGCCATTTTTGGCAGATGGTAGCGGACGGACGAAATTTTGACCCCCGATGCAACCGCTATTTCTCGCGCCGTCATATCCACTTCGGCGCCGAGAGCCTCCAGGATCCTATCCGCTGTCGAAGCTGACGATTCTCTGCTCATATCGATAATCTCAAACGTGTCTTTGCCACATTTTGACAGGACATGTTTATCGACAAGATCCCCGCAGATCAGGCGAATGTCATCCGAATCCCACTTCAGGGCCTCTCGTATTTTTTGAACATCGCATACGCACCCATGCTCCCGCATAAACATGAGCAATGTTTCCTCGCGATCCGTCAGCTCGGTGCCCACATGGCTCTGAATCCACGTGCGGTTTTCAGCAAGCTCCGCCCCGTGCCGGGAAAGCAGCACCGTAAACGAATCGGCCTTAACGATAAATTTCGGCCTTCCAAGCGAACGAGACTCCATCTCGCGAATCATAGCCGGGATACCAGATCCCTGGCTTTCTGCAACGGCCCCCTCGGCATGCTCTAACGGCGTCGCCCCCATTAGGCTCATGAGCTTTGGGTTTCGGCAGCGCGATTCCCCGTCTGCAAGATTGTCCACCGTCTTTCCGCCCCAAAGCCCACCGGGGTTTTTGATCTCTATTCTGTCTGGATAGATATCGACACTCACGGCCTGCCCCACAAACATGGGCGAATATTCTCGATGGATGCAGGCATTTGCCAAGGCCTCGCGCAAAACCTCCTGGGGAACTTCCCAATCCTCCCTTCTGCCAGCACCTTGCACTATCGCCGCTTTGCGCAAGTTCCGTCCAATCGCGGCAAGGGCATCTTCGATGCAAGCCGGAATCGGGCCATCGCACAACTGGCGGTCAATAAACCGGGGTTGCCCGGGTGCAGATTTTTCCACATCGGAATGGACAGCGACATCGATCATGAGTTTGGGATAGAACTGCTGGGGGTAAATTCCCGCCGACAGAAGCCCTGCGAGCTTCACCACACCATCCTTTGTAGTGATATTGAGTCTGACCAGCTGCTTTTCCAGCGTATCGGCCCCGCGCAAAACGCGGGGGGTCTGCAGCCGGCGATTTGCGATAATAGACCGCACGACATCTGGATCCAAATCCTCGACCGTTGCCTCCGAAACCACCGTGCCGTCTGCATCGCTCGGAAGCAACGCACTCTGCAGCTCATATAGCTCAGCGGGTGACATCTTGATATCTTTATCATCCACGCGCTTGTAGCTACCGTTCTGTACGCCGCGCGCGCCGATATAGCAAGGCTTCGCTTTAAGCTCAAGTTCAAAGATACGCACCAGAAGCACCTGGAGCCCGTCGACCTCGCCTCGATCAAGCTCGTACCGCGGCGCATGGGCCACCACTGCTGCTGAGCCTCCGTCTCCGATACCCGAAACAAACTGATCGCGCACCCTATCGATAGCAAAGTTAGCCGAAGGAACAAATCCTTCGGCTTCGTTTAGGCCCAAAATAATGAGCCCACCCGCAGTGTTCGCAAAAGCGCTCACTGTCTCCCATACATCTGCGCTCAATTTATTCGTGCAGGCTTTAACTTCTACCGATGCGTCATCAGTCCCCCGCCTGCGAAGGCGCTCAACGATAAGGCCAAGAGGTTCATCCAGCAGCATTGGCATTCCGTCTCTCTAAAACGATAGATTTATCTCTCTAAAGTATAGTATATCTCCCTAACTTTAGAGAGATAAGCACCTTATTTTAGAGAGAAATTTAGAAAGATGTATCGAATTCACTGCTAGATTGCCTAATGTTATCTCTTTAACTGGCTTTCTCTTTAGAGAGACATTTAGAGAGACGAGCGCGACCTCTCTAATCATGGGCTCCTCTCTTTAAAGTGCGCACATCCCAACCGTACCTTAAGCTGCGGTGAAATAACTCACGATTAACCTGCCAATAAGGGACAGGTTTATTTTGGTAGGTTTTATCTGGGGAAACGCCGAGCCCCACATCAACAACCGCCACAGCTCCATATGAGGCAAATGAACCAGCGGCGTCTATCCCAAATCTTAAGTATTTGTTCGACAGAACGGCCCCTGCCGGCTCCTGCTAGACTGGTAGATTCCCAACCGTCCATCCAGGAGCCTCCATGTCGCGCAAGTCCGCTTACAAGCAAGTACTTTCCATCGGCACCGCCGTGATGCTGGGGTTTGCGCTGTTCACAGGGTCGCTCGACGGAGCGCCCAAGCTGTTGTCGCCGCAAAGCGATGAGCAGGCAGCGGCTCTGGCCGAAAAACAAAGCGAGAGTCCCAGCCGTACCGACGACGAAGCGGACCTGGTTGCCCGGCTCGAATCGGGAACAGCGAGCTCCTCGGACTCTCAAAATAGCCGAGACTCTGGCGATGACTCCGATTCCGCCGCAACCGACACCGGTGACGACGGTTCCACGAACAGCGCCGCCACCCCCATCGACGAGGTCGAAAACCCCGATCTCGACCGCGCCCGCGGCGTATACCTCAGCAGCATTCCCGACTACGCGGGTAACCCCTATGTGGCCCTGCGCGCCGACAGCACGCACCCGCTCGGCACACCGTCATTCACGCTCGATGAATACGAGCGCGCCACCGAAGAGGGTTGCTTTAAGAAGTTCTCCAAGCTCGACAGCTTGGGCCGCACCCGCAAAGCGCTCGCCTGCGTGGGCCCCGAATCACTCGGTCAAGGCGAGCGCGGCGATATCTCGCGTATCCATCCCGCTGGATGGCGCCAGCAGCGCTACGACTTTATTCCGGGCCAGAGCCTCTACAACCGCTGCCACCTCATCGCCTGGTCGCTCTGCGGCGAAAACGCCAACCGCAAGAATCTCCTCACCGGCACGCGCTATCTCAACGAGACGGGCATGCTACCGTTTGAAGAGCAGATTCTCAACTATATTCGCAATACGGGCAACCATGTGCTCTATCGCGTCACGCCCATGTACAACGAAGAGGAACTTGTCTGCCGCGGCGTGCGCCTTGAGGCGCAATCGGTCGAGGACCACGGCAAGACCCTCTGCTTCCACGTGTATTGCTACAACCTGCAGCCGCATGTGCAGATCGACTACGCCACCGGCCGCAACCAGGCATCCGGAGACTAGTGCCAGCCGCGCCGCCCGTAACCCAAAAAAATGATCCGTTTTCCTCCGTCCCCAAGGGATCAAATAAGGCCGCCCCGGTTACCCAGGGCGGCCTTTTCGTCAGCACCTACATTGCAGACAAAACCACACGTTACTTGGCGCGGCCCTCCTCATAGCGCTCGACCAGCTTGGCCTGAACGTCATAAGGCACCTGCTCATAGCCCGCGGGCTTCATGGTAAAGTCGCCCGTGCCGCGCGTGATAGAGCGCAGGCGCGTCGAATAATCCGTCAGCTCGGCCAGCGGCGCCTGGGCGATGACCACGGTGTCTCCGCGCTCATCGGTCTCCATGCCCGTCACGCGACCACGCGAAGCCGAGATGTCGCCCATCACGGCGCCGGCGTAGCTCTCGGGGATAGTCACCGTGATTTCCTCGATGGGCTCCAGCACCACCGGGTCGGCATCGGCGCATGCCTTGCGCAGGCCGATGCGAGCCGCCGCGCGGAACGCCATCTCGTTGGAGTCGACGCTGTGATACGAGCCGTCGTACACAGCCACGCGAATGCCCGTAAGCGGGTAGCCGGCAATGATGCCGTCCTTCATAGTCTCCTGAACGCCCTTGTCCACGGCAGGAATGAGCGAGCGCGGGATGCGGCCACCCACGACCTCGTCAACAAACTCATAGCCGCCGCTCGTACCGTCGGGCCCAATGAGCGGCTCCACGCGCAGCCAGCAGTCGCCATACTGACCGGCACCGCCAGTCTGCTTCTTGTGGCGGCCCTGGGCGCTTGCCGTGCGGCGGATGGTCTCGCGATACGGGATGCGGATCGGCACGCTCTTGGCCGCAACCTTGGTGCGGTCCTCAAGGCGATTGAGCAGGACCGAAACCTGCGCCTCGCCCACCGCCGAGATGATGGTCTGGCCCGTCTCCTCGTCACGATCGATACTCATGGTCGGATCGGCCTTGCAGGCCTTCTCGATAAACGTGTAGAGCTTCTCTTCGTCGCCGCGGTTCTCGGCCTCGATGGCGATGCGGTACTGCGAGTTGGGGAACTTAAACGCCGCAGCCTCGACCTTGCCGGTAATCGAGAGCGTATCGCCCGTCTCGGCCGCCAGCTTGGGCGCCACGATGATATCGCCGGCATAGGCGTGGCCGACCTCAGTCATGTCGCGGCCGCACATCACATACAGGTGAGCCAGACGATCGCTCTTGCGGGTACGCGCGTTGATCAGCTCAAGGCCCGGCTCAAGCGTGCCCGTCAGCACCTTGATAAAGCTGATGCGGCCCTGCTGCGGATCGGCCAGCGTCTTAAACACAAACGCCACCGGACGGTCATCGTCGCTCGAAATCTTGAGCGAATCACCGTCGATAAGCGGCATCTCGCCGTAGTCGGTCGGCGCCGGGAAGTACGTGGCGATGTCGTCCATCAGCGAGTTGACGCCCTGCTCCTTAATACAATCGCCCGCAAAGACCGGCACAAAGATGCGCTCGGCGATCGCTTTCGACAGCAGGCCTTCAAGCTCCTCCTGCGTCAGCGTCTCCTCGCCTTCCAAGTACTTCATCATCAGTTCGTCGTCAGCCTCGGCTACCAGCTCGCACAGATGGTCATGGGCCTCCTCGGCCTGGGCACGATACTCCTCGGGAATCTCCGACTCAACGGCCTCGGCGCCGTTGCAATGGCGTGCCTTCATGCGCACCAGATCGATGATGCCGTCAAAGTCCTCGCCCTCGCCCCAGGGAAGGGTCACGGCGCCCAGGCGCGTGCCAAAGCGCTCCTGCAGCAGTTCCATGGTGGTCGCAAAGCTGGCCTCGGAGCGCGACAGGCGGTTTACGAACACCGCACGCGCCAGGCGCAGGTCCTCGGCGGCATACCAGAGCTTAACCGTCGTAGGCTGCGGGCCGGCTTCGGCGTCGACCACAAACAGAGCCGTCTCGCAGACGCTCATAGCGGCAAAGGCGTCGCCGATAAAATCGGGGTAGCACGGGGCATCGAGCACATTGATACGCGCGCCCTTCCAGTCGATCGGCGCAATGGTCGTCGAGATGGAAAACGCGCGCTTAACCTCTTCGGGGTCATAGTCGAGCGTGGGCTTGGTGCCGTCGTGGCCACCCAGGCGGGCGGTCTTGCCGGAAAGGTGGAGCATGGCCTCGGCGAGTGAGGTCT
>OHHQ01000550.1_pt1 | contig 19974 bp, 14 predicted proteins | sample 1568051 | NCBI WGS metagenome assembly OHHQ01 (sample SAMEA3879567, study PRJEB24766) | human gut metagenome | biome: human-associated habitat; feature: feces | place: USA | collected 1985/1987
CCCCCAGCTGCTTTCCTGCTTCCAGGTTATCTGTGGCAACTGTCATATCCTGAATATTGCTTTCTGTATAGGAATCTATAAATGTGATCTTGATTCCCTTATCTTTTGCCTCCTGCAATAATTCATCGGAAGCATCAAAGCTGGAAGGGGAAAATAATATTGCATCCGGATTTTTCTCAATGGCCTCTTCCAGAAGTTTATTCTGTACCTCCACATCCTGTTCTCTCTCCGGTGCCAGCACTTCCAGTTCTGCACCGCATTCCTGCGCCGCCATTCTTGTCCCGGAAATCAGGGAGGTCCAGAAGTCATTGGTTCCATCCTCTGTTTTCGGTATGTAAATTAATGACCACTTTTTGTTATTATTTTTTTGAAGTAGGAGAATGATTCGTACATTTGCCTAAATATTATAAAATACAATGACGGAAGATATTAAAAAAGCTTGCGAAGTAATGGCCGCAGGCGGCATAATACTTTATCCTACAGACACTATCTGGGGAATTGGTTGCGACGCTACCAATGAAAAAGCCGTACAAAGAGTGTACGAGCTAAAGCGAAGGGCAGACAATAAGGCTATGCTGGTCTTGATGGACAGCGAGGCTAAATTGGATAGGTACGTGTCGGAGGTTCCCGATATCGCTTGGGATTTGATTAGCGTGTCTGATAAGCCGTTGACCATCATTTACTCAAGTGCCAAGAACTTGGCGACAAATCTATTGGGAGCCGATGGTAGCGTGGGTATCCGCATCACGAACGAGGAGTTCTCCAAGAAATTGTGCGAGCGCTTCCGTAAACCTCTGGTCTCTACTTCCGCCAACGTAAGCGGCGAGCCTTCTCCCGCTAATTTCAGCGAGGTATCGGAGGTGATCAAGGAGGGTGTGGATTATATCGTGAGTTATCGTCAGGACGATAGGAGCAAGGCCGCTCCGTCCGGCATTATCAAGCTAGGAGCCGGTGGGCTTGTGCAGGTAATTAGATAAGGATGAAGAAAAGCGTACAAGCCGGAAAATATATTGTCTCGGATTTTATAGCGTCATCGGTAGTCTGGTTATTATTTAACCTGATACGCTATGAAGAGGTGGCGGTGTATGAAGGGTTTGATACCGTCGGGGCCTTTTTGCTGCATATACCCTCGTTGAAGGGGCAGCTGTTGATCCCGTTTTTCTGGTTCGTATTATATTGGTTTTCCGGTTATTATAATAAACCGTTCGGTAAGTCGAGGCTTACTGAGTTGTTCTCTACCCTTGGGAGCGTGTCGATCGGTGTCGTGATCTTGTTTTTTGCCTTAGTGCTGAATGATTTGCCCCGTTCCTATCATGTGTATTATGATATGTTTTTCTCTTTATGGGGATTGCAGTTTGTCTTGACGTATATTCCCCGGTTATTGATTACACAGGCCGGGTTGCGGAAGATAAAGTGCAGGGAATGGGCGTTGAACGTATTGATGATCGGGGCGGGGAAGAAGGCGGCGTGTATTGCCGACGACCTGTATGGGTTGGGTTATAATATCGTCGGTTTTGTCTCTGATGGTACGGAGAAAAAGGGCGGGGTCGCCGGAGATCGTGTGATCGGCAGGCTGGAATCTTTGCCGGTGATCGTAGAGGAAAAAAAGGTGGATGAGCTGGTTGTCGCCTTGGAGACGGTGGATAATAGCCGTTTGATGGATATCCTGTATTCGTTATATTGCTATAAACGGCCGATCAAGATATTGGCGGACAAGTCCAGTTCATTATCGCAAGTGAAGATCAAGGCGATAAAAGGCGTTCCGCTGGTGGACGTGACGGATAATAACTTCTTGCCCATCGAGCAGAATGTAAAGCTTTTTATGGATAAGACGTTATCACTGATATTCTTGGTGCTCTTATCTCCCTTGTTTCTGTATATCGCTTGGCGGGTGAAGCGGGATTCCCCCGGCCCGGTGTTTTTCAGTCAGGAACGGATCGGATACATGGGCGAGCCTTTCATGATCTATAAGTTTCGTACGATGTATACGAACGCCGAGGAGGAAGGCCCGTTGCTCTCTTCCGAGGATGACTGCCGTATCACTCCTTTTGGACGGGTGATGCGGAAATACCGCTTGGACGAGTTACCGCAGTTCTGGAACGTGCTGAAAGGGGATATGTCGCTAGTCGGCCCCCGTCCGGAACGTAAATATTTCATCGAGCGGATCGTGAGGAAAGCCCCTTTCTACTATTTGCTGCATAACGTACGTCCGGGAATCACCTCGTTGGGTATGGTGAAATATGGATATGCTGGCAGCGTGGATGAGATGATCGAGCGCTTGGAATATGATATATTATACTATGAGAATATGTCCTTGATTCTGGACCTAACGATTCTCATTTATACAGTTAAAACAGTGTTTACAGGTAAAGGTATTTAAAATGGCAAACGAAGGGTTATTCTATAAATTGTTGTTATGGCGGGAAAAGCGCATCAAGGAGAAGCATTTTATCCTTATTATCAGTTTTATCGTGGGAATTTGCACAGCTGCGGCCGCTATCATATTGAAACAATTGATCCATTTCATACAACATGTATTGACGGGTAATTTCAGTGCTGACGGCGTGAACTATCTCTATTTGCTTTATCCGGTGATCGGTATCTTGTTGGCTGGCTTGTTCGTGAAATATATCGTGCGTGACGATATCGGCCATGGGGTGACGAAGATCTTGTATGCTATCTCGCAACGAAAGAGCCGTATCAAGCCGCATAATACATGGACGTCTATCGTAGCCAGTTCCGTGACGATCGGCTTTGGTGGATCGGTCGGGGCGGAGGCTCCTATCGTATTGACAGGGGCGGCTATCGGTTCTAATCTGGGACGGGTGTTTAGGATGGAGCAGAAGACGTTGATGTTGCTCGTGGGATGTGGTGCCGCCGGAGCGATCGCCGGTATCTTCAAGGCACCTATCGCCGGGTTGGTGTTCGTGATCGAGGTATTGATGCTGGACCTTACGATGACTTCCGTGCTTCCTTTGCTGATCTCGTCAGTGACGGCGGCTACGATGTCTTATATCTTTACCGGCACCGAGGCCATGTTTAAGTTCTCTCAGACCGAGGCGTTCGAGATCGAGCGTATTCCTTACGTGCTCTTGCTGGGTGTTTTTTGCGGATTGGTATCCCTCTATTTTACCCGTGTGATGAACAAGGTGGAAGGGATGTACCGGAAGTTGGGTACGTATTGGAAGAAGTTCATGTTGGGCGGCGTGATGCTGAGTATCTTGATATTCCTGTTCCCCCCACTATATGGTGAGGGCTATGATACGATCGGCTCGTTGCTGAACGGGCAGTTCTCGCATATCATGGACAAGAGCTTGTTTTACGATCTGAACGACACGTATTTTGGGGTCTTGATCTTCTTGACCTTGATCTTGCTTACGAAGGTATTCGCTTCCAGCGCCACGAATGCCGGAGGGGGGTGCGGTGGTATTTTCGCTCCTAGTTTGTATCTGGGTTGTATCGCCGGTTTTATCTTTGCGCATACGTCTAATTATTTCCCGTTCACGATGTATATCTCAGAGAAGAATTTCGCTTTGCTGGGTATGGCGGGCATTATGTCCGGGGTGATGCACGCTCCTTTGACCGGTGTTTTCTTGATCGCCGAGCTGACGGGTGGATATGATTTGTTCCTTCCCTTGATGATCGTCTCGATCAGTTCCTATATCACGATCCTTATGTTTGAGCCTCATAGTATCTACTCCATGCGTTTGGCGCAGAAAGGCGAGTTGCTGACGCACCATAAGGATCGGGCGGTGCTTACTTTGCTACGGGCGGATAGCGTGATCGAGAAGGACTTCCAAACGGTCTTTCCCGAGATGACGTTGGGAGATATGGTTAAGGTGATCTCGAAATGTGGACGAAATATGTTTCCGGTCGTGGATGATCGAGGCATCTTGTTGGGTATCGTCTTGCTGGATAATATCCGGAATATCATGTTCCGTCCGGAGTTGTATAATCGTTTCCATGTATCGAAGTTCATGGTTTCCGCCCCGGCCAAGATCGTAATCAACACGCCGATGGATCAGATCATGCAGACGTTTGACGATACCAAAGCGTGGAATCTTCCGGTGGTCGATGAGAATGGCCATTATATCGGTTTTATGTCGAAATCGAAGATATTTAATTCCTATCGGGAAGTATTGGTGGATAACTTTTCCGGGGATTAACTTGTTAAAAACAGATCCAATTTATTATATATGAAGAAAGAGGATTTACGAATCGTATATATGGGCACTCCCGATTTTGCCGTGGAGAGCCTGCATGCCTTGGTAGAAGGTGGATATAATGTGGTAGGTGTCATTACGATGCCGGATAAGCCGATGGGCCGTCATGGTAGCGTGCTTCAACCGAGTGCCGTGAAGCAATATGCCGTATCGGTGGGTCTTCCGGTCTTGCAGCCAGAGAAGTTGAAGGATGAAGCGTTTTTGGAGGAACTGCGTGCCTTGAAAGCGGACTTGCAGATCGTGGTGGCGTTTCGTATGTTGCCGGAGGTGGTCTGGAATATGCCTCGTCTGGGAACTTTTAATCTGCATGCCTCCTTGCTTCCGCAATACCGGGGCGCCGCTCCGATCAACTGGGCGGTTATCAATGGTGATACGGAGACCGGCGTGACTACTTTCTTCCTTACGCATGAGATTGATACGGGTAAGATCATCCGTCAGAAACATCTGCCGATCGCCGATACCGACGATGTAGGAACGGTTCACGATGCCTTGATGACGATGGGGGCGGGGTTGGTTACCGAGACCGTGGACTTACTGTTGGATGGAAAAACAGACGCTATCCCCCAAAAGGAGTTCTATAAGGATGCCGCTGAGTTGCGTCCGGCCCCGAAGATATTCAAGGATACCTGTCATATCGACTGGAACCAGCCGGTGAAGAAGATCTATGATTTCATCCGTGGGCTTTCTCCTTATCCTGCCGCTTGGACGGAATTGATCTCAGCGGATGGCAAACGTATGGTCTTGAAGGTTTACCAAACGGAGAAGCGTCCGGCAACGCATAACTTCCCGGTAGGTTCTATCCATACGGATCATAAATCGTATATCGATGTGGCCGTGAAGGATGGTTTCCTTCGATTGCATTCCTTACAACTTGCCGGAAAGAAACGGATGAATATAACGGACTTCTTGAACGGTTTCAAGCAAATCGCAGAATATACGGTTGGCTGATGAACGGGACGAGACGTATCATATACATTACATTAGGAACGTTTTTTCTCATATTGGGAGCGATCGGCATCTTTGTCCCTTTGCTCCCGACCACTCCTTTTTGGTTACTGACTTGTTGGTTTTATGTCCGTAGCTCGGAGAGACTTTATAACCGGGTGATGAGCAATCGTTATTTCGGGCCGCATATTAAGGGCTTTGTGGAAGATAAGGCTATTCCTTTGCGTTCCAAGATTATCACGATCGCTATCATGTGGCTATCTACGATCATTACTTCCCTTTTGCTAGTCGGCTATTGGTGGGTGAAAGCTTTGTTAGGGCTTATCAGTATCGGGGTCTCATGGCATATCCTCTCTTATCCTACTAAAAAAGAATGAGATAACCTGTTCATCCATAGGATTACTGGGGTTATCCCTCTTTTATCGCTTTCTATCGTAGCCTTACTACTTTATCGGTTTTCTTTCAAGGCCTCTTCCAAGCTGATTCCTAGAGCTTCAGCTACTCCCTTACCGTAAGCAGGGTCTGCCTTGTAGCAGTTACGTACGTGGCGTTGCTTGATGAACAATTGGGCGTTACCCATCGCACGGGCGGTATTTCCGAATAACAACTGTTGCTCTTCCGGCGGCATCAAACGGAATAAGGCACCCGGTTGGCTGTAATAATCATCATCATACTCACGCTCGTTGTAATTGTAAACATCCCCGTGTACTTTCAAAGGCGGTTCCTTCTTCTCGGGAGAGTCTTTCCATTCGCCGAAGCTGTTAGGTTCGTAACCCTTTGCGGCTCCATAGTTTCCGTCTACACGCATCGCTCCGTCACGGTGATAGGCATGGAACGGACAGCGGGGCTTGTTCACCGGGATCTGCTCTAGGTTCACGCCAAGGCGGTAACGCTGGGCGTCGCCATAAGAGAATAGACGGCCTTGTAACATCTTATCTGGGGAGAAACCGATACCTTCGACAGTATTCATCGGGTTGAATGCGGCTTGCTCCACGTCTTGGAAATAATTCTCCGGATTACGGTTCAACTCGAGGATACCGACATCCATTAACGGGAAGTCCTTATGCGGCCATACTTTCGTGAGGTCGAACGGGTTGATTGGATAGGTCTCGGCCTGCTCCTCAGTCATCAATTGGATCTGGAATTTCCATTTCGGGAAGTCCCCACGCTCGATACTCTCGAACAAATCACGCTGATGGGATTCACGATCCTTGGCGATGATCGCAGCCGCTTCCTCGTCACTCAAGTTCTTGATACCTTGCAGGGTTCTGAGATGGAACTTCACCCAGATACGTTCGTTCTTATCGTTGATAAAACTGTACGTATGGCTACCGAAACCATGCATATGTCGATAAGAGTAAGGAATGCCGCGAGAACTCATCGTAATCGTTACTTGATGCAGGGCCTCGGGAAGCAAGGTCCAGAAATCCCAGTTGTTATCCTCGCTTCGTAAATTCGTTTTCGGGTCACGTTTGATAGCGTGGTTCAAGTCCGGGAATTTAAGGGGATCACGTAAGAAGAATACCGGGGTATTGTTACCAACCAAGTCCCAGTTACCCTCCTCTGTGTAGAATTTCATGGCGAATCCACGGATATCACGCTCTGCGTCGGCCGCTCCACGCTCTCCGGCTACGGTGGAGAAACGGACAAAGCAATCCGTTTTCTTGCCTACCTCGCTGAAGATAGCCGCTTTCGTATACTTCGTGATGTCATGTGTGACGGTAAAGGTACCGAATGCGCCGGAACCTTTTGCGTGCATACGTCTCTCAGGGATCACTTCACGGTCGAAGTGCGCAAGCTTCTCAATGAACCAAGGGTCTTGTAATACCATCGGGCCACGTGGCCCCACTGTTTGTACATTCTGATTGTCCGCAACAGGGCGTCCGTTGGCGGCAGTTAGTCTTTTGTCTTCCATAACTTTAGTTTTTGTGTCGCAATAAAGAATTTTAGATAAAGTAATCTTTAAATAAAACTGTTTAGAAACAACAATTGTTTTTAACTTCCTGACAAAAATAAGAAGTTGTTAGACAGTTGTCAAATAGTTAATATCTATAAATATATAGATGGGTAGTAGAAACTCAGTGGGGATAGGCGCATGAGTTATAAAAGTATCTTAGTTTCATCGCCCCATACACCTAAGATACTTCGCCAATGAACTTAGGATACTTTCTCAATGAAACTAAGATACTTTTTTCATGAATAGCTAACTCATACGCCCATTCACTCTGAGCTTCTACTGCCGCCTTACGAGTTGAGAAATGATTAGTTATTCACTTGGAGAACTTTCCGCTAGCGGCTTAGTCTATTATTTAATGTTATCTTTATACGTGAAAAGAATAAGTCAACCACACCAAATTTGATCTTTTAAAAAGTACAATAAGCCTAATATTTAAAGATTGCTATTTATATTTCTGATAATCAGCACATAATAAGAATTGATCAAAATGGGAGCCGATTACTATCCATAGTATTTTGCACTACTATTAATACTAATCGTACTTTCTATAAATAGTAAAGCTGACTACCATGAATCTGCTTTTTAAGAAATATACAATAAACAGGATGCGCGATACGAAAATAAACCTTACCTTTGGAGCAGTAATCACCTAAAACCATTTAACTATGGCACAATACGTAGACATCATGACTGATGCTGGATTTAAGGCTGTCTTCCAAGACAAGCAAGTTACCATCAAGTTCCTTAACGCCGTCCTAGCCGGCGAACGGCAGATCAAGGACATCACCTACCTCGACAAGGAGATCAAGCCCGAGACCGTCGAGAACCGTACCATCATATTCGACCTGCTCTGCGAGGACGTGTCCGGGGCCAAGTTCATCCTAGAGATGCAGAATTGTCCCCAGCACTATTTCTTTAACAGAGGTTTTTATTATCTTTGTCGCATGGTGGCCCGGCAAGGACAAATCGGCAAGCAATGGCAATATCGGTTGCTACCCATCTACGGAGTCTATTTCTTGAATTTCAAGTTGCCAGAGTTCACAGACTTCCGTACGGATGTTGTCCTCGCTAACGAGAGGACGGGAAAGGTGTTCAATGAGATCAAGATGAAGCAGATCTACATATCGTTCCCGTTATTCAGTTTAAGCAAGGAGGAGTGCAAAAGCTCTTTCGAACGTTGGATTTATACATTGAAGAATATGAACCTATTTGAACAATCTCCCTTCAAGGAGGAACAGGAGGCCTTCCTTCGCTTGCTGGACGTGGCGAACGTCAACTCACTCAGCGAAAAAGAACGTGCGATCTACGAGGAAAACCTAAAGAATTATCGGGATTGGTACGCGACCATCGATTACGCACAAACGGAAGGGATTGAAAAAGGAATGCAAAAAGGGATGCAGAAAGGGATTGAGAAAGGGATCGAGAAAGGCCGTCAAGAGGAAAAACTCCAGATAGCCCGAAAGATGAAGGAGCAAGGACTTGACTCCGAACTTATCGCCCAATGCTCCGGACTTTCTGTTGAAGACATTGAGCGACTATAACCCGAATCAACCGATTCGATTCAATTCGATCCGGGCCGCTTCCATCCACTATCCGGAGGAAACAGCCCGGATTACTTTCGTACATTCACGATACCTAGAAAGCGTAATTAAAATCCAACGGAATAAAGAAACTGACGATTGTTCCGCTCCCCATCCCCTTCTCCTTGCTTTGGACCGAATAGGTGATCTTCTCTTTATTTCTCCTATTCAACAATAGGATCGTACGGTAAAGGACTTTCGTTCCCATCCCCGTACCGTTCGTATGTCCCGCATTCGTAAACGGACGATACCCGGGTCCATTATCCTCTATACGGATATGGATGCCTTTTCCGTTACGCTCCACGAAAACAGATAATCGCTTCTCGCCCTCGATCGCGCACAAGCCATGTTTCACGGCATTCTCTACGGGTATCTGGATCAGCATGGCCGGGAGATAGATTGCGTCCGTGTCAAGGGAGGGATCGAGATTCCATTCCAGACGGAAGTCCGGCCCTAATCCTCGCGCCTGCAAATTCAAGTAAGTCCGGACAAAGCGCAATTCTTCCTCCAGCGTGATACTAAGCTTTTCCGTGATCTCCAAACTACTACGCAGCAACTCCACCAATCCGGAAAGTTGCGTACGGCGGGAACTTCCTTCTTCCTCCGAGCTAATCTCCCGGTTCAATATATTGAATATAAAATGAGGGGATACACGGTTGCGAATACTCTCCATCTTCAGCTTCGTCACCTGATCGATATGGCTTAACCACTGGGCATGCCGTTTACGTTTCATAAAGTAATAAGCTATGCCGCTGACGATGGACAAGATCGCGAAAAGCAAGATCCAAACCCAACGGCTCATTTCCAAGTATTCCATCCGGCCGGCCTGTTGTTTAATAATAGCCTCCCGCTTGAGTAAAGTCGTATCTTGGCTATAACGCATATCGATCTCGGCGACACGCATCTGGGTTCGTTCGCTACGAATATTGTTCTCTATGACGCTATTCTTCGTTTGGTACTCATAGGCACGCCTAAAATCGCCCGTGGCGGCGAAGTAATTCTGCAAGTTCTTATTACGGATCGCTACCATCTTGGGATCTATGCCTACCGTATCCGTGTAACTCCTCAACAATTGATAAGCCAGCCCGGAGTTCCCCTCTTTTAAGGCTAGCGAAGCCTTCAAGGTCGTCAAATGGTACAAGGCCGTCTTATTATTATAGGTATGGAAATATTTAAATCCTTTTTCCAGATAAAAACGAGCGGAATCCAACTGATCCAGACATAGATAGATCTCCCCTAAATTGATCTCGCATACGTTGGTATAGAAATCCATATGAGTAGGACGTACTACCTCGCGGGCTTTCAAGAACCAAGGAAGCGCCTTCGCGTACTCTTCCTTGTAATAATAGTAATTTCCCCGGCTATTACAAAAAGTGAATTTCTCGCTCAAGTTTCGGGAATCCAACTCTTTCTCCGCCAAACGGTAAAAGTGATCGGATAAGTCAAAGTCCCTCAATTCCATATACGTCTCGCCCAAACCGAAATAAATAGGAAAGGACATCCGATCCATAATGCCCAATGAATCACTCACGAAAAGAGCTTGGCGAAAGTAGCGGGCACGTTGATCGTAGGCCCCTTTCCGGGCATATATATCCGCTATATTGATATAAATATCCGGGATTTTATGCTCCATCTCACTCTGCCGGATCTCTCGATACGCCTCGGTATAGCAAAAAAGGGCCGAATCCGTTTTATCCAAAAATGAATAATAATTGCCAACCGTATTTTTCAATGTTCCTAGAAGTCCGTGAATATTGGGAGACATCGGTACACGGTCGCAATAATCGATAATGGACCGATGCAAGACAAACCCGGAATCATATACACTATTAGCAAAATAAATCTGGCTTTTAGCCGCAAGCAATTTATAATATTTATCGCTATCTTTTGTTAGGCTTAAAGCTTCATCTAATACGGAATGAGCATATCGCGGATTCCGGTAAATCGAATCCATTGCCATATGTTCCAATGAGTCGATTCGCAGGTTATCAGAAAAAGCCAATGCTTTTTCCGGAAGCTTTCCACAAGAAAACAGAAACATAAAATGAAATAGCAATAATAAAATGGACATAAAAGTCATATACACCCTATATTTCGTCATCATCTTGGCGTTTTTAAAGTTCTTATGCAAAAATATTTAAAAATTTAACCCACGCAATTATTTATCCTAATAAATATCGAAAATCGATTACATTTGTACATCTAAAATAGAATACACATGAAAAACTTGATGATTCCTGCGCTGGCGTTATTTTTATCGGCGGCGGCGCAAGCAGACAACAATCCGTTATGGATGCGCTATTGCGCGATCTCTCCGGACGGGCAGACGATCGCGTTCTCTTATCAAGGGGATATCTACACGGTTCCCTCTTCCGGAGGAAAAGCCCGGCAGTTGACAACACATCCGGCGCATGATACCCGTCCGGTCTGGTCGCCCGACGGACAGCGAATAGCCTTTGCCTCCAACCGTAGCGGCAACTTCGACGTATTTCTCATGAACAAGGAGGGAGGGGAACCCAAGCGGCTCACCACCCACTCCACAAACGAATATCCCACGACCTTTAAGGATAACGGACACCTCTTGTATCTGGCCAACGTATCGCAAGACGTCAAGGATATCCAATTCCCCGGCACCCGCTTTATGCAAGTCTACGAGATAAGCACGGACGGAGGAAGGCCGGATTTATATTCTTCGTTATACATGGAGAATATAGCCCTCAGCAAGGATGGCAGTAAGCTATTATACAATGATTACAAAGGTTACGAGGACCCTTGGCGCAAGCATCATCAGTCCTCTATCACCCGTGATATATGGTTATGTACGCTTGGTAAAGATCGCTCTTTCCGGAAAGTAACTACCTTTGGCGGTGAGGATCGCAATCCTGTATGGGCCGCTGACGGGACGTCCTTCTACTACCTCAGCGAGGAGAAAGGAAGCTTTAACATCTTCAAGAAGGATTTGGCGGGCGACAGCGAGAAACAAATCACGACGCATACCACCCACCCCGTGCGTTTCCTCACCTCCGATAATTCCGGTACTTTATGCTATAGCTACGACGGCGAGATCTATACCGTCAAGGAGGGACAGAAACCTGCCAAGGTGAATATCCAGATCGTCGCCGATAAGATCGAGAACGACGTGATCCATCGTCTCTTGACCGATGGAGCCACGGATATCGCCGTCTCCCCGAATGGGAAAGAGGTAGCGTTTATCACCCGTGGCGATGTTTACGTAACCTCTATCGAATACGAGACGACCCGTCAAATCACGAACACGCCGCAGCAAGAGCGCGATATCGATTTCAGCCCCGACGGACGTTCATTGGTATATTCCGCCGAACGGGAAGGAACATGGGGAATCTACGAAAGTAAACTTACACGCGACGAAGATAAGCAATTCACTTACGCCCCGGAATTGAAAGAGGAGCCTCTTGTCGTATCCGGACAAACCTCGTTCCAGCCCTTATACTCGCCGGATGGTAACGAGGTAGCTTTCCTTGAGAACCGCACCACTTTACGTGTTATCAACCGAAAGACCAAGCAGGTCCGTACCGTATTGGACGGGAAATACCTCTACTCGTATAGCGATGGAGACCAGCATTTCCAATGGTCGCCAGACAGCAAATGGTTCTTGGTAGATTACATCTCCGTCGGAGGATGGAACAATACGGATATCGCCCTCGTGAAAGCGGACGGTAGCGGCGAGGTAACGAACCTGACGGAAAGCGGTTACTCGGATGGCGACGCAAAATGGGTATTAGACGGCAAGGCCATGATCTGGTCCTCCGACCGTGCCGGCTTCCGTAGCCACGGTAGCTGGGGTGCCGAGCGGGATGTGTACATCATGTTCTTCGACGGTGAGGCTTACGATAAATTCCGCCTCAGTAAAGAAGAACTGGCCTTGGTAGAAGCGGATGAAAACAAAGATAAGGACGAGGATAAGACATCCGATAAAGATTCCGATAAGAAAAAAGAGGATAAGGATAAGCCTGTAGCCCCCTTGAAGTTTGATTTGGAGAACCGCAAGGACCGGATCATCCGCCTGACCGCTCATTCCTCCTCATTGGGGGACGCCGTACTCGCCCCGAAAGGAGATAAACTATATTATTGCGCCGCTTTCGAGAAAGGCTTTGATTTATGGGAACACGACTTGAAGGAAAAGTCCACGAAATTGCTACTCAAGAATGTCGGCCGAGGCACTCTATTCGCCGATAAGAAAGTAGAGAACCTCTATCTTACCGCCGGCGGTAAACTGAAAAAGATAGAGTTGAAGGATAGCAAGGAAAAACCGATCGCTTTCAAGGCCGAGTTCGCTTATCGTCCGGCAGAGGAGCGTGCTTATATCTTCCACCACGCTTGGCGTCAAGTCTTGGATAAGTTCTATGATCCGACACTCCGGGGCATGGATTGGAAAGGGTATAAGACCGCTTACGCCCGTTTCCTTCCGCATATCAACAATAATTTTGATTTCCAAGAGATGCTTTCCGAGCTATTGGGCGAGTTGAACGGCTCCCATACGGGCGCTCGTTACAATCCGGGACTGACCGGGCCGGAAACCGCCAGCCTAGGCGCTTTCTTCGATAACGCATACACGGGCGACGGATTGAAGATAGAGGAAATCATCGCCAAGGGCCCGCTGACATTGTCCGGCAGCCAGATAAAGAAAGGCTGTATCATCGAGAAGATAGACGGGACACCGATAAAGAAAGACACCGATTATTATCCACTGCTAAGCGGTAAAGTCGGTAAGAAAGTAATGCTTTCTGTCTATGACCCTACCAGCAAACAGCGTTTCGAGGAACAGGTAAAAGCAATCGGTAACGGAGAGCTATCGAACCTCCTTTATAAAAGATGGATCGAGAATTGCCAAGAAACCGTAGATAAATTATCGAACGGGCAAATCGGGTACGTACACGTGAGAGGTATGAACAGCGAGAGTTTCCGTGAGGTCTATTCCGCTTTATTAGGCCGTTGCCGGAATAAGAAAGCCGTGATCGTGGATACCCGCCATAACGGAGGTGGCTGGTTGCATGATGATCTGGCTACCTTATTGAGCGGCAAGGAGTATCAGCGCTTCGAGCCTCGCGGACAATACATCGGTAGCGATCCTTACAATAAATGGACCAAACCGTCGTGCGTCTTGATGTGCGAGGATAATTACTCGAACGCCCACGGCTTCCCTTGGGTTTATAAGACCTTAGGTATCGGCAAGCTGATCGGCGCCCCGGTCCCGGGAACCATGACAGCCGTATGGTGGGAAACGCAAATCGATCCGACCTTGGTATTCGGTATCCCGCAAGTAGGCGTGAAAGACAGGCAAGGAAATTATCTGGAAAACCAACAATTGCAACCGGATGTCGAGGTGTACAACACCCCCGAGGCGCAGCTCTCCGGCGAGGACACGCAACTAAAAACTGCGGTAGAAATCATGTTGCAAACCGTAAAGTGACTTTTACCGAGGTAAAAGCCATTTCGCACGACTGAAAAGCCATTTTTACTTGCGTATAAACGATTTCGCGCCCTTGCGACGAGGTTTTACGCAAGTAGAAATGGCTTTTCACTTCCGCGAAATGCTTTTCACTTGCGTATAACCCATTTTGCGAGTCCACAAGGTCATTTTTACATGCGTATAAGGATTTTCTCACATCGAGCAGAAGAAAGATACGAAGAACGGAACCGTGAAGTCCACCAAGATCCCGTGAAAGATAGAGACAAAGACCAAATCCTTTCCGCAATAACGGGTGATGATCGGCAATGTCGTATCCATCGTAGTAGCTCCTCCCGCGCAGATCGGAGATAGCCTTCCGAAATATCTAACGAACAACGGAGCGCCCAGCAAGGCGAATATCTCACGGATAATATTAGCGATCAAGGCGATCGTTCCTAACTCCGCCGCCAATTGAGCCCCCAATGTCGGTTCTTTTAGCTCTGTTATCAAGATGGAGGATAATGAATAATAGGCGAAACCGCTTCCGACCGCCAAACAATCGAACACGCTCCATTTGGTAAGAGCAAGGCTGATCAGGGCCGAGAAGCTCAACGTCCCGATAATCGTAGCCAGAGGCACCAATAAGAGTTTCGGCCGTATGCTCGACAAAATCTCTTTCAGTTTCTTATCGCTTCCGATGCTAATCCCTACTTGAAACATCAAGAGGTAAAGTACATAAACCGTTATATCATTCTTGATAACGACCCCGGGCAGATAGCCGCTCCATCCCAACAAGCAGCCCAAGGCAAAGAAGCCCACGACGATCAAACTCCCTTTCATCCCCGGCTCCTTTCCTTAAAAAAGAAATGATAAACTCCCCACGCCGCCAAGACGCTACCCAACGTACCGGCCGAAGCGATCAACAAGGCTTGCCCGCCCAACGTCGTAAGATTATTCACGATAGACTCATTGGCCCCTACCGAAATTCCCAGCAGGAACAAAAGAAGAAGAATCGTATAAGAAATAGGCTTACCGATCTTTTGCAGCCATTCTACTTTACGAAAGAAATACCCGACGGCAATGCCGCAGAACATGATTCCGATTACTGTAAACATCCTTTTGTTGTTTTTGCCGCGAAGTTAACAGAAACTCAGAGTACCACCAAGCGGCTACTTCTTCGTTTTCTTGAATTTCACGGGAATCTGCATACCTCCGGCATCGGCCATTCCCTCTAACTTATTTCCTTTCTGGGTCATAGTTAAGTCTACAGGCGTTCCATCCACATAAAAAGAACTGATATAGGTATCTCCTTTCGCCTTGATATCGTTTATCTCCAAGGTACTACCTTGTATATTCACTTTAGCGGTCAACTTGCCGTTCTCTTGCTTTATCTGCAAACTGCCATCTTGATATCCATACGGAGCGTCGGGGGCAGAGAAGGACCAATCGCCTACGAGCTTACTAAAATCAGCGGCTTTATCCTGCGCCGAGATCGTGATACAAAACAAAAGGCATAAAAGGGTGGTAAAGGCTTTCTTCATGTTCGTTCCCATAATCTTATGTATTAAATGAGTAATAGATTTAAATAACGTTCCAAATGTAGTGATTAATTTTCGATCTTCCGAGATATGTTCCAATATACGAGCATCAAAATCTTTCCCCAAGGGGGGTAATGCCTCGGCCTCATGAGATACGAACCAAGTCTTATAGGGTAATAAGTCGGGAGGTACCGCCGCTGAGGAGAAAAACTGACGCAATTCCCGTTCTTCCTCCACGGATGTGGCGCATTCCCAATATTTATCCAGCAACTTATTTATTCGTTGATAGTCCATACACGATCCATGAAAACAGGTTACCTTACCGCATATCGCTCCATCTTTTCCTTTTCTCCGGAATACGTTTCCCTCAATGCCAGATTACGTGCTACCATCATGCAATAAGAAGGTAAGTTCTCAATGACAATCCAGCTATCCCGGTCTTCCCAAACCTTAAGCAGGGCTTCCTGAACGATCTGCTCAGACTGCCCCACGTCTCCGGTAATCCGGAAAACAACCCGGAAAAGGTTATTCTTCAGCGGCAATATCTTTGTTGTAAATTCGTTTGTTCCCATACTTTTTTATCTATAAGACGAGCCAACCCCGAAAAAGGTTGCAGATTTTAAAAGGAAATTTCCAATATTCCCCCAAAGCCATTATCTTTGTGACAGATGATTGATAATTCGCTTATTACAAACTAAATCAATAATAACAGTGAAAAGAACGATCTTATTTTTTCAGGCCGCTCTTGCCTGCCTGCTGGTAGGATGCAAGCAAGCGCCGGAGTCGCCGCGACTACAAGACGAGGTGAGGTATGTAGACCCATTCATCGGAACCGGATTCCATGGACACACATTCCCCGGAGCTACCCGTCCGTACGCGATGGTACAACTAAGCCCGGATACCCATATCTTAGGATGGGACGCGAGCAGCGGTTACCATTATGACGACGACCATATCTACGGGTTCAGCCACACGCATCTTTCCGGTACGGGTATCGGCGATCTGGGTGACGTAGCTTTATTGCCTTTCTCCGGTGGAGATTCCATCAAACCGGTAGCTACCTTCAAGAAAGACACCGAGAAAGCGACACCGGGGTATTATGCCGTACGCTTGGATAACTTTGGTATCAACGTGGAATTGACCTCTACGGATCGTGTAGGTTTCCATAAATATACATACGACAATCCCAAGGAACGCCGTGTCCTGCTTGACTTAGGGCATATCCTTCAACCGAACTGGGGACATAAGCTGATCGGTAACCAATATTTACTTGTAAACGACTCCACGGTGGAAGGAACCGTGAAGACACAAGGTTGGGCGCATTACCACTCCATGTCCTATCGGATCACTTTCTCGGAACCGATCGAGACCGTATACCAATACATGGACGGGAAATTACGTAAGGACTCCTTGTTCTTGCGCCTGAATACGGCGGAAGATTTGAAGTTCCATTACAAATTCGCAGAAAAGGCACAACCGCTTTACGTAAAAGTAGCCTTATCCGTAGTCGATCCGGAAGGCGCCGAGAAGAATCTCGAGGCAGAATTGCCCGGATGGGATTTCGATAAGACCCGTGAGGAATCAACGCATATTTGGAACGAGGCGTTAAACTTGATCCAGATCGAGGCAGATCCGAAAGTCATGGTCAATTTCTATACGGCGCTCTACCATACCATGATCGCCCCCTTCGCTTATCAAGACGTGGACGGACGTTATCTGGGCATGGACAAGAAAGTACATACCGCCGAACCGGGTTACGTAAATTATTCCGTATTCTCCTTATGGGATACGTTCCGTGCGCTTCATCCGTTAATGACGATCATTAATCCGGACTTAGCGACAGATTGGGGCAAGGTACTCGTGCAAGGATATAAAGAAGGTGGAATATTACCTAAATGGCCTCTAGCCTCTAGTTATACAGGTTGTATGGTAGGATATCCGGCCGTCTCGGTCCTCGCCGACCTTGTAGCGAAAGATTTAGCGGAAGGTGATATGAGCACGTGGGCGGAAGCCGGCGCACGTTCTTCCGTTTACCGTGAGGATCTTGCCGAGAAGTTCAAAGGAACCCGTGAGCTGGATCTGATCACGATGCACCCCTACTATAAAGAGAAATATGGTTTCGTCCCCGCCGACTCTGTTCCCGAATCCGTATCGTGGGGATTGGAGATGGCATACGAGGACTGGTGTATCTCTCAAATCGCCAAGAAGGCAGGTAATATAGAGTTGGCGAATGAGTATGCCAAGAAAGCCGAATACTACAAACGCTATTTAGATCCCGAGACGAAAATGATGCGTCCGGTAATGGGCGACGGTTCTTTCCGTACTCCATTCAACCCTCGCTATTCTTCGCATATGAAAAGCGACTATACCGAAGGCAACGCCTTCCAATGGAGTTTCTTCGCGCCGCATGATATGGATAACTTCATCGCCGCTATCGGTGGCAAGAAAGAGTTGGAAACTCGTTTGGACACCTTATTCACCACCTCTTCCCAGATTGACGGGGCGGAAGCCTCCGGAGATATTACCGGATTGATCGGCCAATACGCTCATGGAAACGAGCCGAGCCACCATATGGCCTATCTATATAACTGGACGGATGCTCCATGGAAAGGTCAAGGATATCTAGATTATATCATGCAGAATTTCTATACGAATGAACCGGACGGTATCATCGGCAATGAGGATTGCGGGCAGATGTCTGCTTGGTATGTCATGAGCGCCCTAGGTTTCTATCAGGTAAGTCCGGGTATTCCGGTTTACACATTGGGCCGTCCGATGGTAAATAAGGCTTCTATGCATGTAAAAGGCGGTATTTTCGACATCGTGGCGACCAACAATAGTCCCGCCAATAAATACGTTAAAGAAGTTAAGCTAAACGGCAAAATATTAGAAACTCCTTTCATCAGCCACTCTGATATCATTAATGGAGGTAAGCTTGAGTTTATCATGACCGATCAGCCGGTTAAATAAATTCATATAAAGAAACATAAAAACAAAGGGCGAATCAGTACACTGGTTCGCCCTTTATCTTATATTTGCCCTCAAACGATTAAATTGAAAAGCTATGTTACTCACAACAACTAACACGATCGAAGGAAAAGAAATTACCCAGTACTTCGGAATCGTATCCGGTGAAACGATCATCGGAGCGAATGTATTCAAAGATTTCTTCGCAGGCATCCGGGATATTGTCGGAGGACGTGCAGGTTCTTACGAGAGCGTCTTACGCGAAGCGAAAGAAACGGCCTTGAAAGAAATGAGCGATCATGCGGCACGAATGGGCGCAAACGCTGTAATCGCCGTGGATCTGGACTACGAGACCGTAGGAGGAAGCGGAAGTATGCTGATGGTTACTGCCGCAGGAACAGCCGTTCGCTACCAATAATCCCCAAAATGAAATACTTTGGAGCCGGATTAAGCGAATCACATAAAGAACTAAACCGCATTATCCGTAAACCGGAATTAATAGAGCAAACCAAGGAGCTCTTTCTTGAGATTCATGGGAAATTACACCTCTCTGTGGTGTCCGGTAATGAGAGAAATGAGGTCGATGAGCTAGTCGGAGATTTAAGAGAGGATGAATATGCCATTATGCCTACAGCGAAAGATGAAACCATCGCTTGGGTATTATGGCATATCAGCAGAATTGAGGATCTGACCATGAATATATTAGTTAACGGGGAAAAGCAGATCTTCAATGAAGACTGGCAAACCCGAATGAATTCCCCTATCAGAGACACAGGAAATGCCTTATCTGATAACCAGATTATTCAGCTAAGCAAAAGTCTACGTATTCAAGAACTCTTAGAATACAGGAATGAAGTAGGACGAAAAAGCAGAGAAATCATCCGAACCTTATCTCCCGATGACATACGCCGCAAAATCCCAGCTCAAAGGATAAGCCGGATATTAGAAGAAGGTGGAATCACAAATCATGAAGATTCGATTTGGTTGCTTGATTTCTGGGCTAAAAAAGATATAGCTGGTATTTTATTAATGCCTCCTACCAGACATGTCATGTTACACCTAAATGACTGTTGTAAATGGAAGCTAGCAATAAGAGGCAAACATTATAAAAACAATCTCACCCAGTTGTAGAGACGGGGCGTGCCCCGTCTCCCACGGACTGATAGTATTATTCAATCCAGTATCCGTTCCGAGGGGATGAGACGCGGCACGCCACGTCTCTACGACTGGATATATACAGGGGATATAACAAAAAAAGGAGCCAATCTTTCGACTGACTCCTTCACCTAAGACGGCGGCTACCTACTCTTCCACTGTTACGCAGTACCATCGGCGT
>OHHQ01000551.1_pt1 | contig 19967 bp, 15 predicted proteins | sample 1568051 | NCBI WGS metagenome assembly OHHQ01 (sample SAMEA3879567, study PRJEB24766) | human gut metagenome | biome: human-associated habitat; feature: feces | place: USA | collected 1985/1987
CCCTGTTACTGTTACAGGATAATGGTTACATCACTCTGAAGGATGGTGTAGGTCTGACCGCTACTACCAAGGATATCGTAGAGAATCCTCACAACATCACCTTCGTAGAGCTGGAGGCAGCACAGGTTCCCAGAACCCTTCCCGAGGTATCCTTCGGTGTCCTGAACGGCAACTATGCTATGGAAGCAGGCCTGACTGTTGCAGACGATGCTCTGCTGTATGAGAGCGATGATTCCGAAGCAGCCGCTACTTATGTAAATGTAATCGCTGTTAAGGAAGGCAACGAGAATCTGCCTAAGATCAAGGCACTGGTAGATACCCTGAAGTCCGATGAGATCAAGCAGTTCATCAACGACAATTATAACGGTGGCGTTATCCCTTACAAGTAAGGTGAAGTGCCAGTAAAGTAATGCGAAAATCCGGAGAGCATTCCGAGGAATGGGAGGAGATTTTTCCGAACAGCATTCGAGTGGATGCTCTCCAGATTTTTCTGTTGTTTCCACAAATTCTATATGAACTATAGGAAAAAGAAAAATAAAGAAAAAATAAGGTAGAATCTGTGGAAACCATAGAAAGATCGGAGCAGTTTTGAACTGCTTTGGAATAAGCAGGCTGATATTAAAAGTGAAACAGAGCAGGAAGATGCTCGGAAATGAGGATAGGATGAAAATTTCAACCAAAGGAAGATATGCAGTACGTGTCATGCTGGATCTGGCATTGAACAACAACGGAGAGTGTATCAAGGTAAAAGAAATTGCTGCCAGACAGGGGATTTCCGAAAAGTATCTGGAGCAGATCATTGCTGTTTTGAACAAGGCAGGTTATGTAAAAAGCGTCCGTGGTGCCCAGGGCGGTTATCGTATTGCCAAGGATCCGGCAGATTTTACCGTAGGAATGATCTTACGACTGACGGAAGGCTCACTGGCCCCGGTGGCATGTCTGGAGGAAGGCGCTGACATCTGCGAACGATGTGATACCTGTGAGACTCTGGAGGTATGGCAGGAATTGTATGATGCAGTGAACAAGGTAGTGGACGGAGTCACCATTGCGGATCTGGTGGAACGACGGAACAAGCGCCTGGAGAATCTGGATTACTCCATATAAAGATAGGAATAATAGAAGACAATAACGCAGCCCGACAGGAGATCCTGCCGGGCTGTTTTTTGGGTTTGCAAAGAATGAAAGGGGGTCATTCCTGCAGAAAATGTTAACCGGGGGAATGAATGGTTAACAACTCAAGTATATCGAGAGAACTGCCCATTGTCAACGAATGTCGTATGTCGGTTGACATACTTTCATCGACAAATATCGCGTAATTCGGATTTTTCATACATATAGTTATAAAAACTACATAAAACAGCATAAAACACCACAAAATGAAATATAATAACAAAAACTCATTGCTTTTTACTCCACAACGTGGTAAGCTAAACTCTGCAAACAAGTAGAAAGGTGTATGCGAGAATGAGCGAAGCATTTCATATTATATCAGACGGTTCCTGTGATCTTCCCATGGAGATGACCAAAGAAAAAGACATTACGGTAGTTCCTTTTTATGTATCTTTTGAAGAGGGGAAATACCAGAAGGAAATGATAGAGATCGGTGTCCGTGAGTTCTATCAGGAAATGGTGGATCACCCGGATGTATATCCGAAGTCTTCCATGCCTTCCGTGCAGGATTATGTAGATGCATTTCTTCCTTTTGTCAAGGCGGGAATTCCCATCATCTGCATCTGTATCACAACCAAGTTCAGCGGCTCCATGCAGTCTGCTCTGAATGCAAAAGCGATCCTGGAAGAGGAATATCCCAATGCACAGATTTATGTCTGCGACTCTACTGTGAATACCGTATTGCAGGGCATCTATGTATTGGAAGCGGTACGCCTTAGAGATGCGGGGAAGAGTTACCAGGAGAGTATCGATCGCCTGAATGAGATCAAGAGCTCCGGCAGAATCTTTTTCACCGTAGGAAATATGGAATATTTAAAGCACGGCGGACGTATCGGCAAAGTAGCCAGCGTGGCCGGCAGCCTGCTTGGCATCAAGCCCATCATTACCTTAAAAGAGGGAGAAATCTTCCCCTCCGGTATCGGCAGAAGCCGTCGCAAGACGGTAGATAAAAATATCGATCTGCTGTTAGCATATTTTGCAGAGGAAAAGGCAGATATTGCCAATTACAACGTCTGCGTGGGATATGGCTACGATTATGAAGAAGCCGTAGAGTTCCGCGACAGACTGGCAGGCAGACTGAAAGAAAAGGGATACGACATCGACACCATTCCCATCTTCCAGATCGGTGCCACCATTGGCGTACACACCGGACCTTATCCGTTGGGAATCGGTGTCGTGAAGAGAGCTATTTAAAATTTATTTCACCCTGGCAGGCATTTAATAATTCCTGCACATTTTCAAAAGCATAGTCCGGCAGATATTGGGTATTCGGCTCCCCCTCGGGAGTCAGAATATCCTTTTTTTGTGCCTCGCCGGTGAAGAGAACACAGGTGTCCACACCACCGTTGATGCCACAGGCAATATCGGTGTACAGACGATCGCCAACCACCAGAGTCTCCTCGGGAGTGAAGCCGGAGACTTCAAGGCAAAGCTTTACGACCTCTTTGCTGGGCTTGCCCAGATAGATGGGCTGTTTGTCTGTGGTGGCGGTGATCATGTCGCAGATGGCACCGCAATCGGGGATAAAGCCGAAGTCGATGGGGCAGCGCAAATCCGGGTTGGTGCCGTAGAAAGGAACATCCTGGGTGAATAAAACCTTGCAGACTTCGGTAAGCTTTGCATAATTTAATTCACTGTCATAGGCAACGACCACGCAGTCAATGCCGTCCTCGCAGACCTCGGTTACCCAGAGGCCATTCTTTCGCAGTTCCGCCACAAAAGAAGCGGTTCCCAGCACGAAGATTTTCTTGTCTGCATAATTCTTCTTCAAAAAACGCAGCGTCATATAGCCGGAGGTGATGAAATGATCCTCCGTGCTGTCCAGGTGAAATGCATCGTAGAATTTTTTCACATAGTCCAGTCCGCTTTTTGTGGAATTGTTGGTAATGTAATAAGCCCTGCCGCCGATGGCCTGAATGTAGCGGAGAAGATTCGCACTTCCCTCATACAAGGTATCGCCTACGGCAATGGTGCCGTCGATATCGAACAGGAAAAGCTTTTTATCTTTCAGACGAGCCAGCTTTGCGGCATCGCTGTAAATGTGCTTCGGGTCAAAAGTATCCATAATTATCCTCATTTCTAAGCATCAAACGCTCAGGTTCATGTTAGCAACGAATACCCCCACTGTCAAGGAAAAGACGGCTTCTGGAGGGAAACGTGAGTGGAATTGCGGAGGCATTTATGGTATGATGGGCATAGGCATGAGCTGTGTTGCCTGTGGCTCTTATGGAATTCGACAGATTGCATACAAGATTGCGCAAGGGACATGGGAAATAGGATGAAGTGATTTAACGACTACAATTAAAAAGGACAACATTACGGTTATGGACGAAAAGAAAGATAAAGGTTTACAGGGAAATGAGAAAATAGAGGAGGCAATTCTGGCATTACAGCAGGAGCCGACAGAAGAACTTCTGGCTCATGCTCTGACGGTGGTGCGCAGACGTATGCGGGAGCAGGGACAGCTTATCGTGGCGGTGGAACCGCCCTCAGCAGATGTGCAGGAAGCGGTGACACAGGCCGCCGGAACTGCCATGCGCCTGCAGGCGGTGCAGACCTCCGATGGGAAAAAATGGTGGTCGGCCTTCACCGGATTTGAGGAAGAATTAAAGGGAAGCGGCAGCGTAATGTCCACTTTTCTCACGGATATGGAGCAGCTGTTCCGCATGACGTTGACTGCCGATGATATCGAGGGTGTGATCCTGAATCCCTGGAACCGGACGTTGATGCTGGACAAGCGGTTCCTGCATATTATTCTCGGAGAATAGCAAAAGAGGGAGAAGCGGAGCATGACAGAGAGCTATGAACTGCCCGTGCTTTTTACGGACGATGAATGCAAGGCTTATGCCGCATGGGGCATGAAAAAAGAAAAAGTACTGATGCCGTTTGCCCTGATCACTATACTGATCTATATGGTAGCAACCGTGCTGGTAGTGATGAAGGTCTGGGGTGTGCGGGAGAGTGACCATCTGCTGTTCCAGATGCTGTTGTGGGGTGACTGGATTCCGGAACTGACGGGAGCGCTGGCGGTTTTCATGACGATCCTGTTACTGGGACCGTTGAACTTTATACTGGATAAATTATGGAAAAAACCGGCAGAGCCCATGTGGCTGTGTGTAGTACCGGAGGGTGGGACTGTGAAGGTCACTGCCGTGAGAGGTCTGGAAGGTAATCCTCGTACACCGGCAGAGACCTATCCACTGACGGAACTGGAAACCTTTTTAAACCCGGCGGACAACACGATCTGCTATCAGAAGAAATGGTATCGGATCGGGGAAAATACCATAGAAAATATTTATCCGCCGGAAAAACAGCATCCATGGATGGATCACCCGGAAAATAAAGCCAGCGGCATCATCGATGTACAGAGACTTATGGAGATCCTGAAAGGGTACGAAGCGTCTCTGAAGGCTGCCCGGAAGGAATGTGAATGGATGGAAAAGCACGGCGGATAGAACGAATAGATGACAGAAAAGCGGATAAAAATTATGACCGGGATAAGATGGCATAAGACAAATTAGGAAATAGGCAGACAAAATGATAACAATCAGAAAATTTGAAGCAAAAGATGTAGCAAGAATGGCAGAAATCTGGAATCAGGTGGTAGAGGATGGCGTGGCATTTCCTCAGGAGGAAGGACTGACAGGGGCAGAGGCCGCAGAATTTTTTGCCGCACAGACGGTAAGTGCTGTGGCAGAGGATGAACAGGGCAATGTGAAGGGACTATATATTCTGCACCCCAACAATATCGGCAGAGTAGGGCATATCGCCAATGCCAGCTATGCAGTGGACAGAGCCTGCCGGGGAGAGCATATCGGCGAACTGCTGGTAAAAGACTGTCTGGAGCAGGCAAAAGCAAACGGTTACCGCGTATTGCAGTTCAATGCGGTGGTGGCTTCCAATATCCATGCGTTCCATCTATACCAGAGACTGGGATTCGTGGATCTGGGCATTATTCCGGGAGGCTTCCTCAATAAGGACGGTGTCTACGAGGATATCCATGTGATGTACCATAATCTGGTAGAAGATTAAAAAGATGTGACTTCCGGTGATAAATTATTTAGATTGCAGATGGTGTCCTGAAAATGGGACAAAAAATATAGATAATAACAGTAGGACTGACAGGAAAGGGAAAATATGAAACTGATTTCATGGAATGTGAACGGGCTGAGAGCCTGCATGCAGAAGGGATTCCTGGATTTCTTTCAGGAAACGGATGCAGATATTTTCTGCTTGCAGGAGACAAAATTGCAGGAGGGACAGATCGCACTGGATCTGCCCGGATATCATCAGTATTGGAATTACGCAGAGAAAAAGGGCTATTCCGGCACTGCAATTTTTACAAAGGAAGAGCCCATACAGGTGACTTACGGCATCGGCGTGGAAGAACACGACCATGAGGGCCGGGTGATCACTGCAGAGTATTCGGAGTTCTATTTTGTGACAGTCTATGTACCGAACGCCCAGAGAGAACTGACGAGACTGGAATACCGCATGCAGTGGGAAGCGGATTTCCTGGCGTATCTTAAGAAGCTGGAAGAGAAAAAACCGGTGATCTATGCGGGAGACCTGAACGTGGCGCATCAGGAAATCGACCTGAAAAATGCGAAGACCAACCGTGGCAATGCGGGCTTCACTGATGAAGAGAGAGCCTGCTTTTCGAAGGTACTGGAGAACGGATTTATCGATACGTTCCGCTATTTTTATCCGGACCTGACCGGGGTGTATTCCTGGTGGTCTTATATGTTCCAGGCGAGAGCAAAAAATGCCGGATGGAGAATTGATTATTTCGTGGTATCGGAGTGTCTGAAAGACCGTCTGGCGGATGCGAAGATCCACACGGAAATTTTGGGATCGGATCATTGTCCCATTGAACTGGATCTGAAATAAACGGACAGCATAACGGAGGAGACTTATGAGCTTACGTTTCTGTTTTGGCCCTTCCGGGTCGGGCAAAAGCCACAGAATCTATGAAGAGATCATGCAGCGGGCGGCAGAGGAACCGGGCAGGAATTTCCTGATCATTGTGCCGGATCAGTTCACCATGCAGACCCAGAAGGATCTGGTCATGCGCAGTGACCGGGATGGCATCCTGAATATCGATGTCCTGAGCTTCGGCCGACTCAGCCACCGCATTCTGGAGGAAGTGGGGACCAAAGAGATGCCGGTACTGGATGACACCGGCAAAAGCCTGGTGCTGCAAAAAGTGGCGGCGGATCTGAAGGAACAGCTTCCGGCCATGGGAAGTCTCCTGCACAAGCAGGGCTATATCCATGAGGTGAAAAGTGCGATCTCCGAGTTCATGCAATACGGTATCAGCACACAGGATATGGACAAGCTGATCACCAGTGCACAGAAGCGTGGCGCGCTGGCCATGAAACTGAAAGACTTAAAGACTCTGTACCGGGGCTTTCAGGATTATATCAGGGATCATTTTATCACCACCGAGGAGACACTGGATGTACTGCGCAGATCCCTGTCCAAATCAAAGATCTTAAAGGGCAGTGTAGTGGTGTTTGACGGCTTTACGGGATTTACTCCAATACAGAACCGGCTGATCCAGGAACTGATGCGCGTGTGCGCAGAGACCATCGTTACCGTGACCATTGGAGTGGGAGATGATCCGTATAAAATGGATGGTGAACAGAAGCTGTTCCATCTGAGCAAGAAGACGGTGGCGGATCTGGAAAAGCTGGCAGCGGAGGCAGAGGTAGAGCGGGGAGAGGATCTCTTTGTCAAGGGGGGGCCCAATCGCTTCGCCAAGGCACCGGCATTACACTATCTGGAACAGAATCTGTTCCGGTATCAGTATGAACCGTATGCGGGAGAACAGCAAGAGATCCATATGTTTGAAGCCCTTTCCCCCAGAGAGGAAGTCCACCAGACAGCGCTGTACATCCGGCACCTGATCAGAGAGCAGGGGATGACCTACCGGGACATTGCCGTGGTCATCGGAGATCTGGAAGGATACGCTTCCTATGTGGAAACAGAATTCGGACAGCTGGAGATCCCATGTTTCCTGGACCGTACCAGAGGGATCGTGCTGAATCCCATGATCGAATATATCAAGAGCGCATTGCAGCTGTATATTAAGGATTTTTCCTATGATACGGTGTTTCATTTTCTGCGCAGCGGCATGGCGGATATTTCCAGAGAAGAGATTGATGAGCTGGAAAACTATGTGATCCGCACCGGGGCGAGAGGCTATCGGACCTATAGCCGTCTGTTTACCCGCAGAACGGAAGAACTGCAGGGAAATGCGGAGGGGAGCGAACAGGCGGAAGAGAAGACCATGGAGCGTCTGAACCGTATCCGGCAACAGTTCATGGATGCGGTGGAGATTCTGCACATGGGAAGCCAGGAAAAGGCTGGAGACTATGTCAGCCATCTGTACGATTTCCTGGAACAGAATCAGGTGCAGCAAAAGCTTTTGAACTATCAGCAGCAGTTTGAAAAAGAAGGAGACTTATCCAGAGCCAGAGAGTATGCACAGATTTACCGGCTGGTCATGGATCTGCTGGATCAGGTCTATGAACTGTTGGGAGAGGAAGAAATCTCCAGACAGGAATTTGCGGATATTTTAGAGGCCGGTTTCGGCGAGATCACTGTCGGTACGATCCCTCAGAACGTGGATCGTATCGTGGTGGGCGATATGGAGCGAACCCGTCTGAAACAGGTGAAGGTATTGTTTTTCCTGGGAGTCAATGACGGAAATATTCCGAAAAATGCTTCCAAGGGCGGGATCATTTCGGATATGGATCGGGAATTCCTGATTGAATCCGGGACAGAGATGGCACCCAGCCCGAGACAGCAGATGTATATCCAGAGATTATATCTGTATCTGAATATGACCAAGCCCTCAGAACAGCTGTATCTGTCCTATGCCAAGGTAAACAGTGAAGGAAAGGGCATAAGACCGTCCTACCTGATCGATACGGTGCGGAAGCTGTTCCCGGCAATGAGCGTGGAGTATCCCCAGAACCGCAGCCGCCTGGAACAGATCGAGGGCAGACAGGAAGGTGCCAGATATCTGGCGGAGGAACTGCGGGAATATGTGGAAGGAACCCTGCCGGAAGAAGAGAGGCAGGACTTCTATCTCATGTACCGTGCCTACGAGGCGGATGCGGCGGGCAGAGACCTGCTGACCCGGGCGGCATTTCGCAGATACAGGGAGAGCGGTCTGTCCCGGATCGTGGCCAGAGCATTGTACGGACAGCAGCTGGAAAACAGTGTCAGCCGTCTGGAAACTTATGCTGCCTGTGCCTGCAGACACTTTTTGCAATATGGTCTTTCCCTGCAGGAACGGGAAGAATTCGGCTTCGAGGCTTCGGATATGGGTACGGTATATCATGCAGTATTGGAAAACTTTGCAGGAAAACTTGCAGAATCCAACCTGACATGGTGGGATTTTACGGAGGATTTTGCAGCCAAAGCCGTCAAAGAATCCGTGGAAGCCTATGCGGCAACCTACGGGGAGACGGTATTATACAGCTCTGCGCGGAATGAATATGCCATTACCCGCATGAGCAGGATCCTGACCCGCACAGTGCTGACCTTGCAGAAACATTTGAAACAGGGCAGTTTCCAGCCAGATGATTATGAACTTTCTTTCCGGTTTGCGGAGGATCTGGACAGCATTCATGTGGATCTGTCTGAGGACGAGAAGATGCATTTGCAGGGACGGATCGATCGTATCGATGTGTCGGAAGATGCAGAGCATGTCTACGTCAAGGTCATTGATTATAAGTCCGGCAACCGGAAATTTGATCTGGCGGCATTGTATTACGGTCTGCAGTTGCAGCTGGTGGTATATATGAATGCAGCCATGGAGATGGAGAGCCGAAAGCATCCGGACAAGGAGATCGTTCCGGCGGCACTTCTGTATTATCACATCGATGATCCCACCATAGAGACACCGGTGGAGCTCACGGATGAGCAGATCAATGAACAGATCCTTGCAAAGCTTCGTATGAACGGTGTAGTAAACAGTGATCCTGGGGTCGTGGAGCGGCTGGACCGCTATATGCAGGATAAGTCTGTGGTCATTCCGGTGGAGAAGAAAAAGGATGGAAGCTTCAGTGCCAGATCCGGTGTCTTAAGCCGGGAGGAGATGCAGCTGATATCTTCTTATGTAGATGCCAAGATCCGCAGCATCGGGCGGGAGATCCTGGACGGAAAAATAGCAGCCAATCCCTATGAGAAAGGCAATGAAGAGGCTTGTACTTATTGCGCCTATAAAAAGGTCTGCGGTTTCGATGGCAGTATTCCGGGCTATGAGAAGAGACAGCTGGAAGATCTGGATAAGCAGGCGCTGATGCAGCGGATGCAGAAGACCGTGGAAGCTTAGGGCAAAGGGTGCCCGGCGGGAGTGTGTGCCTGACAGGAAGCTCGAAGAGAAAGCGCCCGCTGCCCGGAGGAACAGGATGGCAACAGGAGAAAAGAAACAGGAACAGAGGTAGCGTATGGGAATGAATTTTACCCCGGAACAGCAAAAGGTAATCGAACTGCATAACAGCAACATTCTGGTATCGGCGGCCGCAGGAAGCGGTAAGACGGCGGTACTGGTAGAGCGTATCATCCGTATGATCTGTGAGGGGGAGCATCCGGCGGACATTGACCGCCTGTTGATCGTGACTTTCACCAATGCGGCGGCTGCGGAGATGCGGGAGCGTATCGCAGCCGGGATCGCCGCCAGACTGGAAGCGGATCCGGGGAACGACCATATCCAGAAGCAGTCCGCCCTGTTACACAATGCCCAGATCACCACGATCGACAGCTTCAGCCTGTTCCTGATCCGGAATCATTTTAATGAGATCGGTCTGGATCCGGATTTCCGTGTGGCAGACGAGGGTGAGATCAAGCTGTTGCAGCAGGAGGTGCTGGGACAGCTGCTGGAGGATGCCTATGCTGGGAAATTTGTTCCGGATGATGTTCCGACGTCCCGGGAAAACCGTGACAGCGGAGCGATGATACCGGAGAAAGCGTCAGGGAATGATTTTGCGGAAGAGGTTCCGGGAAAACGTGACAGCGAGGACCCATCCCGGGAGGCACGGGAACGTTTCCACACCTGTGTGGAATATTTCTGCCCCGGCGGCAGAGAGAGCGTGCTGGAACAGCATATCCTGAACCTGTCCCGCTATGCCGGAAGTTTTCCCTGGCCCGCAGAATGGCTGGAAGAGCGTAAAAACGATTATGCGGCGGGAGATCTGGATGCCCTGCTGCACAGTGATTACGGACAATATCTGGCAGAGCGTGTGAGCCGTGTCCTGCAAGGGTGTCTGGAAAAACTGGTGGAAGTGAAAAAGCTGTGTGAGCTGCCGGACGGTCCATATATGTATGGAGAACTGACAGAAGCGGAGAGCGAACAGCTGGAACGCCTAGCGGCCTGCAAGGATTTGAAGGAACAGGCAGCAAAGGTTCCAGCAGTGACTTTCGGCCGTCTTTCTTCCAAGAAGGATGAGAGCGTGGATCCCGCCAAACGGGAGCTGGCGAAATCCATCCGTAATAGCGTAAAAGACACGCTGGCGGATCTGACGGAACAATATTTCAAGACACCGTTAGAGTTGGTGGTGGAACAGGGAAAAGCCTGCAGAGAGCCGCTCCGGATGCTGCTTAACCTGGTGCTGGAATTCGACAGAAGGCTTCTTGCGGCCAAACAGGAGCGACATCTGATCGACTTTTCCGACATGGAGCACTATGCGTTACAGATTCTGCTAAAACGGGAAAAAGTGGAAGAGACCGGCGATGCAGGGACGGACAGCACCGGTGATACAGGAATGGATAGCACCGGTGTGAAATATGACATTGTGCCAAGTGACGTGGCATTGGAGTATCGCCAGTATTTTCAGGAGATCCTCATTGACGAATACCAGGACAGTAATCTGGTACAGGAATATCTGTTAAGTGCCATCTCCGGGGAAGTGGAGGGACATTATAACCGCTTCATGGTAGGTGATGTGAAGCAGAGTATTTATAAATTCCGTCTGGCCAGACCGGAACTTTTCCTGGAAAAATACGACACCTATCAGGAGAGTGGGGATCTGTGCCGGATTGACCTGGCGAAGAACTTCCGAAGCCGTGTGCAGGTGGTGGATGCGGTAAACGATGTGTTTTCCCGCATCATGAGCCAGGAGATCGGCGGCATTGCCTATGATGATAAGGCAGCATTGTATCCCGGGGCCACATATCCTGCCACAGAGGATCCTGCATACGGCAGTGAACTATTACTGATCCGTAAGCCGGAGAAGGGGGATGGTGCGGAAGGCGGCAGCGGAGAACAGCGTCCCGACGGGGCAAGAGGTCCCGTGGACTATGACAACGTAAGACAGCTGGAAGCACTGGCTATTGTGGCACGTATCAAGCAGCTGAAGGGCAGTCTGAAAGTCATGGAGAAGGCTACGGGAGAATTGCGCCCGGTGCGGTACTCGGATATGGTGATTTTGCTTCGTACCACCAGTGGCTGGGATGAGGAATTCAAGAAAGTACTGGAACAGCAGGGAATCCCTGTCTACATTACATCCAAGACCGGATATTTCGGGGCCCTGGAAGTACAGGAACTGCTGCAGTTTTTACGAGTGCTGGACAACCCGAGACAGGATATTCCGCTGTTCGGCGTGATGCAGTCGATCTTCGGAGGCTTTACCCAGGAAGAGATCGCCCGGATCCACAGCGGAAGCAAAGGGCATTCCCGGAAGAGAATGACACTGTATGAGGCATTGAAAGAAGTGGCGCAGAGGGGACGGATGGCGGAAGCGGGAGAAGAGGCATCAGCGGGCGAAAGTGCCGGGGAAGAAACCGCCGGGGCCGGACAGTACTGGCAGCGCGCATTGGAAGCTGCCACAGTACCGGAGGACATGGAACCGGAGACAGAACTTTCCCAAAAGGCAGATACTTTCTTACAACGTATTGATCATTACCGTGATCTGACTCCCTTCACCTCCATCCGCGACCTGTTGCAGCGGATCCTGGACGATCACGATTATCTGAACTATGTGACGGCACTTCCTGCTGGCAGCAAGCGCCGGGCCAACGTGGAGATGCTGCTGACGAAGGCTTCTGCTTTTGAGAAGACCAGTTATTTTGGACTGTTCCATTTCATCCGTTATATGGAACAGTTGGAAAAATACGATGTGGATTACGGTGAGGCGGATACCCTGGACGAAAATGCCGATGTGGTGCGGATCATGAGCATCCACAAGAGTAAAGGTCTGGAATTCCCCGTGGTATTTGTCTCCGGGCTGTCGAAGCGTTTCAACATGCAGGATGCGAACCAGTCCCTGATCGTGGATATGGATCTGGGCGTAGCGGTGGACTATGTGGATTCCGGCCGCCGCATTAAAAATAAGACCCTCCGCCGGGCCGTTCTGTCAGCGAAAATGAAGGAGGACAATCTGGCGGAGGAACTGCGTGTGCTTTACGTGGCACTGACCCGTGCCAGAGAAAAACTGATCCTGACAGCGGTGTTGGATAAGGCGGAGGAAAAATGGGAGCTGTCCCAGATGACAGGACAGGAGAAGCTGACCTATCTGGATTTCTGTGAGGCGGGGAGCTATATGGATTTTCTGCTGCCGATCCTGCCTAAGACAGGAATTGCAGTAACAACGCTGGGAACAGAAGACCTGGCGGCAGAGGAGATCAGGGAACAACTGCGCATGGGAGACCGCAGGGAACTGTTGCAGCGTGTGACGGACGGCGAGACTCCTTTGCCTGGGGACCCGGAGGAGAACGAACGAAAGCTTGCGAAACTGCGGGAGCGATTTGCCTATGCCTATCCGTATCCCGGCCTGCAGAAGCTCTATACCAAGACCACGGTATCGGAACTGAAGATTGCGGCCATGGCGGAGAAGGATGAAGCGGCATTTCATACCTTCGAAGAAAAAGAAGTGGTGCCTTATATCCCGGCTTTCCGCAGAGAACAGGAAAAGGTCAGCGGAGCCGTCCGCGGTAACGCGTTCCACCGGACCATGGAACTGTTGGACTTTTCTTATCTGTTTATGGAATCCGGACTATTTGCCGGATGCCCTGGGACTTATGAGGAATACCGTCAGGGCCTGGATACGGACCGGTTACAGGAACGTCTGAAGGAATTCCTGCAGCGGGAGACAGCTTCCCTACGACTGACAGAAGAGTATGCGCAGGCCGTAAGCCTTCCCAAAATCCGGCATTTTCTGGAACAGGAGCTGGCCTACCGCATGTGGAGAGCTTTTGAACAGGGCCTTTTGTACAGAGAGCAGCCCTTCGTGCTGGGCATTGATGCGAAGCGCCTGGATCAGGACCTTCCTGAAGGGGAAAAGGTTCTCATTCAGGGTATCATCGATGTCTTCTTTATAGAAAACGGAGAGATCGTCCTGCTGGACTACAAGACCGATGTGATCGATTCCCTGCAAGCCCTCTGGAACCGCTACAGCGTCCAGATCCAATACTATGAGGAGGCACTGACGAAGCTGATGCAGCTGCCCGTGAAGGAGAGGATCCTGTATTCCTTCTATCTGGAAAAATACGAGTAAAAAAGCCGGAGTAAATGGAGGTTTCATATGAGTCAATATTTTGATTTATCAATAAGAAGGATTGAGATAAAGAAACCAAAAAGAGACTTGAAACCTGTTATTAAATTACAGGATGAAGTTAATAAGACTTTGTTGCATGATGAATATTATTATCCTACAGATGAAAGAACTATACAGGAATGTTTGGATGGTGATTATATCTTATTAGGCGTATATAATAAAGATAAGCTTATTGCAGCAAGCTTTGCATTTGAAGGTGGTTTGTTCTTCTCTAAGCCTATTACTGATTGGATGGAAATTCCTGGCAATAAAATTATGTGTCATGAATTCGTTGTGGTTGATATGGAATATAGAGGTAATGGTATACAGAAGAGATTCATGGATGCTACTATAAGAGAAGCTAGACAGATGGGTTATGATACTATTTGGTGTTGTGCTCATCCTAATAATACTCCGTCTGTATGTAGCATAGAGAGTACAGGCTATAAATTTGCCGATCAGTTTGTTGTAGATGGCTGGCCTAGGAATGTTTATTACAGAAGTACATCTATACAGAGATAGCAATTATTTAGAGAGAGTATAAGTTAAGTATGGCATGGTATGCAGAACGAAAAAGAAAATGTTGGTATTGTATCTGTGGTGTAGAAATGAAGTAGGATGACAAGGTGGAAATCCGGTTTCGTGTGAGGGATAACGGTATCGGAATGAGTCCGGAGTTCCTGCCGCACCTGTACGATCCGTTCTCCCAGGAGCGTTCCGAGGAAAACATCACGGAGAATCTGATGGATGCCAGAATTTTACTGGTGGAAGATAACGAGATCAACATTTATGTGGCCCAGCTGATCCTGGAAAAAGCCGGATGTGTGGTGGAGATTGCAAACGGTACCTATCATTGCCATGACAGCGGATGCTTTTGAAGAGGAGAAGAAAAAGACGCTGGAGGCCGGAATGAACTATCACCTGTCCAAGCCCATCAACCCGAAGACATTGTATAATATCCTGTCGAACCATCTGACCGGAAAAGAGGCATAGAGATCAGAGATATAGAACCCAGAGATATTAGAATCATGACATGTAAAAAGGAGGTATCCGTGGCGGATATCTCCTTTTGTGTTGCCTTAACTGCTTACGATATAAAATTAAGCGGTGATCACGGTGCCGGCCTTGCCCCTGATGGCATCCTTGACGTGATCCATGGAAGTGATCAGAACCTTTCCTGCTGGAACCTTCTCCAGATAAGCAATGGCTGCCTCGATCTTGGGAAGCATGGTGCCTTCCTCGAACTGACCTTCTGCCATCAGTGTCTTGGCTTCCGCAACGGTGAGAGTCTCCAATGCAGTCTGATCCTCTTTGCTGTAATTTTTATAAACGCAGGGAACACTGGTCAGGATGATCAGCTCATCACAGCTTAAATCGGAAGCAAGCTTACCTGCAATGGCATCCTTCTCAATCACAGCGGAGGCACCCTTCAGCGCATGCTTCTGCTCGATGACGGGAATTCCGCCGCCACCGCAGGCAATAACGACCTGATCTGCGGCTGCCAGAGCACGGATGGCTTCGATCTCCACGATGTCGATGGGCTTGGGAGCAGCAACGACACGACGGAAGCCTTTACCGGGATCTTCCTTGACATAATTGCCCTTTTTCACTTCGATCTCGGCGTCCTCTTTGGACATGTAACGGCCAATGACCTTGGTGGGCTCATAGAAAGCCTCGTCATAAGGATCTACGATCACCTGTGTCAATACAGTGCTGACTGTACGGTAGATTCCGCGGTTCATCAGTTCTTCCCGGATTCCGTTCTGGAGATCGTATCCGATATAGCCCTGGCTCATGGCAGAACATACAGACATCGGTGCAGCTGTATAATTTTCATGACGCTGTCCGAATTCATTCATGGCAGTGTGGATCATCCCTACCTGTGGAGCATTGCTGTGGGTGATCGCAACCTGAAATCCGGCTTCGATCAAATCTGCGATTACTTTTGATGTATTTTTTACTGCGACTTTCTGCTCCGGCAATGTAGTTCCAAGAGCACGGTGTCCCAGTGCAACGACAACTCTTTTCTTCATAGTCATATCCCTTTCGTTAAATAATTGTGATGAGTAAATTATATTATTTTTCGTACAAAAAAGCAACGTTATTCCACGCAGAAGTTGTGGATTATCGATAAAAGGCAAAGAAGACATCCAGCAACATCAGCATTCCCAGCAGAACACATACGCAAAGCAGGAACCAGAGCGGGATTTTTCTGGTAACCTGTTTCCATTTTGGTGCGATGAAATACTGGCAGGTGCATCCGATCAGTCCCAGGAACACGGCATCCGCAAAAAACGGAGGCAGCAGAGATGGACGAAAGTATTGAGAAATTTTGTGCAGGTCTGCGTGCCAGATCATCTGGACTGTAAAATCTGAAAGGTATCCAATCACAGAGTATAATAACCCGTTCATACAGAATGCCAGAATCGGATTTTTTGCAAATCGGTGCAGCATCGTTACGCTGAGAACACCGCAAATTCCATAAAGAGGAATCCATGGACCAAGCAGAATACTACGGTTCAAAAAGACCCCTTCCATTGTGAGATAGCTCAGTGTTTCCAGAATCCATCCAAGAATGGAAAACAGAAAGAACAGCGAGGCCAGTGTCAGCGGGTGATAGAAACCGGTCGGAGCCAGAGGCTGATGCACAGCACGGACCGGCGGCTGGACAGAAAACAGAAAGGCCGGATACTGATGTGGTTCAAAATAGGCAATCTTTGTATAAGGTCCTTCGGAATCGTCATAAAGCGCTTTGCGGATCAGTAGCTCGTCATCAGAAAGCTCCTGTTCCAGAAGTGGATCATTAAACAGTTCGTAACGGGGAGCGCGGGACCGGATATAATTTTTTCGCAGGGTCATATATAATTCAGCATCGGTGGCTGTCTGATAAGGATTGACAAACAGAAAATCCAGAATACCGAATGTAAGGAGAGAAAGAATGCTCCATCCGATAAAAGACAGATGCAGAAGAAACATCCGCCATTTGTTTCCGCGCATCAGCTGTCTGGATAAAAAGAATGCATCCTTTCGTCCCATCGTCGGGTTCTCAGCCAGTATATAAGGAATCATGCTGTATTCGTACTTTTTGATGATGCCGCCGATGAACGTCAGGTTCCAGAAAGTCTGAAAAACACAACGGCAGGTCATGATCCATGCAGGGTGGGAAAAGAAGTTCACTTTGTAAAGAAAGAAAAGCTTACTGATCGTTGTCTGCTGATAAGTGCGTGCCTCCAGAAAGAAACGGGCTTCTCCGACAAGCAGCACGTTTTGAATGAAGACAGTGTAGAGAAAAGAGAGCAATACCCCCAGGAGAAGCAGAAAAAACGAGGTGGAAAACGGATCAAGGAAGGCCTCGTTGACAGTCTTTAAAGTGGCAAAGATAAAAGATCTTCCACTGGTATATATATTGAGGATGTGTTCGAACAGAGTTGCCAGTGGTGCACCGGAAAACGAAATCTGAAATACGTGCTGCAGCGTGTCTGTTGCGATCGAGGAATTGGAGGCATCTGGAAAATTCAGATGTGTCTGAACAAAAATTGTTTGCAGTCCCGGGCGAAACTGCCGGAAAATAAAAGTGGAAGATGCAAATGAGGTCGTTAAAAATGCGATCAGAAAACAGACAGATACCATTTTCTGATAGTTGCTCTTTAGTGATTTTTTTGCCTGATGTTTCAGATGTTTTCTTGTCCACATAACAGGATTCCTCCGATTCTGATGATAGACCTATTATAGTTGCTTCACGCCAGACTGTCAAAGAAGATTTGCACCTTGTCAACAGAACCTGAAATCTGCTAAAATTTAGATTGCTGTGAACAGTAACCATAGAACAAGGAGGATGAAAAGTTGAGAAAATTGATTCCTTATTTGAAAAACTATAAAAAGGAAAGTATTATCGGACCGCTGTTTAAACTTTTAGAGGCGGTATTTGAATTGATTGTGCCATTAGTCACTGCAAGAATTGTTGATATCGGAATTCAGAACCGGGATATCCCGTATATCTGGAAGATGGCGGCATTGCTGGTGGCGTTTGGTGTAATGGGACTTTTGTGTTCCCTGCTGGCGCAGTATTTTGCGGCAAAAGCAGCTGTCGGTTTCGGAACAGAACTTCGGCATGATCTGTTCTGCCACATTGAACAGCTTTCTTATGCGGCAGTAGATAAGGCTGGCAGCGCCACGCTGGTTGTCAGGATCACAAGTGATATCAATCAGGTACAGTCCGGTGTCAATCTGGTGCTTCGTCTGTTCCTGCGATCGCCGTTTATTGTGGTAGGTGCAATGGTCATGGCATTTACGATCAATGTAAAGACCGCATTGATCTTTGTCGTGACAGTTCCGCTTCTGGCGCTTGTGATCTACGGTATTATGATCGTGACGATCCCGCTGTATAAAAAAGTACAGAAAGCACTGGATCAGGTGCTTGTCTCTACCAGAGAAAATCTGGCGGGAATCCGTGTGATCCGTGCGTTTTGTACACAGAAGAAAGAGCAGGAAGAGTTTGATACAAAGAGTGAGATACTGATGAAGCTACAGTTTCTGACCGGACGGATTTCAGCGCTGTTGAATCCGATGACATATATTATCGTCAACGCCGGGATTATTGCGGTTGTCTGGTATGGGGGCGGACAGGTATATGAAGGGCTGCTGACACAGGGAGAGGTAATCGCCCTGGTCAATTATATGTCCCAGATTCTTCTGGCGCTGGTGGCGCTGGCGAATCTGATTGTTTCCTTTACAAAAGCAGTAGCATCTGCAGCCCGTCTGAATGAGGTGTTTGCACTCAGATCCGAGCTTGTGGACGGAGAGTGGGAGAAAGCAGAGGCGAAAGCGGAAGCCGTGAAAGTAAAGATGGAACACGTGACATTCTGCTATCCGGGCAGTCAGGAGTCGGCGCTGGAGGATATTTCTTTTACCGCGAAAGCAGGAGAGACGATTGGAATCATTGGAGGGACAGGTTCCGGCAAGACAACTCTGGTCAATCTCATTCCCCGGTTTTATGATGTGACAGAGGGAAAAGCCGAAATCGATGGACTGGAGATTTCAAAATACCGGACAGAGGCTCTGCGAAAACAGATCGGAGTGGTTCCGCAGAAGGCAGTGCTGTTTTCCGGTACCATAAAGAGTAATCTTCAAATGGGAAATGAGCAGGCATCTGAACAGGAGATGTATGCAGCATTAAAAACCGCACAGGCTTTGGAGTTTGTGGAGGAGAAGCCGGGAAGGCTGAATGCTCCTGTCAGTGAAGGCGGAAAAAACCTGTCGGGAGGGCAGAGACAGAGGCTGACGATCGCAAGAGCACTGGTGAAAAATCCACAGATACTGATTCTGGATGACAGTGCATCTGCGCTTGATTTCGCTACAGATGCGGCACTTCGAAAAGCATTGTCCCAGGATACGGAAAATATGACCGTATTTCTGGTATCGCAGAGAGCATCCTCTGTCATGCATGCCGATAAGATCCTGGTATTGGATGACGGAAAGATGGTGGGATACGGCAATCATGAAGAGCTGCTTGGAGCGTGCGGTGTCTATCAGGAAATCTGTCGGTCTCAGTTTTCGAAAGAGGAGGGGGTTCAGTATGCATAAAAAGAAAAAAAGTGTATGGAAAAAGATACTCTGGCTGATTCGGCCCTATCTGCATTTTTTGATGCTATCATTCGTATTTGCGGGTATTTCTGCGTTGCTGACATTGTATGCTCCGATTCTGATCGGTAATGCTGTGGATCTGATTATTGGAAAAGGAAGTGTGGATTTTGACGCGATCGGCAGGATTCTGTTCAGGCTGGCAGGGATTATTGTTATAACAAGCGCTGCGCAGTGGCTGATGAATCTGTGCAACAACCACATTACGTATCGGGTAGTTAAGGATGTCCGTACAAAGGCATTTGCAAAGCTGCAGAAGCTTCCTCTGAAATATGTAGACAGCCATGCATATGGAGAGACCATCAGTCGGATCATCACCGATGTGGAGCAGTTTTCGGATGGACTCCTCATGGGATTTACTCAGTTCTTTACCGGTGTGGTGACGATTTTGGGAACCCTGGTATTTATGCTCCTGATCAATGTGAAGATTGCGTTGGTTGTAATCCTGATCACGCCGGTATCTTTGTTTGTGGCAAGCTTTATTGCGAAGAGAACCTATGTGTTTTTTAAAGCACAGTCAGAGACCAGAGCACAGATGACATCCCTTGTCGATGAAATGGTGGGAAATCAGAAGGTTGTGCAGGCATTTGGATACGGTGACCGGGCAGTGGA
>OHHQ01000557.1_pt1 | contig 19695 bp, 17 predicted proteins | sample 1568051 | NCBI WGS metagenome assembly OHHQ01 (sample SAMEA3879567, study PRJEB24766) | human gut metagenome | biome: human-associated habitat; feature: feces | place: USA | collected 1985/1987
TCCGCAAATGCTCGATCTTCTTTAAGGACTCCTCGCACCAGGTGTTCATATCCAGCTTGCCGCTCTCATAAACAAGACAGCGCTTTAAAATACTTGCAAACTCTTTATCCCGCTCCCGTCTCTCTTCATCTCTGCAGACATCCTTCTCTACCACGATCTCATAGGTCAGTATCTCATACGGGGACTCCAGGATGATCTGCCCGAAGTTGCTTCCCCGATGGAGCTTTGTATAGTCGATGATATATTCCAGCCGATACGCATTCCCGATGAACTCCTCCGTAGTAACCTTGGTATGCTCCACACTTAAAAATTCACCTTCGGTACGTACATCAATGGTCAGATATCCCCACGTATTCTTCTTGATCGTAAAGGTATCTTTTCTGGATTCCTGAAGAGAAATAAATGCTCTGCTCTCCTCTTCCAGCGTCAGAAAAATCTTCTCTTTCTGCTTGCAGCCCACCAAAAACTCTTCCAACGCCTGCTGATCCAGCTCCCATTTTCTCATATTGTCATACAATGCCTGAATCCGCTTATCCTCATACTTCAGGATCTCATAAAAATCTCTGGAACGGAACAGCTTTTCTGCCTCCGCCGGATCCCGAAAAGACAGCTTCTTAAAATCTTCCAGACTCTGTACTTTTCCATAAGTTGTCATTACAAACGGCTTTTCAATAATGGCAGTAAATGCCACCTCATACTCTCCGCCATTGCACACAATGGTAAATTTTCCGTGTTCCACATGTCCCGGAACCAGACCGGATCCGTCATATGTATAAGAGATGTTCACCGGATTCCCATCAAATCCCTGCTCCTCACAGCGTACCCGAAAAGACGATGGATAAACCAGTCCACGGATTGTCCCCTCTCCCTGATTCTGGAGAGAAAAGCTTCCTTTGTACATCTCGCCTTCTCCGACACGCATGATGATCCGCGTCTCCGGGAAAATAATCTCCGGCTGTGGAATATGAAAATCTCCTTTTGAAAGGCGTTTAATTTTATTCTTCAAATTCGTCACCTGCTCATTCTTCTTACGTTGCATTTTTTTGTAAACACACTATAATAAAGTATTATAACATCAACACTGTATTTCTTGCAACGGTGGAATCAAAGAATTTAAAAGGGGATTGTATACATGAATACAAAACTGGAATTTCACGGAAGTGATATTGAAAAAGTGTGCGAACACTACGGATTAAAAAAAGATGATATTGTCAATTTTGGTGCTAACGTAAATCCGCTCGGACTTTCCGAACAGGTAAAAAAAGCTCTTGCAGCTCATCTGGATCTGCTCTCTTCCTACCCGGATCGGAGCTATACCAGTCTTAGAAACATACTCTCCACATACTGTCAGATTCCTGCAGACTTTATCCTGCCGGGCAATGGTTCCAGTGAACTGATTTCCCTGCTGATTGAAGAGCGCCGTCCAAAGCATACGATGATCCTTGGACCCACTTATTCCGAATACTCCAGAGAACTTGGATTTTCAGACAGCACGATCGACTGCTTTTATCTGAAACCAGAACAGGATTTCCAATTGTCTGTAGAGGAACTGTGTCTGGCGCTGGCTAAAAAGCAGATTGATTTTCTTATTTTATGCAATCCGAACAATCCGACGGGGCAGGTCTTAAATCCGCCGCTTTTAAAAGAAATTGTGGAACGCTGCTGTGATAATAATATTCTGCTTGCCGTAGATGAATGCTTTATGGAATTTCTGCCTCTTTGGAAGGAATACACCGCAAAAAGCCTGGTAACCCGAACCACAAATTTGATTGTAATAGACGCGTTTACCAAAACCTATTCTCTAGCGGGGTTCCGGCTTGGCTTTTGTGCTTCCGGCAACACGGGCCTGCTTTCCAGTATGCGGTTATACGGACAAAATTTCGCGGTATCTACCCCAGCGCAGCTTGCTGGTATCTGCGCGCTTATGGATGATTCCTATATGAAAAACACTTATCATATCCTCTCGGAGGAACGGGAATGGCTGGCTGCTGAACTGGGAAAACTTCCGCTGGAGGTTTATCCCTCCCAGGGAAATTTTCTGCTGTTAAGAGCGGTTGATAAAAATATACGGCAAATGCTTTTTGATCAGGGCATAAAAGTAAGAGACTGCTCTCGGTTTTATGGTTTAAATTCAGAATACTGCCGTATAGCGATCCGCGCTCACGATGATAATAGGAAGCTGATAAAAGCGTTATCAAATATATTTTCTTAGTACAATCGGAATAGCGTGTACTGCCGCCATGTTCTTTTACGCCGCTTTAGAGAAAGACAAGCATTTTTTGCTGGATTCCCCCCGGGACCGCTTGGTCCCCGGTAGGGACCAAGCCGTTTTTTGCCTGAGCGGTGTTATCCGGCTGCCCGGCCCTGTCCGGTTCCTCTTCCCTGCCCGGCGCCCGTGCGGCTTCCTTGTCCAGGGCTGCCGGCACCGTTCCCCTGCCTGGAACCGCCCGCGCCGTTCTGTTCGCAGGCGCTTTGACATTCTCCCTGGGTTCCGGCGGCGCCTTGGCCTTTTCCGGAGGGAGAAGCCTCGGCGCCGAAGCGGTATCCGGCGCCGTCCCTCGGGGGATTGCCGCCGGTGGGGCAGCTCTCTGAGGCGGAACAGATTTCCGAAGCGGAATATAGGGCGGGGGCTTCCGTTTTCGAATCCGCTGTGGTAAAACAGCAGGAAAGCCGGCGGCAGGGTGGAAACCGCGAAAGGCCCCAGGGGCCCCGGAGAGTAAAGAGCCTGAAGGCTGGGAAAGGCGGCCGGCGAATACGGCTCTTGTACATTTGCTGTTCTTATCATGGAAAAAGCGCGGCATAGATTAGAAACTACGCCGCGCCAAAAAGCTGGGGATCTAAAAAAGAATAACAGGGGGAGCAGACGGGATTATTCAGAGACAATTTGAACAGAAGCGCTGGCTCCAATACGGGAAGCGCCGGCTTCGATCATGCTTAAGGCGTCCTCCCGGGTGCGAATTCCGCCGGAGGCCTTTACACCCACATTAGGCCCTACGGTTTTCCGCATCAGGGCGACGTCATGGGCAGTCGCGCCGCCAGTGGAGAAGCCAGTAGAGGTCTTGACAAAATCGGCTCCGGCCTTGACCGCCAGGCGGCAGGCCCGTTCCTTTTCTTCATCGCTGAGCAGACAGGTTTCCAAAATCACCTTTAGCAAGGCGCTGCCGCAAGCCTCTTTTACCGCCCGGATGTCCTGTTCCACCAGACTGTCGTTTCGCTCCTTTAAGGCGCCTACATTGAGGACCATATCCACCTCCTGGGCGCCGTTGCTAACCGCGTGCTTTGCCTCAAAGGCCTTGGCTTCGGCAGCCATAGCTCCCAGGGGAAAGCCTACCACCACACAGGTTTTTACCGGAGATCCAGACAACAGCCTGGAAACCAGCCTCACGTGGCAGGTGTTGACGCAGACAGAAGCAAACTCGTATTCCACAGCTTCACGGCAGATGGCTTCCACATCTGCGGCGGTTGCCGCGGGCTTTAAAATCGTATGGTCGATGTATTGGTTTAGTTTCATAATGACTCCTCCTTGAGACGCAGTCTCGTAAATATGAAAACGCTGGCTAATCCGCAGCGCTGGGATGGGCTTCCAGAAAAGCGTCGATTTCCCGGCGGGTGGGCATAGAGGGCGCGGTGCCCATCCGGGTGACCGCCAAATTGGATACTACATTGGCAAAGGCGCAGGCTTCCAGCAGGTTTTTCCCTTCAGAGAGGGCCGTGACCAGGCCGCCGTTGAAGGCGTCTCCGGCGCCGGTAGAGTCCACTACCTTTACGTCATAATTTCGGAATAAGCGGCTTTGGTTTTCTGTGACCGCCAAAACACCTTGCTTTCCCAAGGTGATGACCACCGATTTTACCCCCTTGTCCATCAATATCCCTGCCGCCCGCAAGGCGTCGTCCGGCGTTTTAATGGGAATGCCGCTGAGGGCGGAGGCTTCCACCTCGTTGGGGGTGATCACATCCGCCTTGCAGAGAAATTCGCTGCTGACAGCATGAATCGGCGCGGGATTCAGCACGACCCTCGCGCCCTGCCCTTTGGCATAATCGACGACCAGCTCGTTGGCGTCCTGATTGACCTCCAGCTGGGCCAGCAGAATTTTCGCGCTGGCAAGCAAGGGCTTAATCTGCTCCACGTCGTCCCGGGTAAAGGTTTCGCAGGCGCCCGGCGTGACGGTAATAGCGTTTTGGCTGGTTCCTTCATCCACGAGAATCAACGCGTTTCCGGTTTGGGCCTGAGAGGAAACGAAAACATGCTCCGCGGAAAGCCCGATTTTTTCAAAAGCATCTCTGCCCACCTTGGTCACCACGGAGACGTCCCCCCCGGAAAGCTTGCAGGCCACCGCCTGGTTGCTTCCCTTGCCGCCCGCCCCCATTCGGAACAGCGAGCTTTTGATGGTTTCCCCGGGAACCGGAATATGGGCGGAACGGGCCATGAGGTCTACAACGAAGCTTCCGAATACGACAATGTCTGACATAAAATCCCTCCAATGATGATCGATTTATGGCCTCAGGCAGACAGACTGCCAAAAACTGTCGGATTTTCGCCTTGACAGCGTGGGACTGAGAAGGCTAACACACTCGCAGCAAACAGACGGCCGGCGAAAGCCCTAAGCCGTTTACCCAACGCCCGGTTTCGCAGCAGAAATACCCGGCATTGGCAAATATTCTCTATTCATTTAGAACGGCCAGCTCGTTCCAGTCAGGCACCGTGATCTGGTAAAGCCGGGTTAATTCTTCCAGCCCCCGGCGGACGCGTTCCCGGGGAAAGCCGTGGGCGTTCAGCCGCTCGTCAGGCAGCTGGTTCAAAGCGTTATAAAAGCTCAAAGCGGTTTTCAGCGCCGCCGGCTGTTTAGAAGACAGGCGCTTCAGCACCAGGCTTTCAGCCTCCTGAAAACGGGATTGGGCAAACAAGGCGGCGATTTCCTTTTCCAGAGGGTCGGTTTCCGTATGGCCCCACTCCGTGTCGAAAAGCGCGTCTATCTCAAAGGGGTCTTTTTGGAAGGTTACCTTGGCGATAAACTGAACCATCATCTGGATTTGAAGCATAAACCAATCGTGCTGGTAATACACGGGAAAACCACTCCTTTCCAAAGCGGCGGATTTTAGAAATGGAAAAGCGGCCGTTTGGGCCTAAGGCATTGCTTTCATAGTTCCTGCCGGAAGCCGGGGAGCGCCTGCGCCGCTTCGGATATCCCCTGAAGCTGACGCCGCGGGGATGGAACGCGGAGAAAAGCGGGGGCAATGGCCTTGAACATAAAAACGCTTAAAACTCCACCAGCCCCCATAAGGGTGCGCTTCCGAGACGGATTTAGCCGGAGGCAGCGTCAGTTTTACACCAGCCTCGGCAAGAATAGCAGATGCCGAAAAAAACAGAACATTGAATGCTGCTGGCCGGGCGGTTGAAAGAAGTGGTCTTGAAAACCAAGCGCTTCAGCCTCCAGGCCGCGCCTTTTTTCAAGACGCGATTTTTCAAGGCGGAAGCCTTTTTCCGGTTTTGGGGAAAGTGTAAGGCTTTATTTTGACGCGGAGCGGGCGGACCGCCGGAATTGAAGTAACAAAACAGGCGCGGAATCCGGTCCGCGCCTAACCCATCGACGTTTTGCCCCCGGCCTGCGGCGGCCGCAGGCTGTCCAGGCTGAAGCGCTGGACAGGTTCCCGCTTTTCCTTTATTCTAATCCGTAACAATTTGACTGTCAAGGCATTTCCCGGGAAAGAGCGGGAAAGAAAGAGATGCCTGCGCTTTCCGCAAAAGGGAGCCTTTTGGCGGCTTGTGGGAGACAGAATTTTCGATTCCTCAGGAACAGGCGGAAAAACGCTCCGGCTGCCTCAAGCCAGGAAACGGCTTTTTGTCTGTTGGACGGGCCGCTGAAACATTTCCGCTGCGTCATCAACGGCGCCTCTTTCATGTTCTAATCCGCCCCGCTCATCCGGGGATATTTCTTTCGTATGCGGAGGCGCCGGCTAAGCCGCCGAAGCGGTCAAAAAAGCAAGGCGTCCGTGAAAGCACGGACGCCTTGCTGGATAGGACGGGATCAACAGCCAGGAATACCCGGCGGTTTCTTATTTCTTCAAGCCCTCGTAAACCGCCACGGCGCAGGCCACGGTAGCGCCGACCATGGGGTTGTTGCCCATACCCATCAGGCCCATCATTTCCACGTGGGCGGGTACGGAGGAGGAGCCGGCAAACTGGGCGTCGCCATGCATACGGCCCATGGAGTCGGTCAAGCCGTAAGAGGCGGGGCCGGCGGCCATGTTGTCGGGATGCAGGGTGCGGCCGGTGCCGCCGCCGGAAGCGACGGAGAAGTACTTTTTGCCGTTTTCCAGAGCCCATTTCTTATAGGTGCCGGCTACCAGATGCTGGAACCGGGTGGGGTTGGTGGAGTTGCCGGTGATGGAAACGTCCACGCCCTCGTGCTTGCAGATAGCCACGCCCTCCAGCACGTCGTTGGCGCCGTAGCATTTCACAGCGGCTCTTTCACCGTCGGAGAAGGCTCTCTCCTCCTCGATCTTCAGGTCGCCGGTGTAGAAATCATAATCGGTTTTCACATAGGTGAAGCCGTTGATTCTGGAGATGATATAGGCGGCGTCCTTGCCCAGGCCGTTTAAGATAACCCGCAGGGGCTCTTTTCTGGCGCGGTTGGCGGTGCGGGCGATGCCGATGGCGCCTTCCGCGGCGGCAAAGGACTCATGGCCTGCCAGGAAAGCGAAGCACTTGGTTTCGTCTCTCAGCAGCATAGCGCCCAGGTTGCCGTGGCCTAAGCCCACGTTTCTCTGCTCGGCGACGGAGCCGGGCACGGTAAAGGCCTCCAGGCCGATGCCGATGGCGGCGGCGGCGTCGGAAGCGGTCTGCACATTTTTCTTAATGGCGACGGCGCAGCCCAGGGTATAAGCCCAGGAAGCGTTTTCAAAAGCGATGGGCTGTACGCCCTTTACGATCGCGTCGGGATCTACATTTTTGGAAAGGCACAGTTCACGGGCGTCCTCCAGGCTGGCGATGCCATACTCGGCAAGACACTTCTCGATTTTGGCCATTCTTCTTTCTTTGCCTTCAAACTTTACATCATTAGCCATGTAGCTTGTCCTCCTTATTTCGGTGTGGTCCGGCTTATTCTTCTCTGGGGTCGATATACTTGGCGGCCCCGTCGTAACGGCCATACTGACCGATATTCTTCTTGTAGGCCTCGTCCGGACTTACGCCGTGGCGGATATCCTCCAGCATTTTGCCAACTTTAACGAACTTATAACCGATAACCTCGTTGTTCTCGTCCAGAGCCATGGAAATTACATAGCCTTCGGCCATTTCCATGTAACGCACGCCCTTGACGGAGGTGCTGAACATGGTGCCTACCTGAGAGCGCAGGCCCTTGCCCAGGTCCTCCAGGCCGGCGCCGATGGGAAGCCCGCCCTCAGAGAAAGCGGTCTGGCTGCGGCCATAGGCCAGCTGCTTGAAGATTTCGCGCATCGCCACGTTGATGGCGTCGCACACCAGGTCGGTATTCAGGCACTCGAGCAGGGTCTTGCCGGGCAGGATCTCGGCGGCCATAGCGGCGGAGTGGGTCATGCCGGAGCAGCCGATGGTTTCCACCAGGGCTTCCTGGACGATGCCTTCCTTGACGTTCAGGGTAAGCTTGCAGGCGCCCTGCTGGGGAGCGCACCAGCCAATGCCGTGAGACAGGCCGGAAATGTCTTTGATCTCATAGGATTTTACCCATTTTCCCTCTTCCGGGATCGGGGCGGGACCGTGGTGAGGTCCTTTTGCTACAGTACACATGTTTTCCACTTCATGGGAATAGTTCATATTGGTACTCCTTTCGGTTTCGGTATCGGGGGACTGCCCGTGTATATTCGCATACACATTTATTATAAGCAAACTTGTCCAATTTCGCAAGAGAAATCTTGGTAAAACAGCAGGATTAACAACTTTTTCACAATCTTTCCCGAAGGCGGAATCAAAAACTAGTCGGTTTTAAAAGCCCGGACCCTGACAAAAGGCAAAGAATGGAGAAAAAACGGCGCAAGGGTTTAATTTTTGACACAGTGTGTTATAATACAAAGCAGAGACAACGAGATTACGTATGCGTAAGGAGAGTATTGCTATGAGCGAAAACTGTACCCATAACTGCGAAACCTGCGGTGAGAGCTGTCCCTCCAGAGAGGGGGGCTTTCCCAAGGAGCAGCTGAAAGAGGGCTGCTCGGTGAAAAAGGTCATCGGCATCGTCAGCGGAAAGGGCGGCGTGGGCAAGTCCATGGTTACGTCCCTTCTGTCGGTGATTTTGAACCGCAGAGGCTACCATACCGCCATTTTGGACGCGGACGTTACCGGACCGTCGATTCCCAAGGCGTTCGGCCTTCACGGCAGAGCCCAGGGCACGGAAATGGGAATCCTGCCGGTAAAAAGCAAGCTGGGCACCGATATTATGTCCGTCAACCTGCTGCTGGGAAATGAGACTGATCCGGTGGTGTGGAGAGGCCCGGTGATCGCCGGCGCGGTGAAGCAGTTCTGGACCGACGTGCTGTGGAACGATGTGGATTATATGTTTGTGGATATGCCTCCGGGAACCGGCGACGTGCCTCTGACCGTGTTTCAGTCCCTGCCGGTGGACGGCATCATCATCGTCACCTCTCCCCAGGAGCTGGTGTCCATGATCGTCACCAAGGCGGTGAACATGGCGAAAATGATGGACGTGCCGATTCTGGGCCTGGTGGAGAACATGAGCTACTTCCAGTGCCCGGGCTGCGGCGAGAAGTATAAAATTTTCGGAGACAGCCATCTGGAGGATGTGGCCAACGCAAACGGCCTGAAGATCCTGGGCCGCCTGCCGGTGGATCCCAAGCTGGCCGCCGCCTGCGACAAGGGCGTCATCGAGCTGTTCGACGGAGACTGGCTGGATCAGGCCGCCGATGAAATTGAGGGGGCCTTAAAGGTGGAACAAGCCTAAGCAGAGAAAAAGAAGCCCTCCCCCGGGAAGTTTTCCAAGGGGGAGGGCTTTTTGCTTGTTAGCTTTAGCAAAGGGGCGGCCCCGGTATTGCCGGGAGCCTTTGGCTTTTTAGCCTACAGCTTTTGGAACCGGGGCTGGCACCGGCCGCCGGCGTTCACGGTTTCCAGGAACATGCTCAGAGGCCGGGCCCATAGCTTTTGATGATCCTGGGGATCCCGGTAGACCACCAAGGGCTCCATCGTTTCCGTGTGTCTGGCTACGCCCAGCACCTCGTACTCATGGCCTTTAAAGTGGCGGTAAAGTCCGGGCTCCACCTCTTGAGGACGGATCGGCGGTGCCGCGAAATCCACCGCTTCCGGCAGATGGATCTCAGAAGCGTCCCGCTCCAGAAGAACCCTGGCGCTGTAAGGCTCTACCGGAAGCTCGACGGAGCCGTTGACGGGAGAGAACACCTGGTGGTGGTTCAGCACATCCACCAGCACCTTGCCCGGCGTGACGCCGAAGCCCAGAGAGGCCGGCCCATCCGCTAGGTTCAGGGCGGTATACAGCGCCTGGCCCCCGGCCTCCCGGCGGTACACCAGCTGCTCGTTTTTTACGACGATCTGGCGGTAATCCCCGGTTTGCAGGGGGACGCACATTTCCTTCAGGCGGCTCAGCTTAGCGATATGACGGCTCAGCTTCCCGTTGACGGGGGGCAGGCTGTGCAGGTCCAGGCAGGGCCGCAGAGGCCAGTCGGAACCATTTTCCTTAATGCCGGGAAGCCCCCATTCGCTGCCGTAATAAACGGAGGGCGCTCCGGGCATGGTAAACAGCAGGGTGTATACATTTTCCAAATGCTCAGGATTCCGCAGGACGCTGGCCAGCCGGTTGACGTCGTGGTTATCCACAAAGTTATAGGTGTAGATGTTTTTATAGATTCCTCCGTCGCCGAACTGGCGGTTCAGGGAATAGGCGATCTCAAAATAGTTTTTATCGTTGTGGGAGGAATAGATTCCCTTGTAGCATTCATAGTTTGTGACGGAATCCAGCATCTCCGGATTGGCCCAGCGGTTATAGTCACCGTGAATAATCTCGCCCATCAGCCAAAAATCCGGCTTCTTCTCCTTGCAGAAGCTTCTGAGCCGCCGGAAGAAATCCGGATCCACGCAGTCCGCAGCGTCAAGCCGCAGGCCGTCGATGCCGAAATCCTGAATCCACGAGCCTACCGCTCCCAGCAGGTGATCCACCACCTCCGGGTTCTTCAGGTTCAGCTTCACTAGGTTGAAATGGCCCTCCCAGGCGTCGTACCAGAAGGGATCGCCCATAGGGCTGCCGCCGCCGAAGCTCAGGTTGTGGAACCAGCCGCAGTAGCGGGAGCCCCGGCCGTTTTGCTGTACATCCCGAAAAGCCCAGAATTCCCGGCCCACATGGTTAAACACCCCATCCAGCACCACGCGGATGCCGCTTTCATGCAGACGGCCGCATACGGTGCGGAAGGCGTGGCTGTCTCCCAGGCGCTTGTCGATTTGATAATAGTCCTTGGTGTCATAGCCGTGCTCGCTGGACTCAAACACCGGCCCCAGATACACAGCGTTTACCCCCAACTCCTTGAGATGAGGAATCCAGTCCACCAGCTTTTCGATCCGGTTGACCCGTTCCCCGTCGGCGTTGAAGCGGGGCGCTCCGCAGAAGCCGAGAGGATAAATATGATAAAATACGGCTTTTGTAATCCAATCCATCATGAATCGCTCCTTCCGTGGTCAGATTTGTGATAAGGCTTGGTTTTATCCCGGAGCCGCGGAAAATTGTTTTTTCGGCGGCAAAAACGCAGGGTTACGCTTTTATTATAGCATAAACGGTGGAAAACAAACACAGGACGAAAAAACAAACAGAAAAGGCTTGATTTCTTTATGAAAAAATGACGAATTTTTTCATTACAAATAGACAAAATTAGTAGAGTGTAGTATAATAAATTAATATAAAATCTATATCTATAGAAAAAGAAAACTTGAGATAGATAAGGAGAGCCCCCTATGAAAAATAATTTAGTGATCGCCATCGCCCGTGAGTTCGGCTCCGGCGGGCGGGAAATCGGCCAGCTGGTGGCAAAGAAACTGGATATCCCATTTTATGACAAGGGAATTATTACCCAGGCCGCAAAGGAAAGCGGCATTGACGAGCGCATTTTTGAAAATGTGGAGGATATCGCTAACAACAGTTTAATTTATTCCCTTTCTATGGGGATTTATAACCCGGGAAGATTTGCCCACCTTCCAAATTATTCTATTAACGACGAGGTGTACCGGGTGCAGACGGAGATCATCCGCAAGGTGGCCGGCGAGGGCGACTGCGTAATCGTAGGCCGGTGCGCGGACTATCTGCTCAATGAAAATCCCAGGTGCGTCAGGGTGTTTGTCCATGCGGATATCGACATCCGGCTGAAGCGGGCTATCGAGGTTTACGGCCTGCCTAAGGATACCGGGGAAAACTTTATCCGCAAGAAGGACCGCCGCCGGGCCAGCTATTACCAGTATTACACGGACAATAAGTGGGGAGACTATGAGAACTACCACTTGATCCTGGACAGCGGGGCCGTTGGGATTGAAAACGCGTCTGAGGTTATTTTGGCCTACGCCAAGGGGATGCCTCAAAAGGAAGAATAAAGAAGGGCCGGCGCCTGCTGGGCGCGGGCTGCAATAGAATATGTGCCGCTGTACGCGGGGAGCGCTGGAAATCACACGCCGGCGCGTCCTTTTCCGCCTGCTGAAATGGGCTGCGGAGAAAGGCCTCCTCTTTACAGCGGCTTTATTTTTTACTATAATAACCATTGGATAATTACGTTAACCTGGAAAGGAGGCTCGAAATGCTGGGAAAGAAAATAACCGTCACCGTGGCCCAGCCCGAGGTCCAACTGGCCGGGGAGGGGCGGAAGGTGTTGTATAAGGGCAGCGTCGCCCTCGGAGACCACAGTTCCCCAAAGCCTGTTTACCTGATTTCCTACGGAGACCCTAAGCCGGAGCAGCCGGCCACCGTCATCGCGGTGGTGTCGTCAAAGGGGAAGGAGCAGTTTGTGGCGGCGCCGGAAAACACAGTATATTACGCGCCGGAGATCCGATCCGTCATTGAAAAGGCCGAGGGCCGGCCCCCGGAAAGGGTTTCCTGCCTGTATGAAAAATCCTGCGGCGCGGTGGTCTACCGGGTGGAGGGCAGGACGGTCCGCTTTTTGGTGGTAAAGAATAAAAACGGCAGGCATTGGGGGTTTCCCAAGGGGCACATGGAGTATGGGGAAAGCGAGCGCCAGACCGCCCTGCGGGAGGTGCTGGAGGAAACCGGCCTAAAAGTGGAGATACTGCCGGGGTTCCGGGAAACCTGTGAATACTGTCCTTATGGAAGCATCCAAAAGCAGGTGGTGTTTTTCGCCGCGAAAAGCGGCGGCGAGGAAGTGGTGATCCAAAGGTCGGAGATTGACCGGTTCAAATGGGCCCGGTACGAGGACGCCTGCGAGCTCTTTAAATACGACAATGATATCCGGGTGCTGCAAAAGGCTAAAAAATGGATTTACCGCCATGAGCGGATCCGGCCCAGGACAAGCCGGACCTGGAACTCGTACGAATCGGCCCAGCGCCGCCGGCGCAGAAAGGCGGCGGCGGAAAAAGAGAAACGGAAAGAGGGAATACGCCTATGATTATCGTAATGAAGCACGGCGCCGGCCAGCGGGAGATCGAAGCCGTTGAAAAGGTGCTGCGGGACCACCAGCTGGGGGTCCATATTTCCAACGGCTCCGCGGCCACCATTATCGGCGTGATCGGGGATAAATCGGCCTTGGCCGGAGTGAACCTGGAAATGATGGACGGCGTGGATAAATGCGTGCCCATTATGCACAGCTATAAGCTGGCCAGCCGGGAGATTTGTCCCGAGGGCCGCACGGTAAGCGTGGGGGATGCGGTGATCGGCGGCAAAAGGCTGGCGATGATGGCCGGCCCCTGCGCCGTGGAAAGTGAAGAACAGATCATGGAGGCAGCCGCCGGCGTAAAGAAGGCCGGGGCCCAGTTTCTGCGGGGCGGGGCCTATAAGCCGAGAACCAGCCCTTACGCCTTCCAGGGCATGGAGGATGAGGGCTTCAAAATGCTGCGTCAGGCTGCCGACGCTACCGGCCTGAAGGTCGTCAGCGAGGTAATCGCCGAGGATCAGATGGACACCGCGGCAAAATACTGCGATATGTTCCAGATCGGCGCCCGGAATATGCAGAATTTCCGGCTGCTGAAGGCGGTGGGCAGAAGCGGGGTGCCGGTGCTGCTGAAGCGTGGCATCGCCTCCACCATCGAGGAATGGCTGGACGCCGCCGAGTACATTATGAGCGAGGGCAATTATAACGTGGTCCTCTGCGAGAGGGGCATCCGCACCTTTGAAACCGCTACCCGGAACACCTTGGATATTTCCGCGGTGCCCGTAATCAAGGAGAGAAGCTGCCTGCCGATTATCGTCGATCCCTCCCATGCGGCGGGAAAGAGCGCTTATATACAGTCCCTGTCCCTGGCTGCCGCCGCCTGCGGCGCCGACGGCCTCATCATCGAGGTTCACCCTTGCCCTAAGTGCGCTATGTCCGACGCCAAGCAGCAGCTGACTCCCGCTCAGTATGCGGAGCTGTTCGCGGAGGTTCGCAGGGTGGCCCAGGCGGTCGGCAGAGAGGTCTAAGCCGCCGCAGGCTAGGCCGGCCGTCATGCCTTCTAAAGAGCGAGCGGCCTGATTCATAACTATTTAATTTTTGAAAAGCCCCCTGCGGAGGTTATGCCTCCCGGCGCGGCTTTCCGGGCCTTCCAAAGCCTTGGCCGCCGTGTTTTTCCGCTTCGTGCCGCCGCTCACAAGCCGGCCGGGAACGGACGGCGGCCTTCTTATGCCCTGGCTTCAGCGCGGATTGCGGTTTGCCGGGAGGGCGGCGCCGGAGCGGTGTGCCCGGCGGGAAACGGAGGACAATACGATGGCTTCTAATTTGGAATTTGTTCAGTTTGTCTGCGACCAGCTGGGGGAACAGGTATCCTGCCGGCGGATGTTCGGGGAATACGGGCTTTTTGCCCACGGGAAATATTTCGCCTGTGTGTGCGATAATCAGCTTTTTTTCAAGGCAACCCCAGGCGGCAGGATGTTGCTGGGTTCGGCGCTGGGCTCCTGTCAGCTGGAACCGCCGTACCCGGGCGCCGCGCCTTACCTGCTGGTGACCCAGCTGGAGGACCGGGAGCTGCTGTCCCGGCTGCTGGAGGCTACCTGCCGGGAGCTGCCGGAGCCGAAGCCCAGAAAGAAAAGGGCCGGGAAATAGAAGGCATGGAGACAGGAAGCTGCCGCGATTCGCTGGCGCGTTGTTTGTGAGACGCCGGCTTTTTATTTGCCGGTAAGAAAGAAATCTGCGCCGCGCTTAAACTGCGGGGCTCTGTCGCCCACAGCGGCCGAAAACGCTTAAGGCCTGGCGGATGTTCCCCAAAAGGAGCTTTTAAAAGAATAAGATAAAAGGACGCCTTTCATCAAGCGCTCACGAGAGCCTGGCCTGATCAGGCGCCGCCGGGACAGACCGGCTTGGAGCTGTTGAAAACCTATAAACATTGTGGTATAATAGGTTGATCTAGAGAGGTGAAGGAAATGATGGTATCCACCAAGGGCCGCTACGCCCTGCGGGTGATGGTAGAGCTTGCCGCCCGCGGCCTGGAGGAATTCGTCCCCCTGAAAGAAATCGCGGAGCATCAGGAGATCTCTGAAAAATATTTAGAAGCCATTATGAAAAGCTTAGTCAAAGAAGGGCTGGTCACTGGGCTGCGGGGGAAAGGAGGGGGCTACCGCCTTTCCAAGCCGCCGGCGCAGTATACGGTAGGCAGCATTTTAAAGGTGACGGAGGGTTCCCTGGCGCCGGTTGCGTGCCTGGGGCAAAACGCTGCCCCCTGTCCCCGGGCGGAAAGGTGCGCCACCTATCCTATGTGGAAAAGGCTGAGCCAGTTGATCGACGACTTTTTCGAGGGGATCACCCTGGAGCAGCTGGCCGGCGAGTCCCAGGGGCAGAACGGCGGCCATTATGTGATTTGACCGGCAGCGGATGAAATTTACGGCCGGCGCTTTTCAGAGGCCGGCGGGGCTTCCGCGCCGCAGACCGCGTTTCCATGGCGGTAAAAGCGATAGCTGAAGAGATGATGGGATGATCCGTGCAAAAACCGGATGAGGCGTACCGCCGCTGCGGGCAAAATAGGACGGAAGCTTCTTTTCCGACAAAATACCCTTCCCTTTTTCTTCAGGGAAAGAAAAGCTTGACTTTTCCCCGCGCGTTTCCTATAATAAGCGGTGGAGAGCAAATGTAATTTATCACAGAGTTTTCCATGCAAAGATTTTTGACCATCCTTCACTTGGAGAAGGACCGAAGGCCATACGGACAGCCGGGTCAAATGCCGAAGCGGCAACTTTCGTTGCCTTATTGATTGAGCGACTGCTCAAATTTTATAAGTTGGTTACTCAAAACCAGTGTGCCAGGCGCACATCATACTTGTGAAACAATCAATAAGAGTAGTAAAAGTAAAATTTTTGCTATATAGACTCTGAGATCAGCTTACAGTTTGCACCGGCGGCGCCCCCCTTTTCGCCCAATTGGCGCCAAAGCTGAATAACGCAGACTTAACGCACAGGTAAGATGAGCAGCGGCTCGTTTTGCCTGTTTTTTTGTTTTCAGCGGGCCGAAAATCTTGAAAAAGCGATTCCGCGCCTTGGAGCGCCCGGAGCGCCGGGGCTTATCCCAAATCAGGACCGAACGCGGAAAGGGCCTTCCGGATTAGGAATCTTCATGTTAGAAAGGCGGTTGGTGATCATGGATGGTAAAATGAAGCTTTACGGCTTTAACAATCTGACAAAATCTTTGAGCTTCAATATTTATGACGTTTGCTACGCAAAAACCCAGCGAGAGCAAAAGGATTATATTTCTTATATCGACGAGCAGTATAATTCCGACCGGCTGACGAAAATCCTCACCCACGTCACCGAGATGATCGGCGCCAAGGTGCTGCACATTTCCAAGCAGGATTACGAGCCCCAGGGGGCCAGCGTCACCATTCTGGTGGCGGAGGGCTCCATGATCCCGGTGGAGGGAGACACGGTAGTGGCCCACCTGGATAAAAGCCATGTGACGGTTCACACCTACCCCGAGTACCACCCGGATACCTGCCTTGCCACCTTCCGTGTGGATATCGACGTGGCCACCTGCGGGGAGATCACGCCCCTTTCCACACTGGACTATCTCATCGGCAGCTTTGACTCGGATATCATCACCATGGATTACCGTGTCAGGGGCTTTACCCGGGATGTCGCCGGCAAAAAGCTGTTCATGGACCATAAGATCACCTCCATTCAGGACTACATCGACACGGAGACCCTCCAGCGGTACGACGCGGTGGATATTAACGTATACCAGGCTAACCTGTTCCACACCAAAATGCTCATTAAGGAAATCGACCTGCAAAACTATCTGTTTAACACCGACGTTTACGAGCTGCCGCCCAAAACCCGCCTGGCCATCACCGACAGCCTGCGGAAGGAAATGATCGAGGTGTTCAGCGGCAGCAACATCTATTGAGGCCATCGCGGGCGTCTGTCTTTGTCTACGCGGCTGATCAGGAAACCGGCCCGGCCGCCGCGGAGGCGGAGCGTCTGGAAAGCGTGCGGAGGAGAACCCCTCGCAGGAAGGGCGGGACCGCCCCTGCGAAGAAGCGCGGCGCCGCCTTATCCGGTAAAAAATACGGCCTTTTTACGCCGCCTTCCGGCTGGAGGACGAATCTAAAACAGGCTCGCTTTTCAGGAGGAACCTATATATGATTGTGTATTGGATCGTGGCGGTATGCCTCATTTTGAATCTCGTGAATCCCCGGCTGCTCTGGTACATAGACGCATGGAAATATAAGGATTCGAAAAAAGAAGAACCATCCTCCGCATATATTATTTTAAGCAGAAGCATTTCCGCGATAGGGCTGATTGTCTTAGCAACACTTTATTTCACAAGATATCCTTTATAGAAATAATTTAGAAATCTGGTTTTAGAAAGGAGAGGGGACATGGAAGAACGCTTGTCGCAGCAGAGGGCCCCTGTTTTCGAGGCTTTAAAGCGCTTTCAGCGGATGCGCGTCGTCCCCTTCGACGTGCCCGGGCATAAGCGGGGCAAGGGAACGCCGGAGCTTACCGCCTTTTTGGGGGAACAGTGCATGAGCGTGGATGTAAATTCCATGAAGCCCCTGGACAACCTGTGCCACCCGGTTTCCGTCATCAAGGAGGCTGAGGAGCTGGCCGCTCAGGCCTTCGGCGCTGAAAACGCCTTTTTCATGGTGAACGGAACCACCTCCGCAGTGCAGAGCATGGTGCTGGCCGCCTGCAAAAAGGGGGAAAAGATCATTCTGCCCCGGAACGTCCACCGCAGCGTCATCAACGCGCTGGTGCTCAGCGGCGCCGAGCCGGTGTACGTCAACCCGGAGATGAACCATAAGCTGGGCATCGCTTTGGGAATGTCCGTTGCTCAAGTGGAAAAGGCAATTTTAGAAAACCCATCCGCCAAGGCGGTGCTGGTGAATAATCCTACCTATTACGGGGTGTGCTCCAACTTGAGGGCCATCACGGAGCTTGCCCACCGGCACAATATGCTGGTGCTGGCGGATGAGGCCCACGGCACCCATTTTTATTTTGGGGAAAATATGCCCCCTGCCGCCATGCGGGCGGGAGCGGATATGGCCTCCGTCTCCATGCACAAATCCGGCGGCAGCCTGACCCAGAGCTCCCTGCTGCTGACAGGCAGAAACGTCAATCCCGGCTATGTGAGCCAGATCATCAACCTGACCCAGACCACCAGCGCCTCCTACCTGCTGCTTTCCAGCCTGGATATCTCCCGGCGGAACCTGGCGCTGAATGGAAAAGAGATCTTTAAAAAGGTCACGGATATGGCCCAGTATGCCCGGGATGAAATTAACGCCATCGGGGATTACTACGCTTATTCCCGGGAAATAGTCAACGGAGACAGTGTTTTTGATTTCGATGTAACTAAGCTTTCAATCCATACCCTGGACATCGGCCTGGCGGGCATCGAGGTCTACGACCTTTTAAGGGACGAGTACGATATCCAGATCGAATTCGGAGATATCAGCAATATTCTGGCCTATATCTCCATCGGTGACAGGATCCAGGATATTGAACGTCTGGTGGGCGCTCTGGCGGATATTGAACGTTTGTATAAAAAAGACAGCACAGGCCTTTTATCAGGGGAATATATCTCCCCCAAGGTGGTCATGTCGCCCCAGAAGGCCTTTTATTCTGATAAGATCTCCCTTCCGGTGGAAAAATCCTCGGGAAGGGTCTGCGCAGAGTTCGTGATGTGCTATCCGCCGGGAATCCCGATCCTGGCCCCCGGCGAGATGATCACCGACGACATTGTGGAATATATCATGTATGCCAAGGAAAAGGGCTGCTCCATGCAGGGAACTGAGGATCCGGCTGTGGAGCATTTAATGGTCCTGGCAAATATTTAGAGCCGGTACGGCAATACTAAGGAGACTGGGAGGTGCAGAATGGAATTCTGGTTTTCAGAGCTGCATACGGGAAACGTAAAGCTTTCTGTCCGGATCGAAAAACAGCTTTTTTCCGGAGAAAGCGAATATCAGAGGATCGATGTGTTTGACTCCGAGGAGTTTGGAAAGTTTATTTCCCTGGACGGGGAGATCGTATTCTCTGAAAAAGATGAGTTTATTTATGATGAGATGGTGACCCATGTGCCCATGGCCGTCCATCCCCATGTGAAGAATGTGCTGATCATCGGCGGCGGCGACGGCGGCGTTGCCAAGGAGCTGTTGCAGTATAAATCCATCGAGAGCATCGACGTGGTGGAAACGGACCGGATGTTCGTGGACGTATGCCGGGAATATTTCCCGGAGGTGGCCTGCGCCCTGGATGATGAGAGGGTGAAGATCCATTATGACGACGGCCTGCGCTTCCTGAGAAATAAAAAGGGGATCTATGACCTGATCATCAACGATTCCACAGACCCCTTCGGCCATACGGAGGGCCTGTTCACAAAGGAATTTTACGGAAGCTGCTACAATGCCTTAAAGGACGACGGGATCATGGTCTACCAGCATGGAAGCCCCTTCTATGACGAGGACGAGGCGGCCTGCCGCAGCATGCACAGGAAGGCGTTCCGTTCCTTCCCCATCAGCCGCGTCTACCAGGCCCACATCCCCACCTGTCCGTCGGGCTACTGGCTGTTTGGCTTTGCATCGAAAAAGTATCATCCCATCAAGGATTTTAAGCCTAAGGAGTGGAATGGTCTTAAGATAGAAACATGGTATTACACGACCCATCTTCATATGGGAGCCTTTATGCTGCCCAAATATGTGGAGGATCTATTAGAAGAGGAGGAACAATAAAAATGAGCAGATTACTGATTATCGGATGCGGCGGCGTCGCTTCTGTGGCAGTCCATAAATGCTGCCAGAACAGCGAGGTATTTACGGAGATCATGATCGCCAGCCGTACGGTCTCCAAGTGTGAGGCCTTAAAGGCAGAGCTGGAGGGAAAGACCTCCACAAAGATCACCACAGCGAAGGTGGATGCCGACAATGTGGACGAGCTGGCAGCCTTAATGGAGTCCTATAAGCCGGACGCAGTATTAAACCTGGCTCTTCCCTACCAGGATCTGACCATCATGGACGCCTGCTTAAAGGCAGGAGTCAACTACATTGACACCGCCAACTATGAGCCCGAGGACACGGACGATCCGGAG
>OHHQ01000567.1_pt1 | contig 19486 bp, 19 predicted proteins | sample 1568051 | NCBI WGS metagenome assembly OHHQ01 (sample SAMEA3879567, study PRJEB24766) | human gut metagenome | biome: human-associated habitat; feature: feces | place: USA | collected 1985/1987
TGCTAATGTTCTATTAAGTATACTGTCTCCGGTAAATATGAGGGCTACTTTGCTTCGGTTTGTTGAGTCATGAAAATATCGGGAAAAATGGCGATTTCTACTTCGCAACTTTTTTGTTGAGTAGACCTGTCGTGGAGATGATAGGTACATAAGGACAGGGTGTCGAGGGTGAAAAGTCTGCATGATTTGTTCATAGTGACTATGAGAGCGTGGCTGAGAACGGATGATATATACAGTTTCAACAACATATATGCATCTGCGCCCTTTGAGTGTATAAAACAGCACTTCGCAAAAATGGGGTAGGAACATGGACGGGGTTCGACAGTATAAAACAACACTTCGATGCTTGCAAAAGCAAGACAGGTGTACTCGATAAACCGGAGAAAAGTAGAAATATGATTGCTGCGCCGAAAGGGTACGACAGTAAGGGAAAAGACTTGGAAGAGTGTGTGATGAACACAAATGTGGGTATTGTACCGCACTTTATAAATAAGCATTTTCATCCGGATGGATGTACACATAAATATTTTGGGAATGGAGGGGGTTGAATTATGAAAGTATGTTTAGTGGGTTCATCGGGTGGTCATTTGACACACCTATATATGTTAAAGCCCTTCTGGAAAGATAAGGATCACTTTTGGGTCACCTTTGATAAGAAGGATGCAAGAAGCCTTTTGGAAGGTGAGAAAATGTATCCTTGCTATTATCCGACCAATCGTAGCCTGAAAGCACTTATTAAAAACACAAAAATAGCGTGGGATGTACTGCACAAAGAAAAGCCAGATTTGATTATCTCCTGTGGTGCAGCTGTGGCAGTTCCGTTCTTTTATCTTGGCAAGATGATGAGGGCAAAGTTGGTCTATATCGAAGTGTTTGATCGTATTGATAAGCCGACAATGACAGGTAAGATGATTTATCCCATTGTGGACAAGTTTGTTGTGCAGTGGGAAGAGCAGAAAAAGGTTTATCCAAAGGCGGTTAACCTTGGCAGCATATTCTAAATAGGGGACGAGAAAATGATTTTTGTGACGGTGGGAACACATGAACAGCCTTTTAATCGGCTGATTCAGAAAATAGATGAATTGAAAAAAGACGGTACAATTCAAGATGATGTGATTATTCAGACGGGCTTCAGTACATACGAACCAAAATATTGCCAGTGGAGCAAGCTGATTCCGTATCAGCAGATGGTCAAAAATGTTGCAGATGCACGAATCGTAATCACACACGGTGGTCCGGCAAGTTTTATCATGCCGCTGCAGGTTGGAAAAACGCCAATTGTTGTACCGCGCCAGCATCAATTCAATGAGCACGTAAATGATCATCAGGTGGAGTTTGCACGGAACGTATCAAAGCGAATGGGCACAATCATTGATGTAGAAGATATAGAGACGTTGGGAGAGATTATAACGAACTATGACCAGATCGTTGCTGGCATGGGGCATGGGATGAGCAGTAACAATGCAAAATTCAATGAGGATCTGGAGAAGCTGGTAGACAAATTGTTTTGAGGAAGAAAGATGAAAAAAGTTGGAATCATGTCGATGCAGCGCATTGCGAATTATGGCTCTTTTTTGCAAGCATATGCGCTGAAACAGTTAATAGAAGAAATCGGATGTCAGGTAGAATTTGTGGATTACCATGTTGGTGTGCCAATCATCACCGAAAATGCGGACAGTAAGAATAAATTCGTTCGTAAGCTGGAAAAAGGGCTGGAGACATTTCGATATCAGGCTCCGCTTTCGCATAAATTATCGTTCATCCAATATAAGCAGTCTTTTGCTAAAAAATATATGCCAATGTTGGGGATTACGGATGAAATGAATTACAATCCAACGCTGGATTGTCTGGTGATTGGTAGCGATGAAGTTTTTAACTGCATTCAGAAGAATTCTAATGTGGGATACTCGACAGAATTGTTTGGTAAAAACAATCATGCGGACAGGTTGATTACTTATGCAGCATCGTTTGGAAACACAACACTGGAAAAGCTGGAAAAGCATCAAAAAGCCAACGAAGTGGGAAGTCTGCTGAAAAAGTTTGATGCGATTTCGGTGCGAGACGCTAATTCCGGAAGTATCGTGGAGCAGCTTACTGGAAAAGTGCCGGTATATAATTTGGACCCAGTTTTGACTTACGATTACATGAACTGCTGTGATAAGATTCCTCAAATTGATGTAGGTGAAAAATATTTGATTCTGTATGCATATGCGGGACGCATCTCCAATAATGAGGCGGACTGGATTGCAGAATATGCAAAGAAAAAGAATTTGAAGGTTTATGCGATTGGCGGTATTCAGAAGTGTGCAGACCGTTTTGTAGACTGTTCGCCATTTGAAGTTCTGGTCTATTTCAGAAATGCAGAAGAAGTAGTTACAGATACTTTCCATGGCAGCATCTTCTCCGTAATTACACACCGTCCGTTTACAACACTGATTCGTAAGAGCGTAGGAAACAGCTACGGAAATGAAGAAAAACTCAGTGATTTGTTGAATCGTTTGGGTCTGACAGAACGAATGACAACGAAAGTAGAAGAGACTGAGCGAATCAATCAGCAGCCAATTGACTATGAAAAAGTAAATGAGTTGCTGAAGGCACACAGAGAAATTGCAAAAGATTACTTAAGAGATAATCTTTCATAAGAAAGGAAAACTGTATGTATACTGAGCTGAAAACATATCAGATTATTATAGCATTACTGAAAAAATATGGAATTACGCATTGCGTCTTGTCGGCAGGAAGTCGTAACGTTCCATTTGTTCATTCAATCGAAGAAGATCCAGAATTTCATTGCTATTCCGTAGTTGATGAAAGAAGTGCGGGATATTTTGCGCTGGGACTGGCTCAAGAATTGAACCAGCCCGTTGTTATTTCGTGTACATCATCTACGGCAACGTGCAATTATTGGCCTCCTGTAGCCGAAGCTTTTTATCAGGGCGTTCCAATTGTTGTCTTGACGAGTGATCGTGATCCGGAAATGCTTGGACAGTGGGAAGATCAGATGATTGATCAGGTTGGAATGTATGACCGGCATGTAAGAAAATCTGTCAATCTTCCAATCATCAATAATCATGATGACGAGATTTATTGTCAGAGACTAGTTAATGAGGCATTGATGGAATTAAATCATCATGGAACAGGTCCAGTGCATATCAATGTTCCGATGAAATCCTACAATAATTCTTTTAATGTAAAAACGCTTCCAGAGGTTACAAAGTTTGACCGTCTCTGCTTGGATGATTCGGATGCGTTGTGGAAAGAAAAGATTGAAAAGCTGAAAAAGGCAAAGAGAATTCTTGTGACATGCGGGCAGAATAGCTTTGTCAGTTCTGCATTGCAAGAAAGTTTAAATGAGTTTTTCAAAAAGTATAATTCTGCTGTATCGGTTGAGTATATGTCGAACATTGAAATCGAAGAAGGTTTAAATCTTAATGTTTGCATGGATGCTCGATATGTGATTCCGAAGAAGGTAAAAGAATTTTTGCCGGATATTGTTATTTCTTTCGGTGGAAATATCTTTGCGGGAATCAAAGAACAGTTCAGAAAATTTGCAGGAGAATTTGAACACTGGCTGGTACAGGAAGATGGACGAGTTGTGGATTTGTATAAGAGCATTACAACTATTTTTGAATGCAAGCCAGAATACTTTTTCCAGTACTGTGTAAAGGTGACTGATAAAGATCAGCTCAATGACAGAGAGTACTATCATGGCTTAAAGAACTATGTGGATTCTGTTGTTTATCCAGATTTCCCGTATTCACATGTATATGCAATCAAAGAAATGGTTGAAAAGATTCCGTCAGACTCAATCTTGCATCTGAGCATCAACGATAGCATTCGCATTACAAATTTCTTTAAATTGAATCCTAGAATTAAGACCTATGCGAATATCGGAACACACGGTATAGATGGCTGTCTTTCTTCTTTCTTGGGGCAGGCCGCGGCAGGCAATAAGCAGAGCTATCTTGTGATTGGCGACTTGGCTTTCTTCTATGATATGAATGCAATGAGACTGCGTCATATAAAGAATAATGTCCACGTTTTGTTGATCAATAATGAAGGCGGCTCTGAATTCTACTTCAATCATATGTGGAAGGATGAGGCAAGCGACCTGCACACAACAGCGCGCCATCATACAAAGGCTGAAGGCTGGGTAAAATCAAACAATTTTATTTATCTGAGTGCACATGACAAGGAATCAATGCAGGAAGCTCTGAAAGAATTCATGCGCAGTGACTTAGATAAGCCTGTGTTCTTGGAAGTGTTTACTGAAATGAAAACAGACTCAGATGTGATTTATGACTTCTTTGATTTGAGCAGACCAAAAGATGTACAGTCTGAAACGATTCGGAGGAGCAAGGAGTTTATCAAGGCAACTATAGGACAGGAAAAAGCTCAGAAAATTGCAGGGCTTTTCAAAAAATAAGGAGCTTACAATATGGGCTATAAAAGAATCATCAGAAAAATTGCAAAATTTATTTTAGCATCTCAACCGAATGCTTTTGTTCAGGTAAATGTCGGACAGATTCAAGCAGGAAATATTCTTCAGGAAAAGAAAATTGTAATAACCGGTGGAGGTAGCGGCTTGGGCTATGCGATGGCCAAGAAATTCATATCTGAGGGAGCTGAGATTGTTATATCAGGAAGAAATGCTGATAAGTTAAAGGCAGCAGCTGAAAAACTTGGAAGTTCCAACTGTAAGACTGTAGTAGCTGATGTTTGTGATGTGGTCCATAGTATGGATTTTCTGGAAAAGGCAAAAGAACTGCTGGGTGGTAGAATTGACTGCTTGGTCAGCAACGCCGGTATTTCGCTACATGAAAATATCTATACGAATGTAACGGTTGAGGGATTTGATAAGCAGTTTGATACAAAATTTAGGGCTGGATATTTTTTAGGAAAAGCATTTCTCGAAATGAAAACAAAGGAAGAACAACCTGATGCAGAATTGTTATATATTACATCCGAAACGGGTGATCAGGTTTACGATATCCCATATGGAATGACAAATGCAGCATTAAACAGCATGGTCGGGGGTTTTTCGAGAAGAGTGTATCAGCAGGGAATTCGTGTGAATGCGATTGCACCAGGCGTTACCCTCACGGAAATGACAAGAGATTATGCAGAGTCCAGTGATGGAAATCTGTATAGAAACTGTGCATCGGGCAGAACGTTCCTTCCAGAAGAAGTAGCTGAAGTCGCGTGTTTCCTTTTGAGCGATGCATCCAAGTGTATTTCTGGTGAGGTGATTCATTGTAACGCTGGAAATCACTTGAAAGCGTTCTGGGATGAGAGCAAATGATAAAAATTTTAGTAATAAATACGGTTAGATTTAAATTAAATGGAATATCGGCAGTAATAAAAAATTACTATCGGGCGATGGACAAGGAAAACATAAAAATGGATTTCCTTGCTATTGACGATCCGAGCGAAGAATACCAGTTTTTTTTCGAAGAAAATAATTTGAACTGTTTTGTGCTGTATAAAAAAAATATTGTCGATTATTTTAAGGGAATAATTAAATTATGCCGTCAAGAGAAATATGACATTGTTCATATACATGGAAACAGCGCAAACATGGCAATCGAATTATTGGCGGTAACTTTTGGCGGGGTTAAAGTCAAAATCACGCATTCACATAATACTGCGACGATGCACCCATGTATGCATAAAATGCTTTGGCCTTTGTTTGTAAAGTTGTGTACAGTACGGTTAGCTTGTGGTGAAGATGCAGGAAAATGGCTTTACAGGGAACGAAAGTTCACAGTATTAAACAATGGGATCGAAACGAATAAGTATTTGTTCTCTGATTCTGTTCGGAGTATAACTCGTAAAGAACTTGGTGTAAAGGAAAATGAAATTTTACTGGGACATATCGGAAATTTTATTGAGCAAAAGAACCATACATTTCTGATAGATATCTTTTCTGAGGTGCACAGAACAAATCCTGAATTCAAGCTGCTTTTAATAAGTGATGGAATGCTTATGCCTACCATCAAAGATAAAGTGCATTCGTTGGAACTGGATGACGCAGTTGTGTTTTTAGGAAAGACAATGAATGTTCAAAACTATCTCAGTGCGATGGATTTGTTCCTACTTCCATCTTTACATGAAGGATTGCCACTGGTATTGGTTGAGGCACAAGCGTCTGGACTTACATGTGTTGTTTCGGATACAGTTGCAAGAGAAGCTGACTTAACTGAAACGAGTTGGTATCTGCCAATTAGCACAGTTGAACCTTGGTCTAAAGTAATAAGAGATAAAAATTATCTTGGCAAAAATCGAAACGAACGCTCGAAGCAAAATATAGAGAGAATCAAGGAAAAGGGATATGATATCGAGCAGAATGCTAATCTGTTACACCAAATTTATATAGATAGCTGTGAGGAAAGATAAATGACATATGAAGGACTAAGATTAAAAGTATTAAAATACTGGAGAGTTGGTTTGGCTGACTGGAGAAAAAAGCAGCTCAAGTCTACAGACTTTACAATTATCTCCAATAACTGCTGGGGCGGTATGATCTATGAAAGCTATAATCTGCCAAAGGAATCACCCACAGTTGGAATGTTCTTTATGGCGAAAGACTATATTGAATTTCTGTCTGATCTGAAAGGATACATTAGCGGTAAGCTTACATTTATTAAACTAGAAGAATCTCGTTGGAAAGAGATGCCACAGATATCCGGAGATAAGAGATTTGGACATTATCCTGTAGGCGTGCTGTCGAATGGAAAAAATACAATCGAGATTTTCTTCCTGCATTATCACAGTGAGCAAGAAGCTCGTGAAAAATGGGAGCGGCGTATCCAGCGGATTAACTGGGATAAGTTGCTGGTTAAATTCAATGATCAGAATGGCTGTACAGAAACTGAAGTGGAAAAGTTCATGTCGCTACCGTTTAAGAACAAGCTGTTTTTTACTTGTAAGCATTGGCTAAATGAAAATGGGGGGTACACGGTTATTCATCAGTTCCCCAAGCATGATTTTATAATGGCATCGTATGAGCCATTTGGAAAAAATAAATACATAGACGTTACGTCTGTCATAAACCAACTGTAATGCAGAGGGCTTTTTCTCTATACCTGTTTGTGATTATGGCAGATTGGTATGGAGGACTATGAAAATACTGCATAAATGCTACGTTGGCTTGATAAGTGTCTGGAAAATTCTGTGCGTAAAAATTTGTACGCATGGAAAGATTCACTCGACATGGATCAATTTCATTGAGAGGAGAATTTAAGGCTGAGATTATTGGTAATGGAACTATCTCAATAGGAAAAATTTTAATGTCAAGAGGTCCGATTTATCTAAAGTCTGTAAATGGTGGAAATTTATCTATTGGAGAAAATGTGTTTTTTAACCATAACTGTTCTATAACCTGTGCAGACGAGATTAAAATAGGAAACCATTGTATGTTTGTCAACAACCTTGTGATTGTTGATCATGACCATGAAGTTGGAGAAAGTGGAGTGACAGGAACATTGATCTCAAAACCAGTTGTTATTGAAGATAGAGTCTGGTGTGGTGCTAATGTCACGATAGTAAAAGGTGTTCATATAGGAGCAGGGGATGTAATAGCCGCAAGTGCAGTTGTAACAAAAGATGTGCCCAAAAGAGCAGTTGTGGCAGGAGTACCCAGAAAAGTAATTCATTGAGTGAAGGAGGATAATGGGGCGTGGACTTGATTACAATCATTGTGCCAGTATATAATGTCGAAAAATATGTAAGAGAATGTATAGACTCACTACTTAATCAAACATATAAAAATTTGGAAATCATCCTTGTGGATGATGGCTCAAAAGATAATAGCGGAGAAATATGTGAAAACTATGCAAATGCGGATTCAAGAGTGAAAGTTATTCATAAGGAGAATGAAGGTCTTGGATTCGCCCGAAATACCGGGTTGTCAGTTGCGCAAGGCAAGTTTGTTACTTTTATAGATTCGGATGATGTAGCGGATGAGGATCTCGTTGAAAGACTATTAAAGGGTATTACTGATTCTAAGTGCGATACCTGTATTGGCGGCTTCAAGCGTATATCAGAAAACGGGACAATTAGTTTTGTTGAGCAATATGATATTGCGTTATTCACCGGAGCAGGGATCTATAATGAACTATTTGCGAGAATGCTAGGAAGTGCACCGGATAAGCATGATGCAATCAGAATGTCTGTATGGAATGTAATGTATTCAATGGATATTATTCGTAAATATAAAATTGAATTTCCATCCGAACGAAAATTTATTTCCGAAGATATAATTTGGGATTCTGAATACTATAAATACGCTAAACGAGTTAAAGTGATTGATTCCACTGCATATAATTATAGAATTACACCAGGATCTTTAACTCAGAAGTACAAACCAGATATGTTAAAAAAAATATGTGTTTTGTATAATGAGATGACTGACAGGTTATCTAATGACGAAGCTAAGATTACAAGGCTGCAACGTCAATTCTTTGTGAATTTGAGGGCGTGCTTGAAGCAGGAGAACCCAAAAGTTTCAAAAAAACGCAACCTTGAAGTAGTGAGTTCAGTCAAAGCAATAGTGAACAACGAAACAGTTCATACGGTTGCCACGACTTATGAAAAAAATATTAAACAACATAAGCAAAAGCTATTTGTGGAATTGGTTAAGAGCAAAAGAATATATGCACTCTATATTTTGGTGAAGATAGGTGGAATATAATAAATGAACTTAAAGAATAAAATTAAAGTGAAAATCTTGGGCTATAAAGCTACAAGTGAATCATATATAACTTACTTAAGAAAAATAGGAGTTCAAGTTGGAGAGGATGTTGTCCTCTATCGCCCGTTAAATACTACTATTGATGTTCAGAATCCCCATTTGCTAGAAATCGGGAATCATGTCATGATGACTGGACCGGTGACGATTCTTACGCACGACTATAGTTGGTCGGTGTTGAAAAGAAAATATGGGGAAATTGTCGGAAATCAGAAATACACTGTACTTAAAGATAATATCTTCATTGGTTGGGGTGCAACTATATTAGCTGGAAGTTACATAGGCGAAAACACCATCATAGGTGCAGGAAGTGTTGTTTCTGGTCATTTGGAAGGAAATGCAGTATATGCGGGGAATCCAGCTCGTAGGATTTTGTCAATAGATGAATATTACCAAAAGAGAAAAAGCAAACAGATTGAAGAAGCAGTTGCTTATGTTAGAAAGTATGAAGAAAGATTTGGTGCTGTTCCATCCATAGAAAAGCTGGATGAGTACTTTTTCTTATTCTTTAATCCGAACGATCAGTCACAAAGAGAAACTTTTGACTTTAAACTTAAATTATTGGAAAATTATGATGAGACAATGAAGAAGGCAGAACTTAATAAGCCGATATTCAGTTCATATGATGAGTTTATAAAGTATTGTAGAGAGAATAGATAAAGGATTGAATTCAATTATGGTTAGTGTGATTGTTCCGGTATATAAAGTGCCGGAGTATTTAGATAGATGTGTAGAGAGTATACGAAATCAGACCTACACTGATTTGGAAATTATATTAGTTGACGACGGGTCACCTGATGATTGTCCTCAAATGTGTGACGCATATGCTAAAAAAGATGAGCGAATAGTTGTCATTCATCAAAGCAATGGAGGACTATCCGCAGCTAGAAATGCCGGACTGAAGAACTGTAAGGGAGAATACATTATTTATGTTGATAGTGACGATTACATAAAGGATGATATGATAGAAACCTTGGTGGCCGGCATTGAGAATTACGATGCTGATATAGCAATTTCAACATACTATCTTTCTGTGGGCGAAAAGCAAGAAGCGTTGAGACTGAGTGGCAAAGTATTTGTTGGGAAAACAGAAGATATGATTGAAATAATATATTCTAATGGATTGTGGCAAGCCTGGGCGAAATTGATAAAAAGAGATATTGCTTTAGCTTGTCCATTTATTGATAGACTGATATATGAGGATTATGAAAATACTCCCAGATTGCTTGTTCATTCATCAAGAATTGTAGTTTTTATGGACGGACGATATATATATACTGTCAGAAATAATAGTATTATGGGAGAAAGGCAGAAAGCAACAAGCGTAGATTTTGCAAGAATCACAAAAAACACAATTGAGTTATATAATAGAGAGCCTTATAGAGACAATATAAAAGAATTTATGCTTTCTTTTCTTTTTAAGCAGTTAATATATAATTATCACACAACAATCAGGTATGACAATAGTGTTAATAATGAGTTCCTATGTGAATCAAGAAAATTACTGATTCAATACAGAAAGGAGTGGATGTCAAGTAAAGCGATAGGCAGAGGAAGAAAAATATCGTATGCACTTATAGCATACTTCCCGCGGATATATCGCGCAGCATATCTGGCATCTCATAGGGAGAAAACTTAATGAAAAAGGGATTTGAATTAAAGCAGCTAGAGTGGATAGTGTTTGTTATTGTAATGATCATACTTTTCTTCTCTACACAAACGTATTTCGGAACTGCAAATTATTCCAGGATTTACCATATTGATAGATATTGTATGTTGGCTTTTTTGGGAGTTTCAATAGTTGCCAATCATGGTGTAATCAGATATAAGAGCAAAGATTTGTTAACAATTAAAATTGTGATACTGCCGTACATTTTTCTGTTTGCGGTATCGGTGTTTTTTTATATGACAAATCATCGAGCATCCTGGTCTAGTATTATAAATACAAATATTCAAGCAATTCTGGTTTGTTTAATGGCAATCGTATCGTATTATTCATTAGGAAAAGGTGCATTAAAGGGTGTTCTTATTGCTGCAATAATCAATTATTTTATTTATATTGTTACTTGTATAGTTCAATATGGCCCTTTAGCTCTTTTTCAAGCTGGATCAGATTCAAAGGCATCTCGACTTTTGGAAGTACATGAGGTGACATTTGTTTTTGGAATCTTGATTGTTTATCTTCTAATCTCAGATTATTTAAAAAGCAGATCCGTGAAAAAAAGGTGGGTTGTCCTACTTGCGGTTTTTTGTTTGCTTGGCTTCAAACGTATTTTACTTATGGCAATGCTTATTGGCATTATAGTATACTTTTGTGCGAGAAGAGCAAAAAAGCCGAATTTGATTATCGCGATTTCTGTGATAGCGATTGTGTTGAGTTTAATGTGGGTATTCCTGTGTTCATCATGGGATTTGTTGACGGGAATTAGTATAAAATTCGGAATAGACTTAGCTGGACGAAATTGGATATACAGCAACTTTTACCCTTATTATAATTTTTCAATTTCATATTTAGGTGCTGGAGTGGGTTATGTGCAGGAAATGATCTACACCATGTCAACAATGGTATTGAATAATCATTCAATTGGATTACATAATGAGTACATGCGATTATTTATAGAGCTTGGCTTTATTCCGTATATTACTTATTTTGTTCTAATATGGCCTGTTTCAATTAAAATTCTATATAATAAAGTTGGTTATAGAGTAGCACTTATGTATTTCGTTTTGTGGATTGTGAATGGTATTTGTATTGCAACAGATAACTTGTTAACATACCCAAATTTTATGCTTGCATTTTGGTTGATACTGATTACGATTATCAATGAAACTCCAGATAGGAGTGGGGAATTAGCTATTAAATAGAGAAGGTGAGAATAGTATGAAAATAGCAATCGTTACAGTTTACGATAGTGTTGTAAACTTTGGGTCTTTCTTACAAGCTTATGCAATGAGCAAGGTTTTAGAATCAAGAGGGCATGAAGTTTTTTTTGTCCGCAGGATGCCAAACGATGAGATTTTAAAACGATTTAATCGATTGGCTAAAATACAAAATAGTGTTTCTTCTAAAAAGGGAATAAAAGCAAAATTTTTATCTCAGAGGTCTAAATATGTAATTCAGCGCGAAATGGATGCGAACAAAAATAGATATAAGTGTTCGTTGAGTGACTGGAAGTCAATAAAAATAATCGATCCTGCCGAAATTGAAGATTGCGGGATACAACTTGTAATATGCGGAAGCGATGAAATTTGGAATATACATAATAAGGATATCGACTTGGATTTCTATTCATGTGGATGGGTTAAACATATTCCAAAATTAGCATATGCAATTAGTTCTGGAAATTCAAAAACATCAGAATATTTAAATGACCCTGAATTTTTCAATGCTGTAGGAGATTTTTGTAAAATTCTACCGAGAGATCAAATGACGCAAAGTATGATTTCGGATATCACAAATGTCAAGGAATCTATTGTTTGTGATCCAACACTATTGCTTGGGCAAGATGGCTTTACATTGACTAATAAGGGAAAAGAATTTGGAAAGTATATACTCGTTTATTCCTATTTTCTTACGAGAAAAGAAAAGAAGTTTATAAAAAAATATGCAAGAAATAATGGATTGAAAATCATTTCACCTTGTATATATTCCAGTATTGCCGATGAAGTCGTATATACTTCTGCATTAGATTTTCCTTCCCTTGTTTTTAATGCAGAATGTGTTTATACAACCACATTTCACGGCACCATTTTTTCATTAATGTTCGCAAAAAGGTTTTGCGCCCTTTCAAGGCTGCCTAAGGTGGCAAATTTGTTGGAACAGCTGGAAACGTATGATCATGAATTAAACTTGGACTTTTCCTACGATGATTTTTGTGCTGTTTTAAATAAATTTGCGGATAGAAGTGTGATTGGAGATGGATTGAATAGACTTAAATCTACATCTGAAGATATACTCTGGAAAGCGATTGAAGAGATTGAGAACAACGGATATACTCCAATAGGTAATCATTATGAAAGTCGTTGTAAGTATTTATATGGGTATACTAAACAGGACGATATTCGGAGAAAGAGTTCATCCGGAGGACTGTTCTATGAATTATCACAGGTGATTTTAGAAGATGGAGGGGTTGTTTTTGGAGCTTGCTATGATAAGGAAATGCATCAGGTTGTTCATAAGTCCACTGAAGAAACATCAATAGAAAACATGCTGAAGAGCAAATATGTGGAATCAAAATTAGGTGATACTTATAAAAAAATTGAGACATATTTAAAAGATGGAAAAAAAGTCTTATTCTGCGGAACTCCTTGTCAAGCTGCAGGCCTTTATAATTTGAAAGAAAAGAAATGGAGCAGATATAAAAATCAATTGTTTATCTTAGATTTTTTGTGTGAAGGTGTTCCATCTTATAAAATATTTCAAGAATATATAAAAGACAGTGAAAATAAATCAGAAAAAGAGATTGAAACTATTGAATTTCGTTCCAAATCTTATGGATGGAATGTGCATTGTATGAAAATTCAATACAAAGATGGGACTAGCAGAATAATTCCTTCTTTTAGCGATTCATATATGCACACTTTTATTATGGACTTAACGATGAACAGAAGATCTTGTTATGCATGTCCTTTCCGCGAAAAAAAATATTCAGATGTGACCATAGGAGATTTTTGGAAGGTTAGCAATGTTGACAAGTCATGTGTTGATAACAAAGGCGTATCAGCTATATTTGTGAACTCTGAGGCTGGAAATATACTGATTGAAAAAGCCAGAAAGAACTTGTATATAAAAGAACTGGAAGATAGGGATATCCTCCAAATGGAACAGCATTTAGATACCTCTTTATATTTGGACAAGAGAAACAATTTTTACACCGAATTTTTGAGCAATGGATACAATAGTGCAATCAGAAAGTATAGCACTTATTTTCAAAATAGAGGAATAGTGGATAAATTGAAATTAATAAAAAGATGGACTAAGCTCGAATATAAGAGAAGGTTTAAAAATTAGTCGGAGGAAGATTATGTCAGATAAATCAAGTACGGGAAAGGAACTTGCGAAAAATACTGCAATAATATCTGTAGGTAAAATTTGCACACAAGTAGTAAGTTTTTTACTTTTACCAATATATACAGGGATACTTTCAACTGAGGAATATGGCGCCGTTGATCTAATTATTACATACACATCTTTGCTTCTTCCATTGGTCACATTGCAACTTGAACAGGCACTTTTTCGTTTTCTTCTTGAGAAAAGGGGAGACTCCGATGGCACTAAGGATGTGTTATCGGATGTATGTTCAATCAATGTTTTAGCACTTATTCTTTTTACTATTGTCTTTTTAGTTGTGTCACCATTGATTAATAGTAAATATAAATATTTTCTTTTGATTAATTTGATCGTAAATACATATTCGTCTGTAATGCTACAAGTGGCACGAGGATTTGGCAGCAATGTGGTATATGCCCTGGGTAGCTTTTTGAATGCGGCATCGATGATCCTGCTCAATATTATTTTTATTGTTGGTTTCCATCTTGGCGCATATGGAATGATATGGTCACACATTATAGCCGCTTGCATTTGTGGAACTTTTATTTTGATTCAGACAAAGGCTTATCGATACATTTCGTTCCATATTCCTTCAAAAGAAAGTTCAAAAAGATATCTTGCATATTCACTTCCTCTAATTCCGAATCAAATCTCGTGGTGGATTCTATCTGCATCAGATAGAACAGTGATTTTATGGCAACTGGGAGTTGCATTTAACGGAATATATTCAATTGCAGGGAAGTTTTCTAACCTTTATAGTGTGATGTATAACATTTTCAATTTGTCTTGGACAGAACTTATTTCGGTTCACTTTAATGATCCAGATAGAGATAAAATTTTTTCGGATTTGCAAGACACTGTGGTGAAGTTGTTGATTTGTTTATACCTCGGAATGGTTTCTGTCATGCCTTTCGTTTTTCCAATCATGATTAACGAGAAATATTCTGATGCCTATTATCAAATTCCAATCCTGATGATTGGTGTTTTCTTTAGTGCAATGATTGGCGTTATGAGTGCTTATTATATTGCGGATAAAAACACAAAGGTCATAGCAAAGACCACAATGATTTGTGCTGGAATTAATTTGGTGTTGGATATTGTATTAATGCCTTTTATTGGGCTGTTTGCAGCTTCAATCGCAAGTGCTACAGCTTACTTTGTGATGTATGTCGTCCGGTATATTGATATTAATAAAAGATATGGCGTTAAGAATTCTCCACAATTATTGGGCTTGATGGTAATATCTACAATTATTGTGTTCGGCGTCTATTATTATAGAAATATAATTCTTTGTGGAATATGTTTTTTGGGTGTTTGTGTGATGTCAATTTGCCTAAATAAAAAGGTGATTTTAGGTGGCAAGTCATTTGTAAAAAATGCACTGGCTAAAATGAAGAAAGGCAGGTAATACAGTATGAAAGAAGTACCAATTCTTTATTCAAGAAAAGAAGAATGCTGTGGTTGTACGGCTTGCTATGCAATCTGTCATAAAGAAGCAATCTCTATGGTAGAGGATGAAGAAGGATTTGAGTATCCGCAGATTGATGAAAGCAAGTGTGTACGCTGCTATCAGTGCATTAAAGTATGCCCGATAAAAGTAGCAAGAGCACAATAAGAGGAGAGATTATGAAAACAACATTACTTATCATGGCGGCCGGAATCGGCAGCCGTTTCGGAACGGGAATTAAGCAGTTGGAGCCGGTGGATGCTTCTAATCATATCATTATGGACTACTCAATCCATGATGCGATAGAGGCAGGGTTCAACCATGTAGTATTTATCATCCGTAAGGATATCGAAAAGGAGTTCAAAGAGGTTATTGGTGATCGCATTGCCTTCATTTGTTCTTCCCATAACGTAACCGTGGACTACGCATTTCAGGATATCAACGATATTCCGGGAGAACTTCCGGAAGGCCGTACAAAGCCGTGGGGAACCGGTCAGGCTGTACTTGCAGCGAAAAATGTGATTGATACCCCGTTCATAGTGATTAATGCAGATGACTACTATGGCAAGGAAGGTTTCAAGGCCGTCCACGAATATTTGGTAAACGGCGGAAAGTCCTGTATGGCAGGATTTGTGCTGAAGAACACACTGTCTGATAACGGCGGCGTGACTCGAGGTATTTGCAAGATGGACGAGAATGGAAACTTGACTGAGGTTGTGGAGACTAAGAACATCGTAAAGACTGTAGCTGGAGCAGAGGCAGACGGTGTGAGCGTTGATGTGAATTCTCTGGTGTCTATGAACATGTGGGGATTAACAACGGAGTTCTTGGATGTGTTGGAAGAGGGCTTTAAAGAGTTCTTTGAGAAAGAAGTACCGGGTAATCCTCAGAAAGCGGAGTATCTGATTCCTATCTTCATCGGTGAATTACTGGAGCAGGGAAAGATGTCCGTAAAGGTCCTGAAAACCAACGATACCTGGTATGGTATGACATACCATGAAGATGTCGCAGCAGTAAAGGATAGCTTCAAGAAAATGTTACAAAAAGATCTGTATAAGGCTGATTTATTTGCAGACTTGTGATATGCTGGGAGCGGTAGCTCCCTACACTGCTCTAATAATCACAAACCTCTCCGTGGTGAGCAGCAGGCAACAATCTTATGACCGGCGAAGATGTGAGAAGAATGAACATAGAGAAGAATGAACATAGAGAAGGATAATTAGGTATTGTTGTTATGAACGATATTTTAAGACTCGCAAAGAATTATTCGATACAACAATGTCATCTAAATTGTCTTCCGTGTGGCGACAATAATATTTTGTGACCATATTGGTGATAGGCACCATTAAATTTCTGGCTTAGAGAAAAACAAATTATAAAAAAATCAAATAAAAAGGATGATAAAAAATAGAGTATCAGGCAGCGCACCCTGAAAAGGATAAAAATAATAAAGGCGGAAATCCTGTTTGGAAGAAACTAACCACTCCACTAGAAGTGGTAACAACAGTAGTTAAGCCGAACGAGATGTAAGGTGTAAGACACACAAGAGCAATGTTTGGATTATATCAGAGAACAAAATTTGCTATGTTAGCTTCAGTTGCTATAAATATCATAATATACTATAGTATTTGGTGAATATATTGGTATTGCAGGGATAATCTTCGATACTTTGAGTGAAAGTTATTATGTATTTTTGGTATGAATTGTTGTTTAAAAGATATTTTAGAAATTATGTAAAATTTATTTCTAGAGTATTGTAAAAAGTATTATTGTAACAATATTGCTTTGTGTATTTTTCAGTATCAAAATTGGAAAACAAGAGAGAATTTCTTAAAGAAAAAATGAATCATAATGAGGCTGTGTTTTGTGTTAGGTGCACGTTTTAGCAAAGAAAGGTAACGCATATGGGAGAAAATATTATTAAGAGCATTTGTTGGGATATTACGTCGAGATGTAATGATAATTGTACATTTTGCTATAGAAATCCTGATAATAAAGAACTAGATTTTGAAAGTAATAAGATTATTTTAAAAAAGCTGATTGACTTCGGTGTAGACAAAATCTCCTTCGTTGGCGGAGAACCTTTGTTATATGCGAAACTATACGATTTGGTTAGATGGGGGATAATGTATGCAGAAGGAAAAACAAAGTTCTCTATAACTACGAACACAATTCTGTTAACCGAATTAATAGACGAAGAAATCATTCTTAAAGAAAGAGAAATAAAAAAAATTCTTGAATTATTTGATTGGATAACGTTTTCTTTAGATGCACCAAATAGAGAAATTCAAAGTAGGATGGGAAGAAACAAATTTCATTATGAAAGAGTAATCAAAATACTACAGTATTTGAATGATTCGCAGTTTTCAAAAAAAATAAAAATAAATACTGTTGTATCAAATCTAAATAAAGGATATCTTATAGAATTGTACCAAATGTTATGTAAGTATAGCATAAAGAGATGGAAATTATTTCGATTTTTACCATCGAGGGGGAATGCATTAAAATATCAGGATAAGTACTATATTTCTGAAACACAATTTGAAGATGAAATAAAAAAAATAAAGATAAAAAATAAATCAGATCAAATTCTGATAACAACAAATGGTTATGAGAATTTTGATAATTCGTATATTACAATATCATCAGATGGAAAGCTGGTTGTGTACAATAATGGCAAATATGAAAGTAAAATAAATCTTTTATATGAAGATGCTGAAAAAATTTTACAATACATAGATATAAAAAAACATATTGAAAAAAGAAGTGATTTTATAAAGATAGAAAGAATACATGAGGGTCAAATTTGATACTTAAGGGAGAAAAGAATTATGAAAGAAAACACAAAAAATACAATAATTCAACAAGTATGTAATAAAGGAATACCATTTTTTCTAATCAGTTCTATTTTGAATTATTTGGCAGGTAAAGTATGGGGATTTATTTGGTCAAACTATACAGCGGTATTTATTTTAGCTATATATATCATGATAGTATTAGTAGGTATATACGATTCACAATCGAAGCCGTTCCTAGATCTGGGGAGGAAAGAATTGTGGTTTTATCAAATTATTATTCCTGCTATATCAGTTATTTTATTTGTATGTATTGCCGTGGAAAATAGTGGCTCTCAAATAAATTCATTAGGAGATGTTAGGAGCTGGTTATTAAATAATGATAAAATTCCTATGTTAATAGGAGTCTTTTTTTGTATAGCAATTGTAACCTATTTTATTGCATATGAAAATGTAAAATTAAGGAAGAAGGCTGACGAAGGATGCCGATTTCCTAATGAAGTTTTAGAAATACAACAGAATTATGAAAACAGATTAAATGGTATTTACAAGAAGCTGGAAGATGTAGAAGCAGTGTTGAATGAAAAAAGTCAAGTTGCATATACTGCTACGTGTATACCGATAAAATATAATAAAGAGCATGACTCGTTTGCTTTAGCAATGATTAAGAATTTGTCACATAAAGAATCACAGTGGATGTTTCCAGGGAGTCATGTTGAAGTGTCTGATAACTGTGTGAAAGAAGAATTTGATTTAACAGATATCAATATTGTTCCGCGAAAGATTATTGAAGATAAGGTAAAAAAAGAAGCTGGATTATATGATTTACAGTTTATAGATCCAAGTTTTGAGAAGGTAAGTTATGAAAATACGGCGAATGGCAGAGAGAAAAGATGCTATTCAAACACGTGTTGTCCAGAAAATGCCCCAGTGTTTAATTATCTGTTTAGGGTAAGCGAATCAGCGAAATGCTATAAAACAAAAAATCATCGATGCCATTATGATTTTACTTATATTGGTGAGTATAATGAAATTGATGAGAAAGAGGCGGAATACGATGTCATAGAAGTGGAAGTAAATAGAAAGAAAGATATCAAAGATATGGAGTATTTAGATGCTATTGCATACATCAATGCCAGTATAGGAAAACAAATAAATAACAAACTAAATTCCGTAAAAGGGAAAAGAAGAAATAAGTTATCAATACCATCAGATCAGTTGTTTTTAGATAGCATTCCAGAAATGATTTATAATGCAATTTTATTTTATAGTGATTACAAGGGCCTATAGTTCTGCGGTAGATGATAAATAAATCAGATTAGCAGGAGCAAAACATGAAATACGAAAAGATGAACAACCTTTTTTCTATAAGCAAACAGTGGCGTCAGGCACCAATGTGGTCAACCTAGTGTCAACTTAAGACAAGTGCCTGGTCAGAGCAATGG
>OHHQ01000569.1_pt1 | contig 19436 bp, 19 predicted proteins | sample 1568051 | NCBI WGS metagenome assembly OHHQ01 (sample SAMEA3879567, study PRJEB24766) | human gut metagenome | biome: human-associated habitat; feature: feces | place: USA | collected 1985/1987
CCTACGAGGCCGGCGAGTCGCTGCGCGACGTTGTGGGCCCGCTGGGCGTTCCCACCGAGATGGCCGAGGGCCCCTGCGCTGTCATTGGCGGCGGCGTCGGCCTGGCAATTGCCTTCCCGGTCGCCAAGCACCTGGTCGAGACCGGTCATGAGGTCCACGCCATCATGGGCGCCCGCACCAAGGACCTCCTGCTCATGGAGGACCAGTTCCGCGAGCTCCTCGACGAGGACCACATCCATATCACCACTGATGACGGTTCTTACGGCGAGCAGGGCGTTGTCACCACTCCGCTGGAGCGCCTGCTGCAGGACAAGGCCGTGAGCCAGGTCTTCTGCGTCGGCCCCGTTCCGATGATGAAGTTCTCGACCCTCACCGCCCAGAAGTACGACACCCCCATCACCGCGTCGCTCAACCCCATCATGGTTGACGGCACCGGTATGTGCGGCTGCTGCCGCGTCGAGGTGGGCGGCGTGACCAAGTTCGCTTGCGTCGACGGCCCCGACTTCGATGCTACCCTGGTCGACTGGGATGACCTTCGTGCCCGCCAGGCCGCTTACCGTTCCGAAGAGGGCGCGTCCCTCAAGGCCTATGAGGAAAAGAGCTGCGCATGCCACTAGTTAACGGTCGTTTCGTTGCCGATATGAAGTCGCCCCGCACCCCCGATAACGAGGAGCCGGCTGCCGAGCGCGCCTGCGACTTCCGCCCCGTCGACAAGGGCTTCACCGAGGAGATGGCGCTGGCCGAGGCCGAGCGCTGTCTCAACTGCAAGAAGCCGTTCTGTGTTGAGGGCTGCCCCGTCAACATCAACATCCCCCGCTTTATCGAGCAGATCCGCGAGAAGGACTTCGGCGGCGCTCTCGACACCATCCGCGAGGACTCCATGCTTCCCGCCATCTGCGGCCGCGTCTGCCCGCAGGAGAACCAGTGCGAGGGCAAGTGCATCCGTGGCAAGAAGTCCGAGCCCGTGGCCATCGGCCAGCTCGAGCGCTTCCTGGGTGACCGCCCCGAGCTCGCCTCCACGCCCAAGATGGCCCCCAAGAACGGCAAGAAGGTCGCCGTCGTCGGCTCCGGCCCGTCCGGCATCACCTGCGCCGGCGAGCTCGCCCGCAACGGCTTTGACGTCACCGTCTTCGAGGCATTCTTCACCGGCGGCGGCGTGCTGGTCTACGGCATCCCCGAGTTCCGTCTGCCCAAGGCAGTCGTCAAGCGCGAGATTGACGGCCTGGAGGACATGGGCGTCAAGTTTGAGTACAACTCCGTCGTGGGCAACATGGCCACGGCCGAGGAGCTGTTCGAGCAGGGCTTCGACGCCATCTACGTGGCGACCGGCGCTGGCCTGCCCAAGTTCCTCAACGTCCCCGGCGAGAACCTGCCCAACGTCTTCTTCGCTAACGAGTACCTCACCCGCGTGAACCTGATGAAGGCCAACAAGTTCCCCGAGTACGACACCCCCACCAAGCACGGCAAGAACGTCGTCGTCTTCGGTGGCGGCAACGTGGCTATGGACGCCGTCCGTACCGCCAAGCGCCTGGGCGCCGAGCACGCCATCATCGCCTACCGCCGTACCGAGGACGAGATGCCCTGCCGTCGCGCCGAGCTGCACCACGCTAAGGCCGAGGGCGTCGAGGTTCTGCCGCTCGTCTCCCCGCTCGAGTTTGTCGCTGGCGAGGACGGCTCCGTGTGCGCCGTCAAGGTCCAGAAGATGGAGCTCGGCGAGCCCGACGAGTCCGGCCGCCGTCGCCCGGTGCCCATCGAGGGCGCCATCGAGGAGATCCCCTGCGACGTCGCGATCTCGGCTATCGGCACCAACGCCAACCCCTTCGCTGCCAAGATCGGCGGCAAGATGGAGCTCAACAAGTGGGGCTACATCGTCGCCGACGAGGAGACCGGCCAGACCACCGATCCCCGCATCTGGGCCGGCGGCGACATCGTCACCGGTGCCGCTACGGTCATTCTGGCGATGGGTGCCGGCAAGAAGGCCGCCGCTTCCATCACCAAGAGCCTGCTGGGTGAGTAATCACCTGCAGCGCTAGCCATCAAACGGCAAAGTCCCCGTCGAGCACACGCCCGGCGGGGACTTTTTCTATACCGGCCGCCCGACCACCACGATGGGGACAGGCACCTTTGTGGTGGTTTGGGACCTGGTCGATCGTTTTGTCTCGATCTGTAACAGCTGGAGTCCGTTGAGCCCTGCAGTTGTTACAGATTGAGATATTGTGCCGGCCGGCCACGCTGCATCTCAATCTGTAACAGTTAGAGACCAAATATGCCGCCTGGTGTTACAGATCAAGACGTTGGGCTGACGGCCGAACGGTTTATCTCAATCTGTAACAGTTAGAGCCATTTTCGCTGGCTTGGTGTTACAGATCGAGACTATGCAAAAGCCGAGGATAGGCACTGCCGCCAAGGCCTTCCCCTCGGCCTAAAACAAAAACCACCACAAAGGTGCTGTCCCCTTTGTGGTGGTTTTGGTCGGCTAGCCTTCGAGCTGCGCCACTTTGTAGCGGTAGGCTGCAGCGATGACGTCTTTACAGCCCTCGCGTCCCAGCTTGGCGCGGTTGACGACGATGTCTTTACCGCTCGTCATCTTCCACTTTCCGGCGCTATAGCGCTTATAGAACGCCTCGCGCGCCTTCTGCTGCTGCTTGACCAGCTTGGCGCCCTTCTTTTTGTTAAGGCCGCGCTTCTTGCGCACGATCTCGACGCGGTCCTCAAAGGGTGCGGTCACCAACACGGCAATGTGGTTGGGGTTGTTGCGAAGCAGATAATCGGACAGGCGGCCTTCGATAATGCAACTCTCGGTCTCGCCCAGGTCCAAAATCACCTGGCTCATCTTTTGGAACAACTTGTCCGAGTACGAGCGCGCGTCGTAGCGGTCGGGCAGAAACGCCATGTTCTCCACAGCCAGACGCTCGTCGTAGGCGGCCATCTTATCGAGCGACTCGCCCGCGCGCAGCGACGCGCGCACCAGTAGCTCGTTGTCATACAGCGGAATCCCCAACTCGTCGGCAAGCATGCGACCAATCTCGTGGCCCTCGGCGCCAAAGTCGCGCGCGATGGTAATGACCACAGGATTCTTCTTATTCTCCAGATCGCTCATCGCGATTCCTTTCTAACAAATGAGAAATAGGCTGTTTATCGCCTTTTCCACGATAGCGTACCTGGGTTTTCCTGGTGCCCAAGATTGACCTGAAAGAGGAGCGACGCGTACTTTGGTACGCGAGCGACGGTTTGAAGGCCAAGGTTGGGTGCCAGGGAAAGCCAGGCTATGCGGCTACGATGCGGCGTTGATATGCCCTCACCAGCAGCGAGATACCAAAGTTGAGCACGAAGTACATCGCAAACACCAGGCCGTAGAGCATAAGCACCTGCGACAGGTCGATCGCGTGGGCCATCACGACGTTTGCCGTGTACATGAGCTCGGCCACGTTAATGCCCGAAAGATACGAGCTGTCCTTAATGACAGTCGTGCACTGGCTAAACAGCGCCGGAATGATCGTCTTAAATGTCTGCGGCAGAATGATGTAGCGCATGGTGGCAAAGAAGCCGAAGCCCTGGCTCTGCGCTGCCTCAAACTGGCCGCGCGGAATCGAGTTGAGGCCGCCGCGCACAATCTCGGCCATAACAGCGCTGGTAAACAGCGTAAAGGCGATGGTCGAAATCACAATGTCCAAACCCTGCACCGTAAAGTAGATAAACAGAATCCACAGCAGGTTCGGCGTGCAACGGAACAGCTCGATATAGGCGCTCACCAAAATACGGAACGGGCGGGGCGCATAGCTTTTAACGAGCGCCAGCACCGTGCCAAAGATGAGCGAGAAAAAGATCGACAGCGCCGAGATCTCGATTGTCTTAACAAAGCCGCCCCAAATGTAGAGCAGGTTGGTCGCGTTGAAGATTTCCATGCGCTAGGCCTCCTCTACGTTGTCGAGCCCCAGCTCGGCCAGGCTCACGCCGCGCGGACGCTCCTTGGAGCGGCGCTCGAGCCACTGCACCAGCATGGCGAGCGGAAAGCAGATGATGAAGTACATAAGGCAGCAGACGATGTATCCCTGCAGGTAACCGTACAGACTCACAAAGTTGTCGGAACGGTACATAAGGTCGCCGCCGGCCACAAGCGCCAGCACCGACGTGTTCTTGACCAGGTTGAGCGCCTGGTTACACAGCGGCGGCAGAATGATCTTGAACGTCTGGGGCAGCACGATGTACCAGTACGCCTGCGCACGGGTGAAGCCCTGGCTCTGGGCCGCCTCCATCTGACCGCGCGGAACCGCCTCGATACCAGTGCGGATGACCTCCGAGATGTAGGCCGCGTGATACAGACCCACGCCCAAGAAGCCCAGCACGAACGGCGCGATGCGCACCGGCTGGTCGGCACCGGTTATGGCCTGCAAAAACTGCGGACCGGCCATGTACATAAAGAGCACCTGCACGGGCAACGGAGTGTTCTGGTAAAACTCCACGTACACGCGGCTTATGGCGCGCAGCACGCGCGAGCGAGTGGTAGAGAACACGCCCAGCAGCGTGCCCAGCACCAGCGACAGCAGCAGACCGGCAACGACCACTTGCAGCGTCACGCCAAAGCCCTCCCAGAAGGGCCCCATGTTTTGAAATGTCGTCGACCAACGGTCGGCGTCAAATAATCCTTCGAGCATTTGATTCCTTCCTTGGACGATACGCCTATACAAGACCCCAGGTCTTGACCTCTTGGTCGAGCCAACCGTCGGCCAGGCGATCGCAAATCACCTGATCGACCACGGCCGAAAGGTCGCAACCCTTCTTGGTCGCCACGCCGTAGCCCTGCTCGCCAAACTTGACCTCGGGCTGCAGCAGCTCAACGGTCTCGTTCATGTAACCGGCCAGCGTGGAGCGGTCCATGGCAAAGACGTCGATATTGCCGGCGTCGAGCGAACTCTTGATGATGGGGTAGCCGCTAAAGGCCCTAAACTCGGGCTTGCAGCTAAAGCCGTTGTCCTTAATCATCTGCTCGATCAGGCCCTGCGTGGTTGCACCCTGGCTCACGCCAATGACCTTGCCGTCCAGGTCCTCAATCGAGGTAAAGCCCGAACGCTTCTTGACCATGAGTCCCACGTAGTCGGTGCGGTACGGCGTCGAGAAATCCCAGCTCTTCTTGCGCTCGTCGGTGATGGTGTAGGTCGCCGCGACCACGTCAAGTTGGCCGTTATCGATCAGCGGGCCGCGCGTCTTGGGCGTCACGTCGGTAAACTCGACAAGCTCCTGGGCGCGGGCCTCCTTGTAGCTCACGCCAAAGACGGCAGCGGCGATCTGGTAGCACAAATCGACTTCCATGCCCTCAAAGCGGCCCTTGGCGGTGTCGTAATAGCCATAGCCGGGAACGTCCTTCTTAACGCCGGCATTCAGATGGCCACGCGACTTGATGGCCGCAAGCTTAGACCCCTTGTCGGAGCCCTCGCTGCTGGTGGAGTTGCCGCAACCGGTAAGCGCGGTCCCCGTCAGCGCAAGCATGCCGGCGCCAGCCAGCTGCAAAAAGTGACGGCGCGACACGGCCGCCCTCGTCATATCCGTCATGTCCATCACCGCGCCTAGTGCAGAATCTTGGACAGGAACTCGCGGCAGCGCGGGTTCTCGGGGTTATCGAAGAAGTGCTCGGGCGTGCCCTCCTCCAGGATACGGCCGTCCTCCATAAAGATGACGCGGTCGGCCACCTGGCGCGCAAAGCCCATCTCGTGCGTCACGCAGATCATGGTGATGTCCTCCTGCGCGAGCTCAATCATAACGTCCAGAACCTCCTGGACCATCTCGGGGTCGAGCGCCGAGGTCGGCTCGTCAAACAGAATGATGGGCTGCTTGGTGCACAGGGCACGGGCGATGGCGATGCGCTGCTGCTGACCGCCCGAGAGATTCTGCGGATACTCGCCGGCCTTATGCGCCATGCCGACGCGCTTGAGCGCGGCGATGGCGATCTCGGTCGCCTCCTCCTTGCTCTTCTTTTGCAGCTTGATGGGTGCGAGCGTCAGGTTGCCCAGCACCGTCATGTTGGGATACAGGTTGAACTGCTGAAACACCATGGAGCTGTACTTGCGAGCCATCTCCAGGTGATTCTTTTTGGTGAGCGGCGTACCGTCGATGACGACCTCGCCCGACGTGGGCTCCTCCAGATAATCGACGCAACGGATGAGCGTCGACTTACCCGAGCCGGAAGGCCCGATCATTACGAGTTTCTCGCCGCGCTTGACGGTGAGGTTGATATCTTTGAGCACATGCAGGTCGCCAAAGTACTTGTTGAGATGCTTGATCTCGATCATGTCTGCCATGAATGTCCCTTCCCTGCGTTTACACGAGTTGAACTATTGTACGGAAAGAACCACGTTTCCGTAGCCCACACTACATTCCCGTAAAGAACCCGCAACCTTCCACCCACTCATTGGGGACAGGCTTAAATGAGTACCCACCCATTGGGCACTCATTTAAGCCTGTCCCCAATGAGTGCCCAGCCCAGCAAAAAGGGGCGCGACCATGACGGCCACGCCCCTCAACATCAACTATGTACCGCTCGGCCCCTACGCAAGCTTTGCGCCGACGATCTTTGCCGCGGCCGGCTTGTCGAAGTTGCCGCCGGTGGCCTTGCCGAGCGCGCCCATGACCTGGCCCATCTGCTTCTTGGACGTGGCGCCCAGCTCGGCGATAACCTGCTCGATCAGGGCCTCGAGCTCCTCGCCCGAAACCTGCGCGGGCAGCAGGCTTTCCAGAATCTTGACCTGCTCGGTCAGGTTGTCGGTACGATCCTGGTCGGTGCCGGCCTTGATGGACATCTCCAGCGTCTCGCTCGTCTGCTTGATCAGACGCTTGATCATGCTGTTGACGTCTTCCTCGGTCACATCGCGGCGCTCGTTAACCTCGATATTCTTCACCTCGGCCTTAACCTGGCGAATGATAGACAGGCGAACCTTGTCCTTGGCCTTCATGGCCGCGATCATTTCCTTCTGCAGTTCTTCGTTGGTCATCTGCAAATCCTCCTCAATAGTGCGGGCGGCACTCGCACGAGCGCCGCCCCATGATTACTCAGTCGTCGACGAATCGTCGGTCGAACTCTTGGTGACGCCCTTCAGGCTGACGTTGTACGGCACGTCCTTGGGCATGGGGTTAACGGTGATGTCGGCATCCTTCTTGTACTGCTCCAGCCACTCGCTGTACGCGGTGCTTGCCGCCTGCGTCTTCACCACGTTGGAGACGTACTTCTTGATGTCCTTGGGCACCTGCTTAATGTCATCGACCTGATTATCGACATGGAAGTAGTCGGTACACTTGATGATGTGATAACCATAGGTCGACTCGACGACGTCGCTCACATCGCCCTTATTGAGTCCCTCGAGTGCCGCCTGATAGCTGTCGACGAAGGTGGTGAGCTTGTCCCAGCCCACATCGCCCTTCTTCTCCTTGGAGCCGGTGTCGTCGGAATACTGCTCCACGGCGTCCTCAAAGCTCAGCTCGCCGGAGTTGATCTTGTCCAGACACTCCTGCGCCTTGGCCTTGGCGGCAGCCTTGTCCTCGTCAGATGCGTCGGAAGCGACCTTGATCAGGATATTCGACGAACGACGGGCATCGTTGTAGTTGGACAGGTTCTCATTGATGTAATCGACAATCTCGCTGTCCTTGGGCTTGCTGGTGGGTGCCACGGCATCCTTGAGCTTCTGCTGCGCCAGGCTCTCCTTGAGCGAATCCTTGTAGGTGTCCTCGGTGTAGCCGTAGGTCTTGAGAGTCTCCTTAAAAGTCTTGGCGCCGCCCGCGCTCTTGCACGCGTCCTTCCAAGCCTTCTCGACCTCCTCGTCCGACACCGTCACGCCATTCTCCTTCTGCGCCTGTTGAAGCAGGATCTGCTGCGAGTAGGAGTCGATGAGCTGCTTGCGGTACTTCTTGGGCGTGAGGTCGTTGTCGACCAGGTACTGTGCCCAGTCCTTGTCCTTGGTGTAGCCGTAGGACGTGCGCATGCTCATGATCTGCTTGGTCACGGTGTCCTCGGTGAGGTTGGTGCCGTTGATAGTGGCAGCCACACCGCCGGTGAGCTTGTAGCCTGTACTAGTGCCCTCGGTCTGCGACATCAGGCCGGAGCACGCCATGGCCGAGACGGAGAGCAGCATCGCCAGCACGCCGATGACCACCAGGACAATCTTGACGGTCTTGGACACATAGGTCTTGCGCTGCTTCTTGCGAGAGCTGGAGGCGGCGCGGGACCGTTGCTCGGACGCCGGCGCGACCTCGGGGTTCTTTTTCTTGTTTGCCATGTTTGGCCTTTCGCATCACGAATCGAACAAACGCCATTGTGTCACAACGCAGCCCCCGCGGCACACTTGGTGCATGGGGGACAGGTTAATCTGCACCATTTTGGTGCAGAGGGGACATACCTGGCAGTCGGTACCTTAGAAGTGGCGGCGGATGGCGTCGACCATGCCTTGAGGTGCGGTCTGGCCGAGTACGTCGGCTGCGGAGTCGGCATCCATAAAGATATTCATGAGCGCTTGCAGGGCCTCGACCTGGCCGCCCGGCTCGGCAATACCCAGATTGATAATAATCCGCGCCGGCACGGGAGCGCCCATGCCCGCCATAGCGTTGAACGTCACGGGCGCGGAGGGCTTCACCACCGCGATATAGGGCTTAGCCACAAATCCGGGATCGGTATGCGGGATGGCAATATTGGCCGCCGGCATGGCGAGGCCCGTGGGATAGTTGTCCTCGCGTGTGCGGACGGCGTCGAGCCAACCGGAGGCAATGTAGCCGCGCGGAGCAAGCTCGCCCTCAAGCTGCGCAAACACCTCATCCGGCGTCGCGCACTCCCAATCAAAAAACACCAGCTCAGGCGAGAATAGCATCTCGGCGTTATCTGCCATACCGTCCTCCAAAGTTGTATGAGGTTCACAATGCCCCATATGATATCGAAACGAGGCAGGCAAGGTTAGTCGAGGATTCCAATCATCTCGAGAGTGCGGGCAGGCGTCAGGCAAACTTCGGGCATCGCCTCCAGCATGCGCCGGTCGCCCGTGACCACATAGTCGACATCTGCCGTCTCGCCCGAAGCGATGATGAGGTTGTCTTCAAGATCCGGCATGCGCTTGCCAAGCATGCGCGCCATTTCGCACTCTGCCAACGAAAGCGGAGAGGCCGTCGCCACCTGCATCATATGCTCGATGCAGGCCCATGACGCCGAGGCAAACGATACGTTAATCCCATTCGCATTCCGCCGGGCTAGACGACGAGGCAAAATATAGAACACATCCTTTGCCGTCGTTGGCGCATACAGAAGGTCGATCTTTCCCGCCTCGGCCAGTTCAACCAATCTTTTCGCTTCGTCGAACGCCCCTTCTTGCAGGTAATAATCGAGCCAAACGTTCGTATCTACCAAGAGATGCTTTGCCTCAATCATCGACAATTCGCCTCAATGTCGGCAATCATCGCATCATACATATCATCTCGTACGGCATCCCAGTCGTCCGCCGAAGATTCGGCCGATGCGAAATCCGACGCACTCATCCCCAACGAGGAAAAAGCCAGGCCACACCCCTGTTCGGCGAGGCTCTCCACACGGGGCGCCTCCCGCTTATCCGCCACCATAAATCCCGGCAACGTTTGATGCTCGACGAGATAGACCCAAAGTGCACGAATGGCATCGCTCGGTCCCAACCCATTGCGAGTTAGCACCGCATCGCCACCAGCTTTGAGCATAGGATCGATTCGTGTGTTGAGCTGCACCGTTGCTGCACCCATAGCGGCTCCTCTCTACTTGCTAGCAGTATAGCAAACATGAAAGGCCGCGCAAAAGGGCCCCGCCCGAGAACGGACGAGGCCCTGTCAGATTGGTAGTGTCGAGAAAGGTGGTGTAGCGCCCGATCCGAAGCGAGTCGGCCTGGCGTCCAAGAACCTAGAATACGGTTGATGCCCTATGCCGCCGACCGGCATATGAAAGCCAGCGGGCCAAAAGCCCCATGGCTTCTAGCCCGCAGAAACATCGATGTTTCCAAATGATCGCAGCTTGTGCTTCAAGCGCTTTTCTACGCTACCGGCGGATGCAAATCCCAATCGGGAAAGCAGTTTGCAAAGCCCGTGAGATTTTGGGTCAAAACATTGTTCTCAGCTTGCTTCAGTCGCTCGTCCTCTTCAAACAGACTATCGAGCTCGCTCAATGCATCGAGGTCCTGCATTGCAGCATCGTTATGGTCGAAATCAGTCACTTCATCAGCCATCTTTTTCACTCCATTCATGGATTATCGAGACAAATCCTACCGGCTAGGCAACCTTCTCAAGCTTAAGCAGGTCGCTGCGCTCGGCCGCAGTTTCCTTCGCGCTCTTCCACTGATTAAGCGCCAGATCGATCTCGGAACAGCCTTCCTGGATGCGTTTGGAGTATTTGGCCTCAATCTCTTCTGCCTCCGCAGCGCGCTGCTTGCCCGAGAGGCTCGTCTTTACTAGACAATAGCCAGCCCCCGCAAGAAGCAAAATGCCAATAACCTGGTTTACAAATGCAAAGAAAGCTACTCCCAAAACAGCGAGGACAACGGCCGCTATCTTGTGGCTCTTGTTGCCCTTCGCAACCTTGACATCAAGCTCAGCGAGCTCCTTTTTCTTCTCTTCACCGACATAGCGAACATAATCGCCGCGCAGCACATTACCCTCATCGCCGGTAACCGCCCTGCTTGTCCATCCGTCGAAGTCAAGGGTGATCGCCTGCGGAAATTCGGGGATGTCGCTCTTGCGATACCGGTTGAAACCACCGTTGATGTAGGAACCCAAAAACTGAATCGCGGTCTTCTTCTTATGCACATCCACAGACGCACTCTGGTCGCGCATCGAGCGTGTCATCTGGTCGATGATGTTCATCGTCTGCTGACGCTTCTCATCGCGGCGACGATTGACGAGCTCTCGGGCGCGCTCCACGTCTCCGCCAAATGCCTTGACCGCAAGAAGATACTCCTCCTGGCGGCGCAAATTTCGCTCCTTGGAGTCATCGGAGTTAACGAGCTCCATCAAATGCCTGTCAACCTGCTCGGCAAGCGTCCTCTCGTCAACATCAGAAGCCTTGAGGTCGGCGAAGTCATTGGATATGCTCTCGATTGCCTCGACTTTTCCGAGATACTTATTGATGTAGTCAAACTCCTTGACCACCACCTTGAGCGCCGGATATCTCGAGCTCATATCCTCCTCGTAGCCGGTAAAGTACTCCGCCCATGACTCTGACTGCTCATTCTCGAACTCAGGGCTCTGATTTCTGATCTGCTCGATCCAGCCCGCCATATAGTCGTCGCACAGGTGCTTTTCGTCGGTTCCGAAGATGCCGTTGATATAGGCATCGATGTAGACCATCGCATCGGCATCGATGCGGGTGGCGTTTTGCGTCGAGAAGTAGCGCGCTAGCCATTCGTAGCACGTAGCCGTGCGGTTATTACGTCTGCAGATCAGAGCCATCGCAAGCGACGTGTGCTCGTTGTCACGTTTGACAGCCTCGCGTATTGCGCGCTCTGCAAGATCTCGGTTGTTGTTGATCCATGCCGCAAGGGCAACCAGGACAGGTGCCAGCCAGTAGTCCGGGGTAGAGATCATTAACTCCTCGGAGACCGTCGAAATCGTCGCCTTGCGCACGAGCGCCGCATCGGTTGCCTGGAGAATACCGACCATGGTGTTTCGAACCACTGAGTAGTTGCCGAACTTTTTGTCCATCTCCTGCCGGACGCTCACGAGCTCCGTAGTCGCCTGCTCAAGTGCGGCGGTACGACGCTGCTCGAGCATCATCTCGAGAAAGTCCTTTCGGAGCTTTTTAAGGTCCTTCCGCACTTCCTCCATTTGCGATTCGACCTTATCGACCTTCGTGGTCATCTGGTCAACTTTTGTTCCAATAGCGGCGATCCTGCGCTCGATAAGGACAGTATCTACTCCCGAATCACTCATCTGTACCACCTTTCAGTTTGCACTGTTTAGATCATCCAATAGCTTTAAGCGAGTAAGCGCCCGCCATCTGCTTTATTGAGAGGCCATGCTTCGGTATTGCTCGGACACCTGCTGATAGGCCACAAGAAACTTCTGTTTGTATTGGCTTGCCTTCATCGAATTGACGATGCGCCCGACGGGCTCCACATAGTGTTCGAGAAAGTACGAGGTCCTTCTTCGTAACGCAAACGAACCAGTTTTATAGGGGGACCCGGGGTTCTCTCTAATGCCCTTGAGTAGTGCGAGACACGTTTTGGGTATGTTGCAGTTGGTGGCGATATCTTGATAGAAACTCTCCCGCTCTGCAGTCATAAAGTCTTCCGAAGCATACCGCGCTATGCAGAACGGGCACACAGCATCGATAAAGCTCTCAAGCCGAGGCCGATCCTCCATGCTCTGCATATTGGCGACCACGAGCGATACCATCTGAACCTCAAAGTCACGCATGTTGTAGAGCGTCGACTCAAACAAGTCGATCAAGTCACGCACTTCGTCATATTCGAGAGGGATATCTTCGGCCCTTTTAAAGAAAACCACCATCGAACCCGAAAGACCTTCACAAAACTCATCGCAGTAAGCAACCATAAACTGTGCCGCCGCGTTGTCTTGCATCATATTGAGCACGTCCGCGGCAAATTTGCGGGCCTCCGGAAAGTTACCACCCTTAAAAAACTTGATGGCATTGTCCTTGGCAAACGCGACTTTGCCCGTGGCCCCCAGACGCGCCCGCGAATAATACATCTCGCGGCCGCACTGGTTGCAATGAACCTTTCGCGTTGCGGGGTCAAACTCGACATCGGTGCTGCCGCAGCCCTCGCAAGTTATTCCGTTGATTTCCAATAGCTTCCCCCACATCAACCATCAAAGTGCCCTGGCAAAAAGCAACACGAGTTCTTATTTGACAGCGGTCAGCGCCGCATTGCGCTTTTTCCAGATACGGCGCGCATCATGGACAAGGCCAACCGTAACATCTGCTGGCTCATCGGCACTCATGGAATTCGAGACGGCCTCGAGCGCAGCGGAGAACTGTCGCTCAATCTCTTGAGCATGGGGCTGCGACATGTTGGAACTAAAGGAGATGTCGTCTTTGAGCACTTTGAGTTCGGCTTTGACCTGAGCGTCTTGCGCTACGGCAAGGAGCTGTCCCACATACGATGCAAATTGCGCCGTTTGAACCGTCTTTGCCGCCACGGCGGCAACCTTTTGGTCCACCTGGCGGGCATTGAAGGCTAGACCCATCTGCACAAGGACAAGCACAGCAAGAAGGACAACGTTTACGACAACTGGAATCGTGCTGCCGCCCCACCCATATGCCGCAAACACAAAGATGTTTATGATCGACGAGGAAGAATCCCTCGTTGCACTCAACGTGCTCTCTTTTGAACACGAGCTCACCGCCAATGACTTCAGTGTTTTGCAGGCGATGTTCTACATGGACGAAGACTCCAGCTCGGAGATTTCAGCGCGACTCAAGGTCAGCAATAGCGAGGAGAGCTTCTATGTAATCGACCCTCAAGCAGATATCCAGGAGCGCCGCGAAGAACTCGACAACGATGACCGCGATGCACTCACCGCTTTGGTGCAGGCGCTCGTGATCTCGCATCTCTCGGGCGCGCACGTGGATGTGTTCCAGGGCAACGAATCCACAGGGTTCCTCTCGTTTGACAGCTATCTCTCGTGGCTCTGGTTTGATTTTTCGCGCAAGCTGAGCACCGTCAAGATCGGCTATTGTGAGCAGTGCGGACGCGCCTACTCACTTGCCGGGCATCGTGGCGTCAAACGGCACTACTGCAGCGATCGATGCAAGACCGATGCCAAAAACGAGCGCACGCGCAAGGAGACGGCAAAGATACGCGAGTTGTTTGGAACGGGCGCCAGCGTACGCGACATCGCCAACGAGATAGAACGTCCCGCGGCCTACGTGCGCTCGCAGCTCAATAAATGGACCAAGCTCAAGCACGATCTGGATGTAGACATTGAGTTAAACGGCTTTGACAGCTCCGAGCTACTCAAACGCTGCACCATTGAGAAGCTCGACCTCAACAACCTCCTCAACGCCAAGCGCAAAAAGCAGATTCAGGACTATGCCAAACTCAAGCGCCTCGTTAAGTAGAAACGCTGTCATTTCTTTGCCATCCGATTGACGGGTGGAAAGTTACTCATATACGTGTTAGTAATATATATGTTAGTAATACATATATGAACGAGGCGCATCATGTTTGTTGGACGTCGGGAAGAGCTTGAATCCCTGGAAACCGCCTATCAAAAAGGTTCCTTTCAGTTTGCCGTAGTCTATGGAAGGCGTCGCGTGGGTAAAACCAGCCTGCTTCGCGTCTTTACACAGGGCAAACCCCATGTGATCTTCTTTACCGGACAGCAAACCGTTGCAAGCGAAAACCTCGCGCTGCTCAGCCGCGAGATACTTGGCGATAGCGCCGCAGGAGCAGCGTTCCCCTCTATCCAGGTTGCACTCGAATCCGTCTTCGAACACGCCAAAACAGAGCGAATCGTTCTGATTATTGACGAGTATCCCTACCTCGCCGAGAGCGATCCGGGCGTCTCGTCGTGCCTGCAAACGCTTATCGATCGACATAAAGACACGAGCAAGCTGTTCCTCGTGCTCTGCGGATCGTCCATGAGCTTTATGGAACACCAGGTACTAGGACACCAAAGCCCTCTTTATGGACGCCGCACCATGCAGCTGCGCATTGACCCCTTCACCATCTTTGACGTGGCTCTCATGCTTCCCGATGCACCCATCGAAAGGGTCATCGAGCTGTATTCCGTTGTTGGCGGGATGCCGCTCTATCTATCGCAGCTCGATGGCACGCGTTCCACTCAATGGAACCTTGAGCATGCGCTGTTGCGTCAAGATGCGTTTTTGTATGCCGAACCCCAGAACTATCTGCTGCAAGAGGTCCGCAGCCCAGCTATCTACAATGCCGTCATAACCGCCATTGCCAACGGCTGTGTACGCTCCAAAGAAATTGCCGATGTTACCCACCTCGCAACTCCACAGGTCGCGCGACTGCTCGACGCATTGATCGAGCTGCGAATCGTTGAGCGCGTCACGCCTGTTGTAAAGGCAACAAAACGCAGGGTAGTCTATCGGATCTGCGATAACCTGTTTAGGTTTTGGTATCGGTTTGTTCCACAGTACGCAGGAACGATCGAAGAGGGACTCGGGGCCGCCGTTGCTGCACGTATCGTCAAACGTGACCTGCCTACCTTTGTGGGCCCTGCATTTGAAGAAGTGTGCCGCCAGTGGTTGATGCGGCAGGTTGTTGAGAGCGAGCTGGATGTGCTGCCCAAGGCAATCGGCTCTTGGTGGGGCACGAACCCGAACACGCGCCGGCAAGAAGAGATTGACGTTGTGCTTGAGGACGCCGATGGGGAGCTCATCGTTGGCGAGTGCAAATGGAGAAACGAGCCCGTAGATACCGACGTTCTTGAAACACTCGAGCGGCGCAGCGCGCTGCTGGGCCGGCCGATCAAACAGTACTACTTGTTTAGCAAGAGTGGATTTACCAAAGCGTGTCAAAATAGAGCGGCTCAAACAAGCAACGCGAGGCTTGTTGGGCTCGAGCAACTACTATAAGAAAGGGGCTTGGAAACAGTTTTCCAAGCCCCTTTCAGTTTTTATTCGATTCCCACCTTTTTGAGCGTATCTTTGGTGACTTCCGCAACTTGATTGGGATCGACGTGGGATTCCCCTGAAATAGAACCGTAACCTGAGGTTGAGAAATCAAGGAAGTAGTATGTCCGGTAATTGTGCCCATAGCCAAATTGCTGATATAGAGCATTATAGTCCGTCTCGGAAATTTCCTTGCCCTCCGACGCATAATATTCTACGTAGCCATTGCCCTCGCTCGGCTCAACTCCCCAGGACTCGTAGTTGCTTACAAGCGAAAAAACATCGCCTTTCTTGCCATATACCGAAGTATTGTCCCCGGCCAAAGCCTGCCTGCCAGCGAGCAATGCCGTAATCGCATTGCTCATCTCATATGTTCTTTGGCTTACGAGGATGCTGCCGCCATCCGCTTTAACCAGCGGAAGAAACATCGTTCCTCCATTGCTGTTATCAAGCCAATTTTGACTGTAAAGTCTCTTGACACCACCATCAGCTGCCGACCAAACCTCTACGGTGTAGGACTTCTGAAGTCCCTCTATATCTCCATTCCAAGCACTCTTTAATTCGTCATCGCTCATACCGTTCACAACGGTCAAGAACTCAGGCTGGCCATCCTGATCAAAATCAACGAGGTCGACAAGGCAAAGCCCTCGCATCGCATAGACAGAATCAGTCACCTCAACAATTTGTGGCTCTCCATAACACGCTAGGTATTCCTGGCACTTTTGCTTGTAAGCGGCATACGCAGCGGTATTGTCCGCCGCGGTGCCTCCATCCTTCTTGTCGCCTTTGTCTGTCTTTGTATCGGCCTCGTTGACCTTAGGCACCTCGAGGGAAACCTCTTTTACGGCATCAGCGGATTTAGAGTTATCAACGACTTCGACGGGGATAGCCCACTCGACTTTGGAATTAGAGTCCTTAACGGTAAGAGTATATTTTCCCGGTTTAACATCGGGAAACTGGCTTACCGTGAAGCCCTCGTCACCCTTAACCTCAGCGTTGGTGCTGTAGCCGTTGTCGCCGTTCAGGGTCACCGAGTACTTCTTGAGCTTCTCGCCCTTTGCGTCGGTCGGGGTGATCTTGGATTCTTGGACCACCACGATGGCTTTGTCCTGGCCGTAATGGGCAACGTCGCCGGACTTGCTAAAGAACAGCAGATAGCTAAAGATGGCAATGACTGCCACACCAACGACGATACCAACGATATAGAGCGCCTTGGGCTCCTTTTTCCGTGCGGATGCATTCACCGCAGAAACAGGGGCTGGCGCCGCGACGGGCTTGACGACCGGATTGCTCGGTTTTGGCCGGTCGGCGCGCACGGCAGGAATCGAAGGCGTTGCACCGGACGACACGTCGTCTTTGGGCTGGTCGTCTTCTTCGTCCGCTACGGGTTCGCTCTCCACGGGCGACTTTTCCTCCCCCGCCTCGGCACCGGCGGAAGACTCCTTCTCCGTTTCGCCACTAGCGAAAATCTCTTCCGCAGCTTCATTGATAACGGAAGGTTCTTCTGCCACTTCGTCGCTGGCAGAGTTCAGTACCGCCTTTGCATCCTCGAGCGCGTAGCCGCACTCAGTGCAGTAGCGCAAATCGTCATCAAGCTCAAACCCACAGTTGGGACAGAACATGTTAGTCCTCCTTATCGACTTTCACCGTTGTACCGTCCTTGACCTCATCAGGGGTTACTTCGGACCCCACTTGAGACTCATCATCCCAGGACGCAACCAAAATCTCGCAATTGCCGTCCGCAAAAGAACCGAGCTCATAGTCTTCGGTGCGATACACCAGTCCCTTGGATGTCACATACAAGCATGTTGAGCCCTTGATTGAATAGTCTGAAGAATCGCTCCGCATGAGCATAGAATTGTAATCAGACGGATGCTCTCTGCGCATTTCCGTAAGATACGGCCAAACTGCCGAACTCATAGAACTGGCAAGATCCTCGGTATCAATGCCAAACATGTCCTGAGGACTAACAGTATCACCCGTATGCAAATCAAAAATAACACCAGTCACAACCGTGTCGCCATGCGGACCCCATCCCGTCGAATAGCGCTCGTCACGGATACAAAAATAGTTCTCATCCATGTACGTAACCGTCACGTTTCTCGATATGCAGGGAAATTCGCCGTCGGGGTACAGCTCAGCATTTGATTGCTCATTATCTGATGCTCGATTCGTTCGCTCCGCATCAATTTGAAGTGGCTCGAGAATCGCCTTGTTAATTTTGTCTTTGATGTCGTCTTTGGCGGAGCTCTTAAGTTGCGGATAGGACCATTCCATGTCAGTCCGCTCGCCCCGATTTAACATAGGGTCGACCGGAGCAGACACCGTCAATGATTTTGCCTCCAACGTATAGACAACTTCTTCGGCCGCTCTCTCGTCCTTCTTGGGCCTTTCGGTCGTTTGCTCCTGCTGCACGGATTGCTGCTGGAGATTGGGCTCGATGACGTTCTTGTAGAGCATGAAAGCAGCGTAAGCGATGCCTGCCGCGGCGATAAATGCGGCGATCATGATAGCGAACTGCGGCACTAGGCGGTTACCGACCTGACAGCGTTGCATAAAGAAGTTGTACATCTGGGAGTGACCGCTACTCGCAGTCTTCGAGACCGGTTCGGGGCTCGGTTCTGCTGTGGACTCGGCATTCGCGGATCCTATCGCAGAGTCCGTTTCGGTATCTGTGGGTTCCAATATGACTTCAGCGGACGATGATTCTCGCTCCGGCGGCCTGCCCTTGGGCCCCTCCTCGGCCGCAGTCTTGCCCGAGAGCCCGCCCAAGGGCAGGCCGCATTCGGTACAGAATCGCGCATCGTCGCTTATTTTGCTACCGCATTTGGGGCAAAACATGGGCCTTCTTCTCCGATTCCCTTTAGTTTCGCTGAGTCGTAAGTCACTCACGCGCTGTACGCTACGTAGTTTAACTATTTCTTAAGCAAGCCAATAGGCCGCTTGAACAGACGCATACCCGCTCAAGTGACCCTATACCGGCTAGTTATCCTAGCTCATGGCATGAGTGTTAGTGCAAGAATTTTCGCTGAACAGAGCCGCATCTCGAAGTCCGAACCGATGCTCAACTTGAAGCCATCTTTATTTATCGAGATGGAGATATCGCCGCTGATATCCATATCATGCGCGCAGCCAACCGCCCTCATTTTTCGAGACCACCCGTCACGTTATCAGGAGCCCGAAATCAAAGAGATAGTAAAAGCCGATTGGGTCACACGTGATTCCATATGCCCCAATCGGCTATTCTGATTGTTTACACCTCAACGAAACCTAGGCGACCCATTTACACGCGCTAGCGCGCCGCATCAATTGCGACCTTGCCGCTCTCCAGCACGTGAACGCGACCGTCGGCGAGCATCTGCACGACCTCGGGATACAGCACATGCTCAATCGCGTGGATGTGCTCCTCGAGCGTGTCGACATCCCAACCTTCCTCGACAGCCAGCGCGCGCTGGGCGATGATGGGGCCGTTGTCGTAGATCTCGTTGGCAAAATGCACGGTCACACCGGTCACCTTGACGCCGCGCGCAAAGGCATCGTCGATCGCATGCGCGCCGGTAAAGCTCGGCAGCAGTGCCGGATGTAAGTTGACCACGCGGTTGGGAAACGCCGCCAGCAGCGGCGTATGCACCATGCGCATGTAACCGGCCATGACCACATATTCGCAGCCGCGCTCGAGCAGCTCGTGCGCGATGATCTCGTCGGCGGCAATGGGGTCGGCATAGACATCCTTGGACAGCGTAAGCGTCTGGATACCCGCACGCTCGGCACGCTGCAGACCCTTGGCCGAAGGACGGCTCGACACCACAAGCTCAATTGAGGCATTGAGCTTATCCGCGGCGATCAG
>OHHQ01000572.1_pt1 | contig 19401 bp, 12 predicted proteins | sample 1568051 | NCBI WGS metagenome assembly OHHQ01 (sample SAMEA3879567, study PRJEB24766) | human gut metagenome | biome: human-associated habitat; feature: feces | place: USA | collected 1985/1987
CCGGTGGAAGCTGATCGCCTATTTCGCCCTGTTTGTGGCGGTGATCCTGATCCTGCTTTGGCTGTTCCAGACCGTGTTTTTAGACAGCTTTTATAAGGCCATCAAAACCCGGAATACCCAATCCTGCGGGGACAGCATCGTCAGCAATCTCAATTCTCCCGAGCTGGGGGATTATATTAACGATATCGCCCGGCAGAACGACGTTTGCGTGCGGATCGTCAACAGCGATATGCGGGAGCTGTACTCCGCGGACGTAAGCCCGGACTGCCTGATCCATCAGTATGGCACGTTCCAGCTGTTTTTGATCTATAACTATACCAAGGAAAGCGGCGGAATGCGGTTCGAAACCGTACCCCAGACCCAATACCAGTCTTTCTATTCCTCGGATTTCAGCGGGGGAGGAAATATCCAGATATCCCCGGGCTGGGAAAACGGCGGCAAGGCCGCGGAGCTGACCGCGGACAAAACCTCGATGGAATCCTTGATCTATTCCCGGATCGTCCCAATGGAGTCGGGGCAGGAGGTGCTGGTGCTGCTTAACTCTACCATTACCCCCGTTACCCCCACGGTGCAGACCATACAGGTCCAATTGGCGCTGATTACCATTGTGGCGCTGCTCCTTTCCGTGGTTTTGGCGGTGGTCCTTTCTCAAAAGATCTCCAAGCCCATCATCAAAACCAACAATACCGCCAAAGAGCTGGCCCAGGGCAACTATGGCGTCACCTTTGAGGGCGGGGATTACCGGGAGATCCGAGAGCTGAATACCACCCTGAACTATGCTTCCTCAGAGCTGTCTAAGGTGGAGGCCCTGCGGAAGGAGCTGATCGCCAATATCTCCCATGACCTGCGGACGCCTTTGACCATGATCGGCGGCTACAGCGAAATGATGCGGGATATCCCCGGGGAAAACACGCCGGAAAACGCCCAGATCATCATCGATGAAACCACCCGGCTCACCAACCTGGTGAACGATATGCTGAATCTGAGCAAGCTTCAGTCCGGCACCCAGACCCTGACCCTGTCTGAGTTCAGCCTGACGGAGGAAATCCGGGAGATTTTAAACCGGTACAATTCCCTCACCAAGCAGGAGGGCTATGATATTGCCTTTGATTATAAGGAAGACGTCATCGTGGAGGCGGACCAGGTGCGGATGTCCCAGGTGGTTTACAACCTGGTAAACAACGCGGTGAATTACGCGGGCTTTGTCCGGGTGGAGGTCATCGACCACGGCGAGGGTATCGAGCCGGAGAAGCTGGAACTGATTTGGGACCGCTATTATAAGGTGGATAAAACCCACCGGCGGGCGGTGGTGGGCACCGGCCTTGGGCTTTCCATCGTGAAATCGGCGTTGGAAATGCACCACGCTAAATACGGCGTGGAAAGCACCGTGGGCCAGGGCAGCACGTTCTGGTTTGAACTCCCCCTGCCGGAATACTTAGCCCAAATCGACGAATCCCAGGAGCAATAAAAGGCGCGCCTTTCCGTGGCCCGGGAGTTTAAAAATCCGGCGGGCCGCTTTTAGGGCCACGGGGCGTAAGCGATCTGCAAAAAAGATAAAAAAAGCCTGGATCAAACTGATCCAGGCTTTTTTACAAGGCGTTTAAGCTTGACGGCATTTCCGCCAGCTCAGGAACGCGTAGCCGAAGCATAAAACCACAATAACGCAAATTTCAGGGAGAATGATATATTCGATCGGGACCCGCAGGCCAAAGCAAAACGCGGCGGTATAAAGCTCCAAGGTAAGCAAAAGCGCCAACATGCAATAAACCGTCAGAGAGGTCAGCTTGGGCGCGAACCAGGGATTTTTTGAGACTGGGAAATAAGGCTTTAGCAGGGTAAATAGAAGCAGGAGGCAGGGCAGAGCGAAAATGCCGATTTTTGGGGCGTACCAGTTGACGCGCAGGCCGTTCCACTGCATGGGAATCCGGTCCGGCAAAAAGAAAATGACGCCGGCGGCGAATAAAAAAGAAGCCGCGGTCAACGCCCAGGCGGGCCAATTGCCGGCGATAAGCCGTTTTTTCATGGGATCATCTCCAAAAATTTTAAGCGGGCTGGCTGTTAAGATAAATTTGCTTGATTTTTCCATAGTCGCAGCCGCCCTGGGCATGGTAGCACTGGGTACCGCCATCCTTCCAGATGGTTCCGTTTTTATCCACGCTGAAGGAAGCTACCTGCCGGTCTTCATGGAATAGATTTACGGTAATCATGGAGATCAGGTCCATTTCCCCCGTTACCGGCTCCACCTTTAAATTTTGATAGGTGCCCGCCAGATAATGAAGGGTTTCCTCATCCGCGCCGAACATGGCGTAACTGCTGACCCCGAAATAGATGGAGACGTCATCCACCTCCAGGCCGGGGCCTTCCCCTTGAGGCTGGCAGCCCGCGGCGGAAAATACCAAGGCCAAGGTCAATACCGCTGCCGATAAAAAAGAGAGAAGCCGTTTCATAAGGATCACCTCAACTCAAGGGAACCGGGCCTCAGCGCCCAAGCCCCCGTTTGATTCCGAATTATCCGCAAAGACGCGTCATGATTCCATCAATAATAGTATTATAGCACACGGGCCTAGGGAAAACCATTACAAAGCTGTCTCAGATTTGTCTAAGTTGTAAAAAAAACCTTTAGATTTTCTTAATTTTTGCGGTTTTTGTTGAAAAGGCCCCCTTTTTGCCAAAGGAATTGAATCGGTTTCATGGCGGGGAGCCAGGCGTGCCCCCTTAGACGGCATAAGCCCGTCTATTGGAGGCGGAACCGCTTAGGTTTGCACAAAGAGGGCCTATGGAAGGGCTGAGAAATATGTTGAGAGATCCGCCGGTTCCCGCCGGGAGCTGGACGAGGCCCCGGAAAGGCGCGGCCCGCGGGCCGGGAATGGGGAACCTGGGACACAAATTTGATGAATTGTATCAAACAGGAATAAAATTACGATAAGCTGTTTTTGAGAAAACAGTTCAATTATGATAGGAGATTTCGCGCCAAAAAAGCCTGTTCCCGAAGCTTTCCGGGAACAGGCTTTTTTATCGGCGGTTAAGACGCGGGTCAGCCTTCATTGATGACGCCGCCCATAAAATCGCCAAGCTGTTTGGTGATGGCGGAAGCGTTTTGTAAATCTTTGCCCACAGAGGTGACGTAGACTTTGATTTTTGGTTCGGTGCCGGAGGGGCGCACGATTACCGCCGCGCCGCCCTCCAGGGAATAGGAAAGAACGTTGGACTTAGGCAGCTTGATTTCGGTTTTCTCTCCCGTGGTAAGGTCCGCGGACTGAGACAGCTCGTAGTCGGCGATTTTGGTCACCTTCATGCCGGCGATTTCCTGGAAAGGCCGCTGACGCAGCTGGGACATTTTATTCGCCATAATCTCCATACCCTCGGCGCCTTCAAAGCTGTAGCTGAGGGTAGTGTTCTGATAATAGCCGTAACGGTCGTAAAGCTCGTTCATCACCTGTACCAGGGATTTCCCCTGCTTGCGGTAATAGGCGGCCATTTCGCAGATCAGCATAGAGGTTACCACCGCGTCCTTATCCCGGACATAGGTGCCCGCCAGGTAGCCGTAGCTCTCCTCAAAGCCGAACACGAAGCGGTCGGCTTCCCCGGCCTGCTCTAAGCCCAGGATTTGTTCGCCGATGTATTTGAAGCCGGTGAGACACTCGTAGCATTTCACCTTGAAATAGTCGGCTACGGCATCCACCATTTCGGTCGTAACGATCGTTTTGATCACGTACTGGTGTCCGTTCAGGCGGCCCAACTCGGCCCAGCGGGTCAGTTGATAAGTCATCAGCAGCACCAATGTCTGGTTGCCGTTCAACAGCACGTATTCGCCGTTTTCATCAGGCAGCGCCACGCCGATACGGTCCGAATCGGGATCGGTAGCCAACACCAGATCCGCCTTCACCTTCTTCGCCAGGTCGATAGCCATCGACATCGTCTTGCGCTCCTCCGGATTGGGAGATTCCACCGTCGGGAAATTACCGTCGATCACCGCCTGCTCGGGAACCATTTGCACGTTGGTAAAGCCGAAGCGCTTGAGCGACTCGGGAACCAGCCGCACGCCGGCACCGTGCATGGGCGAATAGACGATCTTCATGTCGTGGAAACGTTTCACGCTCTCGGACGAAAGCGACAACTCGTATATTTTATTAAGGTATAACTCGTCGAAATCCTTGCCCAGAGCATGAATGTTCTGCGGGTTCCGGCCGGTAAGCACCTGATCGACCTCGGTGATTTTCTCCACCTCGTCGATGATGTTCTTGTCGTGCGGTGCCGTAACCTGCGATCCATCGGACCAGTAGGCTTTGTAGCCGTTGTATTCTTTGGGGTTGTGCGAAGCCGTGACGACCACGCCCGACTGACATTTCAGCTCCCGGATCGCGAAGCTCAACTCGGGTGTCGGACGCAGCGCGTCGAACAGAAATACGGTGAATCCGTTCGAGGCGAAGATGTCGGCCACACGCTCGGCGAACATCCGCGAATTGTTGCGGCTGTCGTGCCCTACGACGACCCGGATTTCCTCGCCCGCGAAATTGCGCTTCAGGTAGTTCGAAAGACCCTGCGTCGCAGCACCTACCGTATAGATATTCATACGATTGGTGCCCACTCCCATGACCCCGCGAAGACCGCCCGTACCGAACTCGAGGTCCTTGTAAAAACTCTCTACAAGTTCTTTCATATCATTATCCATCAGGTATTTAACCTGTTTTTTAGTCTCTGCATCATAATTGCCGTCGAGCCATTTTTGGGCTTTCGCCAGCACTTGTTGTTCTAATCCGTTTTCCATAACTACATTGGTTTTATTTATAGCTTAAAGCTGTTATCCTCCAAAAATTTTATACGCAAATATACATATTTTATTTCCAATATTCACTATCAGCAAGTTAAAAAAGAGGAGCCTGCCACATCCTTTTTTCTATAGTAAAAGTATCGACTTTTGCAAGCATTTTGCCGCTCCATTTTCACAAATTTATTTACAACTTTGTGCTACCAAAAAAAACGGATACACCCTCCATCGATGTTAGCTCCCGCACAGACATATTGCGAAAAATGGCAAACTTGTTTGGACCAGATCAAGTCCCGAACGACCGAAGAGGAGTTCGTGAAGTGGTTCAAACCCATCGTGCCGCTCGAATTCGACGGCAAGACGCTTCGTCTGTGCGTGCCCAACATGAGCTACGTCTATCAGATCGAGAAGCACTACATTCCGTTCCTGCGGCCGATCATCTCCCAGCTCTACGGACAGGAGATCCGCCTGCACTACGCCGTTCCCAAAAACGACGCACAGAGCGTGCCAGTGTCGAAAGAAGCCGATACGACGGCGATTTCGCAGTTCAGCACCCAGACCAACACGGCAAATATAAAAAATCCGTTCGTCATTCCGGGTCTCAAGAAGATCGTCATCGACCCGCAGCTCAACCCGAACTACACGTTCGCAACCTTCATCGAAGGGGAGTGCAACCGCCTGGCCCGTTCGGCGGGTATGGCCGTCGCGGTCGATCCGGGCCATACGCCTTTCAACCCGCTGTATATATACGGTAACTCCGGACTGGGCAAGACCCACATCGTGCAGTCGATCGGCCACGAAGTGCGGCAGCGCCACCCCGAACTGCAGGTGCTTTACGTCTCGATGAACAAGTTCCAGGCGCAATTCCAGACCGCCTACAAGAACGGCGAAATTCCGGATTTCATCCATTTCTACCAGATGATCGACGTATTGATTATCGACGACATCCAGGAGCTCACGGGAAAAACCGGCACCCAGAACGCCTTCTTCAACATATTCAACCACTTGCAACTGGCAGGCAAACAGTTGATCCTTACCTCGGATAAACCGCCCGTGGAGCTGAAGGACATCGAACAGCGACTGCTGACCCGCTTCAAGTGGGGACTTTCGACCCAGCTCAACACGCCCGACTACGACACCAAAGTCAAGATCATCAGAATCAAGGCTCAGAAACTCGGCCTCCAGCTTACGGACGAAATCGTCCGCTACCTGGCGGACAATATCTCCGCCAACGTCCGGGAAATCGAGGGCGCTCTGTCGGCCCTGGTAGCCAATACCGTCTATATGGGCAAGAAAGTTTCCCTGTCGCTCGTCAAGGAGATTCTGAAGGTCTATGTCCGGGTATGCCAAAAAGAGATCACAATCGAGCACATCATCGAAGTCGTCTGCGACTTCCTGCATATCGACATCCAGCGCCTCAATTCGCCCGAACGAACCCGCGAAGTGGCTCAGGCGCGTCAGATCGCCATGTACCTGGCCAAGCAGCACACCAAATCCCCGCTGATCGCCATCGGTTCGGCTATCGGAGGACGCAACCACGCCACGGTGTTGCACTCCTGCAAGGCGGTATCGAACCAGATCGAAACGGACAAGGCTTTTCAGCGACAGATGGAAGAGCTCGAAAAACTGGTACTGGCATAACCCGCCGGGACTTTTTTCATCTCCTCCCGAATCACAAATTTGCGAAAAACTTACCGACGACTCGATATTTCCGATGCCATACAAGCCCGCAAACTCCGTCGCCTTCCGCTTGTTGTCACTCCGGACAAAACCATCCCCGACACCGGCACGCATACACTTCTCCAATCCGGTTGCACCCGGACATTGAACCACACCGGAGGCAGTCGATTCGCCGACCATATCCTCCGCCTCCGAAAATCCCGGATTCTTCAGGCCGTCGGCAACGAACGACCCTGTTTCCCCAAAATACGACCCACCCCGACACGCAGCCGCAAATTTCCCCTTCACACCACAGAATTACATCCGCAAACAGCCATAAATCCGGCCGGAAATGGCGATAATTGCATTTTATTTCGTAACTTTGAAAAATAAATCCCGTTGTGTAAAACACCCGGAGCGAAACGGCGATTCCGACTTTCAGGAACAGTGTCGGAAGATCCGTCGGTCGCCGGGCAGCGACGACAGAACAGCAAAGTTCGGCAGGCGGGAAAATCCCGGGTTTACGCACCGGACACCGGATACGAAATACGAAAAAATAAAAACAATTCGACTATATGGCAGAGAAAACACAAGCAAATCCCGACAAGTTAAAGGTACTTAACGCGGTGATGGAGAAGATCGAGAAGGATTTCGGCAAAGGCTCGATCATGCGCATGTCGAGCGCAGAGGTCGCCGACGTACAGGTAATCCCCACGGGTTCGATCACCCTGGACATGGCGCTCGGCGTAGGCGGTTACCCCAAAGGACGCGTCATCGAGATTTACGGTCCCGAATCCTCGGGCAAGACGACCCTGGCGATCCACGCCATCGCCGAAGCCCAGAAGGCCGGCGGTATCGCCGCTTTCATCGACGCGGAACACGCTTTCGACAGCTCCTACGCCCAGCAACTCGGCGTGGATGTCGATAACCTGCTGATTTCGCAGCCGGACAACGGCGAACAGGCGCTCGAAATCGCCGACTCGCTGATCCGCTCGAGCGCCATCGACATCATCGTCATCGACTCCGTGGCGGCTCTGACGCCCAAGGCGGAAATCGAAGGGGAGATGGGCGATGCCAAGATGGGATTGCAGGCCCGCCTGATGTCGCAGGCACTGCGCAAGCTCACCTCGAGCATCTCCAAAACCAAAACGGTCTGCATCTTCATCAACCAGTTGCGCGACAAGATCGGCGTAGTGTACGGCAACCCCGAAACCACGACGGGCGGTAATGCACTGAAATTCTATGCCAGCGTCCGCATCGACATCCGCCGGGTGTCGGTCATCAAGGACGGCGAGGAACAGCTCGGCACCCGCACCCGCGTCAAAGTGGTCAAAAACAAGGTGGCGCCCCCGTTCAAGAAGGCCGAATTCGACATCATGTTCGGCGAGGGCATCTCGAAGATCGGCGAAATCATCGACCTGGGTGTGGACTACGGAATCATCAAGAAATCGGGTTCGTGGTTCTCTTACGGCGACCGCAAAATCGGCCAGGGCCGCGACAGCGTGAAAGAGCTTCTCAAGAACGATGAAGCGCTCCGCAACGAAGTCGAAGCCAAAGTCCGCGAAGCGATGATTGCCGCCCGCAAAGCATAAAAAGCGAATGAAGAGCCGACCGGGGCCTGTAACAAAGGCAGGAAACGCCCAAAAGACCGGTCGGAGTCTTCTCTCTTCGGACAAATACAGGCAGCGACGCACGGTATAGCCGGGACAGTTATAAAACGGCACCCCGGAAACGAAGCGAAAAACGATATTTTACGATAGAAAACGAGATCGTCGGTACGAAATCCGTCGAAATTCGTAGTTGGACCCTAAAACAGCATTGGATGGTATGGATTTTACGCCGGAAGACGAACGATTAATCAAGGAGAAGTGGGAGGAACTGCTTCAGTCGTGCACCAAAATCTGTAAAAACGACGAAGACTGGGAGTTCATCAAACGCGCTTTTTTCCTGGCGAAAGAGGCGCATGGCGGAGTGCGTCGTCGCTCGGGCGAGCCGTACCTGCTGCATCCCATCGCCGTAGCCAAGATCGTCGTGGACGAGATCGGGCTCGGCGTCAAATCGGTCGTCGCCGCCCTGCTGCACGACGTTGTGGAGGATACGGAGTACACGGTCGAAGATATGGAGCGCATCTTCGGGCCCAAGATCGCCAAGATGGTCGATGGGCTTACGAAGATGTCGGGCGTATTCAATGCCGATACTTCGGAGCAGGCGGAGTATTTCCGCAAAGTCCTGCTCACGCTTTCGGACGACGTGCGGGTGATCCTGATCAAAATCGCCGACCGCCTGCACAACATGCGTACGCTGGGGTCGATGCCTACCAACAAGCAGATCAAAATCACGGGTGAAACGCTTTACCTGTTCGCACCGCTGGCGTATCGGCTCGGCCTGTACACTATTAAGAGCGAACTCGAAGACCTCTGCATGAAATATCGCTTCCCGGTACAATATGCCGAGCTGTCGGAAAAACTCAAAGCGACCGAAGAACAGCGCGAAGCCTTCATCAGCAAATTCAACGCCCCGATCATCGCCGCGCTCAACCGCGACAACATCAACTACGAAATCTCGGGGCGGGTAAAGAGCGTCTACTCGATATGGAGCAAGATGCAGCGCAAACAGATTCCCTTCGAGGAGGTTTACGACCTGTTCGCCATCCGGATCGTCTTCCAGCCGCTGCCGTTCCCCTCGGAAAAGACACAGTGCTGGCAGATATTCTCGACTATCACCGACATCTATACGCCGAAACCGGATCGCCTGCGCGACTGGATTTCGATGCCCAAGGCCAACGGCTACGAAGCGTTGCACTCGACTGTTATGGGTCCCGACGGAGTATGGGTAGAGGTGCAGATCCGCACGCAACGCATGGAGGAGATCGCCGAAAGGGGATTCGCCGCTCATTGGAAATACAAAAACGCCTCGCTGTCGAACAACGAGGACGAACTCGACCGCTGGCTCAAAAAGATACGCGATGCACTGAATGGTCCGACGGAAAACGCCGTTGACTTCCTGGATAACTTCAAATTATCGCTATACACATCTGAAATAGCGGTATTTACACCCAAAGGAGAGGCTCGGAAAATGCCGTACGGAGCCACCGCACTGGACTTCGCGTACGACATACACTCGAAGATCGGAAACAGTGCCATCGGCGCCAAGATCAACCACAAGATCGAGCCGATCACCACACAGATCAACAGCGGCGACCAGATCGAAATCATCACCGCCGACAACGCACGCCCCAAAGCCGAATGGCTCGACATCGTCACCACGACCAAAGCTAAGCAGGCGATCAAGAGTTTTCTCAAACGCGAGCGGCAAAACAACATCGAACGGGGCATGAAGATGCTCGAGGAGCGAATGCAGCAACTCAATACCCCGCTCAGCGGTCGTGTGCTGCGCAAAATCGTCCCGATTTACGAATCCAACAACAAAGAGGAGCTTTACAGCAAAATCGGGGCGGGGATCGTCGATCTAAAAGACTTGGACAAGGTCCTGAAAGTCAATGCCACCAGCAAGATACTCAAGTTCTGGACGCTTTTTATCAACAAAAAGGAGGACGAGGAGGGCGACGATGCCGAAAATCCGGAACCGAACAGCGCGAAAGCCGAAGAATCGGCAACGGCAGGCGAACCGCAATTCGTCATGGCCGAATGTTGCAAACCGATTCCGGGAGACAGCGTGGTAGGGTATAAAGACCCTGCGTCGCACCGTATCATCGTGCATAAATCCAACTGCAAGGAGCTCGACCGGCTGGCCGCTCAATTCGGACGCAATATCCTCAAGGACGAAATCAAATGGTCGCAACACAAGGCCATGTCGTACCTATCGACCATCGAACTGCGCGGCATCGACCGCACCGGCATACTGCTCGACCTGGCAAAAACGGTCAGCGAGGACTTCAGCATCAATATCCGGCAGATCAATATCCAGACGCACGACAACATTTTCGAGGGCACGATCAGCCTTTATGTCAAGGATGCGGAGGGCCTGCATGCAATCATGGACAAAATCCGCAAGATAAAGGGCATAGACACCGTAAAACGTAATCAGGATTAAACCATCGGCACTATGGACAAAGATATCATCCAAATACTGTGGAGCGCACTGTTGATCGTCATAGTCACGATCGTCCCGCTGGTCAAGAAGTTCAAGGAGATGCAAAGAAAAGAGTTGCGCTCCGCATCGGCGGCACAGCCCGTCCGTCAGGCGGAGGCGGACACATCCGCCCCGGTGTCCGGATTCCGAAAAACGGCCGGCAAGTCCCCAAAAACTGAAAAAGCGGAATCTCCGTTACGCAACCAGATCGGCATATCCCGAGCGGACGCCGAACAGCAACCTCATAGCCCCGGTATCGCCGAAGAATTCGACGTGCGAAAAGCGGTCCTTTATTCGGAGATAATGGCTCCAAAATTCAAGGAGGAGTAGCCAAAGACAGGCACATACGCTCATCGGCATCGATTCCCGTATTTTTCGGAAGCCGACACGATGCAAAATAGAAGGATGAGAAGGATTCTTCTCTCCGAATTAAATTAAAACTCCCTTCGCTTATTACGGGACCTCAAAGAGGCGATAAGCCACAACAAGCAACGACGCAATCAATAAACATATTTTCATATGGCATCCATATTCACTCGCATCATCAACGGCGAAATCCCGAGCTACAAGGTGGCGGAGGATGAAAATTTTCTGGCATTCCTCGACATCAATCCCCTCGAGAAAGGTCATACGCTGGTCGTCCCCAAGAAAGAGATCGATTATATTTTCGACCTGGACGACGAAACCCTGCAAGGGATGATCGTCTTCGCCAAAAGGGTGGCGAAAAAAATCCAGGCGAAAATCGCTTGCAAAAGAGTGGCAGTAGTGGTTTTCGGCCTCGAAGTTCCCCATGCGCACATTCACCTGATCCCGATGGAAAACGAATACGACGTTGATTTCCGCAAAGTCAAGCCCAAATTCACTCCGGAAGAGTTCGAAGAAACAGCCAGAATGATTCGGGAATAGGACATACGGCAGAACATACAAACCATTAATTACCAGCCGGGTAGTGTATTGATTACACTATCCGGCCTTATTTTTTAACATAATATAATCAAAAGGAAAATAATGTTAAAAAAACGACGGAGAGCGAATTTCAATATCCCGAAATTATTGCAAAATCCAGCAAAATAGGGTAGTATGTTACAAATGTAATCACATCTTTCTTCTTAAACTTGCCTAATTTTATCCATTTGTAAACACACACTCTGTAAACATGCTGTTGATATTCAACAAATGTAAAATACTAAGCAAACCCTCGCAACAGTCAAAAATCCCCTGCATTATTAGAATCAAAATATTGAATTATCAATATAAATATACTATAAACCATATATTTATGACAACTAACTAAATAAAAACAAGAAGAATCCAACCGTATTTAGAGCCGTTTTGCAGTCCACATCGAATTTCATAAAAATATAAAAGCATTATATACTTATAATCAATAAATTACATAAAATTATATATACAAATAATTCACACACAAGATTCGAAGATATTTAACCATATTCGAATAATTACATTTGTAAACATTATCGACAACAATTAACATTTTACAATCGTACAAAATAGTTGTTTTACAAAAGAAAAATATTTATTTTTGTAAAAAATACCGGAAATGAAGGAGAAATTGCAACAATTGATGAAAAGCGAAGGTTTAACCTCCAGCCGGATGGCCGAGATCCTCGGAATCCAGCCTTCGGGAATCTCCCACATTCTCGCCGGACGGAACAAACCGGGATTCGATTTGCTGCAGAAGATTCTCCGGAGGTTTCCGCGCGTCAATCCGGACTGGTTGCTGCTCGACTCCGAACAGATGTATCGAACCGGCAATCCGAAAAGTTCCTCTTCAACGAACGGAACAGACGCTGGAAATGGTCGGACTGACACCGGACTGTTCGGGACGGAGCCGGAACAGAGATCGAACACCGCCGGTTCGGTCGCTCCATCGACACAAACGGCCGAGAACGACAACGAGCTGTCGAAGCAAACCGATACGGTTCTTCAAACCCTCGCCGGCAATGACCGGAATCCCGTCGTGCGCGTTATTTTGGTCTATGCCGATCACTCGTTTGAGGCCCTGACACTGCATAAGCCGTAACCCGGCAGTCTATTATATAAATCGGTCCAAAAGCGGACTTCGAAAAAATTTCCATATTTCGTTTCAAGCGAACGGCCAAGAAGGAGGATCCCATCTGCGCAATCATTGAAAGACGGCGTCGTTATTTTCCAACAAGTCGGCGCTCTTTTATCAAACTCCGTTTCAGGCCGCTCCAGGGCCTACGACGGCATTTCTGCTGCATTGCACCCCATGGAATGAAGTCTGCAGAATTAAGCATAAACCAAAATACAGAAACGTCTTGCCGGGAATGCAGCGATGCACTCCGAATGTATAATCACCCCGGATAAAGCGGCCTTCGCTCGATCGCTATGATGCGAAATGAAGGTAGAGCCTTCGTATCATCCTCTTTATGGAACGTCAGGTCGCGGCGTGCCATATCGCAGGGGCGCTCGCCGGAATCCGCCATTTCGTCAGGGATACAGGGGGGATCGGAATCAAAACGGGAGCCATATCTCGGACGGAATTGAAGATAAATCGGACCCAAGCGTCCGATTTTTTTATTATTTGGGTATATTTGTATCATACCATGACCCAAATGAGATATTTACTCTTCGTTGTCATCGGCCTGATCGGTTGTTTCCCGCTCCGGGCCCAAACCCCGGAAGACAATCTGCGGGACGAAGAGTATTATCCCTTTCAGAACGGTTACGAAGAGCCTTACAGCCCGATGATCGACACCGATTCGTCGCTCTTTTACCGAGCGATTCAAAGTACGGGCGACCTGTTCCGGGACGCCACGGACTTCAAATTCTCATTCGTGGCCTACAACCGCCGCGGAGAACCGTACCGGCCCGACCGGATGTCGCTGAACGGCATCCGGCTGCCGTCGCGCTACATTCCGTCGATGAATGCCTTGTACCCCAAAAAGTACGAAGAGCCGATGAACGGATGGCATTTACCGACGACTCTGGACGCCGAATACCGAACCTCCGAAGAGCCGCTGCTCCCGGAGCGCAATGCGGCACTCCAATTCTCCGGCCGCAACTACCTGATGGGGCTCCGCCTGACCGTCGCCGAAAACCTCGGCCGGAACTGGGACCTTGCAGCGACCGTACAGGGCCGTACGGGACGGGACCTTTATGCCGACGGCGTATTCAGCAATTCGCTGAATGCAGCGATACTTCTATCCAAAAGATTCGGGGACAGGCACCTCTTCTCGTTGCTGACCGTCGTACCGGTTTCGATGCGAAGTCTGCGCACCTCATCGACACGGGAAGCCTTCGACCTGACGGGAAATCCCCTCTACAACCCTTCGTGGGGCTATCAGGACGGAAAAGTGCGCAGCGGGCGCATCCGACGCGAAGCGGTTCCTCTGGCCGCAGCCGCATACCGGGTCCGCCTGACGGATGCGACTTCGCTCGCAGCGACCTTCACGGCGGAAACGGGCATCAGGCGTTACAGTTCGCTGGCATGGTACGACGCTCCGAGCCCGATGCCGGACTACTACCGCTGGATGCCCGGCTACCAGACGGACCCCGTAACCCGGCTCGAAATGGAAAATATCTGGCGGGCGAACGATGTCCGCTACACCCAAATCGACTGGGACGAATTTTACCGGCAAAACAGAAACAGCAAGGACGGCAGCGCGACCTATCTCATGGAGGACCGTGTGGAGCGCATCGCCAATATGCAGCTCCTCGCGGAGGGCATCACCCGAATCAGCGAACGACTGACGGTACGCTACGGCATCCGGGCGGCCCGGACGGACTCCCGATTCTACAAACAGATGAGGGATTTGATGGGGCGCAGTTATTTCGTCGATCGCGACTATTACCTGATCGACGACGGCGTCTATGGCAACAAACTCCAGAACGATCTGCGTCATCCCGATCGGATCATCCGCGAAGGCGATCGCTTCGGCTACGACTACGACTTGCGGCGCAATGAAATCGGCGCCGGAGGTTCACTCGAATACCGTGCCGACCGCCTGCGGGCTTTTATCGCAGCCGAGGTCGGAGCCGCCTCCGTATTCCGCCGGGGACACTACGAAAAAGAGCTTTTCGCCGGCAATAAATCCTTCGGAAAATCGCGGGCGCTGCATTTCGCGCCCTACCTGTTCCGCGCCTCGGCAGGCTACTCCTTCTCGGTACGGCATCATCTGGAAATGACGGTTTACGCCTCATCGCGGACACCCGACGGAGACGACCTTTTCCTGAACCTCGAATACAACAACCGACCGGTGGAGGATCCGACCGAGGAGAAACGGTACGGAGCTGAACTGAACTACACCTGGTCCGGGCGCAATGTGCGCTTTCGGGCGACGCTCTTCGTCGTCCGCACTGCGGACGGCATGCAGGTGCGGCACTACTACGACGATTTCTACGCAACATACAGCGACATGGCGGCCGCCGGCATCGGAACGCTTCGCTACGGCGCGGAAGCGACCGCCCTGATCCGGCTGGCATACCGCTGGAACCTCACGCTGGCAGCCAGCGCCGGACGTTACCGCTATGCGGACAATCCCGTCGTCACGGTCTATGCCGACGCGAACAACGAGGTGCTGGACCGCAACGCCGCGAGCTACATGGGCGACTGTTCGGTCGGCAACACGCCCCAACTGACGGGTTTCGCGGGACTCAACTATTACGGTCCGAAAGGCTGGGGCGTACAGGCGGAGGCCGCATGGACCGGGAATCGGTTCATCGAACCGTCGCTGGTACGACGCACGTCGCGCATCGCCCGGCAACTGGCCGAATCGCCGGAAGCCTTCGAACTGTTTACCCGCCAGGAACGGCTCGGGGATGCGTTTACGTTGAATGTCACGCTTTTCAAATCGTTTTATTTCAACGCCTCGCGTCTGACTCTGATGCTCTCGGTACGCAACCTTCTCAACGACAGGGACCAACTCTTCAGCGGCTACGAATCTCCCCGCGTACGCCGTATCCGGACCGCAGACACGTATGTTTACCGACCGCTGGACACCCGTTATCTGTATGCGTATCCCCGGACCTTTTACGCCTCCATATCTTACAAATTTTAATATCGGTTCGATTTTTTCGGGAATAATTTGGCAATTCAACGGATTTTCCATAAATTGAGTCCGAAAAATTTAAAAACGACTCGACTTATGATTATCGGTATTCCAAAAGAGATTAAAAACAACGAAAACCGGGTTTCGCTCACCCCGTCCGGAGCCAAAGAGCTTACCAAACGTGGGCATAAAGTGTATGTGCAGGCGACTGCCGGTGCAAACAGCGGATTCCCGGACAAAGACTACGTCGCCGCAGGCGCCGAACTGCTGCCTACCATCGAAGAGGTCTATGCCAAAGCCGAAATGATCATCAAGGTCAAGGAGCCGATAGAGCCTGAATACAAACTCATCCGCCAAGGACAACTGGTATTCACCTATTTTCACTTCGCCAGCAGCGAACCGCTGACCCGGGCAATGGTCGAAAGTGGTGCGATCTGCTGCGCTTACGAAACCGTCGAAGCATCCGACCGTTCGCTGCCTCTGCTGATTCCCATGTCGGAAGTCGCAGGGCGTATGGCGACGCAGGAGGGTTGTTACTTCCTCGAAAAACCGCACGGCGGAAAAGGGAAGCTGCTGGGCGGCATGCCGGGCGTGAAGCCCGCCAAGGTATTCGTGATCGGAGCCGGTGTCGTAGGCACGGCGGCGGCACGTATGGCGGCCGGCCTGGGTGCCGACGTGACGATCTGCGACATCTCCCTCAAGCGTCTGGCCTACCTGACGGACGTGATGCCCCAAAACGTAAAAACGCTTATGTCGTCGGAATACAACATCCGCGAAGAGCTCAAGACCGCCGACCTGGTGATCGGCTCGGTGCTGATTCCCGGTGCGAAAGCCCCGAAACTCGTGACGCGCGACATGCTTAAGGATATGGAGCCTGGATCGGTTCTGGTCGATGTGGCCATCGATCAGGGCGGCTGCTTCGAAACCTCGCGGCCGACGACCCATGAGGAGCCGACCTACTTCGTCGATGGCATTCTGCACTACTGTGTCGCCAACATCCCCGGTGCGGTGCCCTACACCTCGACGCTCGGACTTACGAACGCAACGCTGCCGTACGCCATCCAACTGGCGGACAAGGGTTGGCGCCGCGCCTGCAAGGAGAATCACGAACTGGAGTTAGGATTGAACGTTGTCGAAGGAAAGGTCGTTTACAAACAAGTAGCAGATGCCTGGGGACTGAAATACGAACCGCTGGCCCTGTAAAACCGACCTCTCAAACGATACTGTCGGAAAATCCGGCGATAGCCGCGCTTCCGACACTCCGGTCCCCGTCGTTTCGGCCCGAAAGACAAAGCCTCGTATTCTTATCGGAATACGAGGCTTTTGCAAGATTACCTTCCAAAAACGAATTTTTTATATTTTTCGGTATTTCTTTATTTTTGCAACGCCTCCCAGAGCATATCCTTGAGCCGGGGAATGTTCATACCCGATATCGAGGAAATGAAGACCGAAGGAACCCCCTCGGGCAGATGGCTTTTCATCTCTTCGATCAGGTCCTCGTCGAGCATATCGCATTTGGTGATGGCCAGCAGGCGCTCCTTGTCGAGCAATTCCGGATTATACTGGGTCAATTCGCCCAACAGGACCGCGTAATCCTTGCGAATGTCGTCGCTGTCGGCAGGAATCATAAAGAGGAGCACCGAATTGCGTTCGATATGGCGCAGGAAACGGGTTCCCAATCCCTTGCCTTCGTGGGCTCCTTCGATAATGCCCGGGATGTCGGCCATAACGAACGAATGGTGATCGCGGCACTCAACGATACCCAGGTTGGGTTCGAGCGTCGTGAAGGCGTAGTTGGCGATCTTGGGCTTGGCAGCCGACACGACCGACAGCAGCGTCGACTTGCCGGCTCCCGTCGGCCCACAAATCAGGAAGATGGAATCCTCGCCCAGCGGCCCATGCTCAAAATCAATGCACGCCTTCTCGATGGAGGCTATATTTTCAATAATCAGTTTCTGTAATTTCATGTGCTATTCCTCCTCTTGGCTTCGTACCCGTTTCACGGCTTCTTCCAGCATGTCGAGCATTTCCGGAGCGATGTCCCGCTGAAACTTGTCCTGATAATAGATGGCTGCTACCTGCGACGGAGAAAAAGTCTGCAAACGGTCTACATCCAGCTCTGTAATCTCCTTCTGCGTTTCCACTACTTCACGTTCCCACTTGTAACGGCAGAAACGGCACTGCTTATCACGAGCTAACTCGTAGGCCCGCTCCATGCAATAGGCCGGAGGTACATCCTGAATACGGACGTGCAACTGCACATACATCTTTTCCTCATCGGGAATGGCCTGCAACACCTCCAATGCCTCTTCCTGCGACACGGCCCGCGAAGGCAGCACTTTTAAGGGCCACACATTCCGCACCGGCAAGGTGCGCACTTCGGGCATAGCACCGTGTGCAGCCAGTTCTACCAGACTGACGGAATGCCCGTAACTCTCGTCAAAGTTGACCGGAAGCGGGGAGCCGCAATAACGGGCCCGTCCGCCGAGCAAGGTTTGCGGAAAATGGATGTGTCCTAAGGCCAAGTAATCGTATCCCTCCCCCATCAGACGGATGTCCGTGTATTCCATGCCGCCGCGTCCGTCGTCCTGTCCGGTAATGTCACTTCCCGTCAGGGCCAGGTGGGCCATCAGCACCACCGGAAGATTCCCCTGGTTTCGTTCCTCCACACGGTTCAGTAAAGTTTGGATAAAATGATGTTGCCGCTCTTCACGTGGGACTTCTTCATCGAGCGCCGGAAAGTTTTGCGGATACACATGAGGCAGGGCTATCACATAGCCTTTCAATTCGCCGCAACCGTTCTTCACTTCCACGATATGACGTTCCAGGTCTACCTGGCCGGCTTCATCCCTTCGGATAGAACCCACCACAGTGACTCCGGCATACTTCCACAGATTCCGGTTGATTTCCAGCTTGGAACTGCTGTCGTGATTACCTGCCGTGATGATAATCTGCATGGAAGGGCAGGTTTCATGAAATTCCACCAGCGCATCCGTGTACAACCGCTGGGCGGCTGCCGAAGGACTGCAATAATGAAACACGTCGCCCGACACGATCAACGCGTCGGGCTGTTCTGCGGCTACCCAGTGGCACAACTGCCGCAGAAAGTCTTGCTGTTCCTCGCTACGGTCGTATTCAAACAGTTGCTGCCCCAAGTGCCAGTCACTAGTATGTAATATTTTCATCCGTTTTACAAGGTTTTAGGAGGATAAAGGGTGTTCCACCAGGTCGGGTCATCTTGTAGCCATTTGGCAAACCAGGCAAAGATAGTGTTCTGCCACTGGATGCGTTTCTGATAGTCCTTGATGTGATGGTCTTGTCCGTCTACCACTACCAGTGCCGTTTCACGTCCTAACAGTTTCAGGGCCGTAAACATCTGGATACTTTCGCCCACCGGCACATTGGTATCTACCGCTCCATGCAGGAAGAGCAGCGGAGTGTGTATCTTGTCGGCATTGAACAGCGGACTGTGGTCGACAAAGAGTTCCGGATTCTTCCACGGATAACTATTGGCTGCCGATACTTCACTGTAAGAATAGCCCCAGTAGCCTTCACCCCAGTAGCTGGTGTGGTCGCTAATGCCGGCATGGGAAATAGCTGCCGCAAACAAGTCGGTCTTTGTCTGGAGATATTGCGTCATGAAGCCACCGTATGAAGCACCGATGCAACCGATTTTCTTACCATTGACAAAGGAATGAGCTTCCACAAACTTACGTGTTCCTTCGATGATGTCGTCGGCCACATAATCACCGAACGTATTCACATGGCGGGCAGAGAATTCCTGACCGAAACCGGTCGCTCCACTCGGTTCTACCACATACACCACATAACCTAATGCGGCATACG
>OHHQ01000576.1_pt1 | contig 19325 bp, 18 predicted proteins | sample 1568051 | NCBI WGS metagenome assembly OHHQ01 (sample SAMEA3879567, study PRJEB24766) | human gut metagenome | biome: human-associated habitat; feature: feces | place: USA | collected 1985/1987
AACCACCCTCTGTATTATTTTCCCCAGGCGCTTTCTCATGGATGTCAAGCACCTTCTTCTGCGTGTATTTTCATGGCTAAAGTATAGGTCAGGTTTCTTCCGCTTCCGGCAATGGTGTCCTTCTTATTATTTCCTTCAGGCGGCCATACCCAGTCTAAACGGTAGGTTACGGCGTCCCCGGCGGCAATGGCGGCGCTTAATGTGATGGCGCTGCCGTTGAGTGAACCGGAAACCGCCTTTCCTGTCAGCTTATTGCCTTTGGCATCCAGCGGCGTCAGGGTAAAGGAAAGGGGCAGGTGCACGCTGCTTTCGGTTAAATTTACCTGAATACGCAGGTTGGACCTGCGGTTGTTTTCCAGCCGGAAAAGGTAGTAGCCGGAGGAACCGGGCGCGATCTTATCCCGGGCGCCGGAGGTGCGGTTATAAAAAAGATCGATGGTGCGGTCCTGTGTCCATTCCATATAGCTTCCGTCTGTATTCTGCCCATAGGCGTCCAGCGTACCGTCATCCGGTATTTCAGGTTCTGACGGGGTTTCAGAGCTGGAAGGTGTTTCAGAGCTGGAAGGTGTTTCAGAACTGGACGGCGTTTCAGATTCACTAGGCGCCTGGGAACTGGCAGGAGACTCCGATTCATCCGGCGGGTTTGCCGTGCTGGAATTTTCCGGCTGGGAAACCTGCGACGATGGATTTGGATTTCTGGAAGAACTGGGGTTCTCCGGCCTTGACGAGGGGGCGGGGTCCGTTGGTTCCACAGGCAGACCGCCCTCGATGGGGGCCACGGTTCCGCCGTCCACGATCACTCCGGTTTGACCCGGCGTTTCGTCTTTCTCTCCCGGCTTTTTGATCTGTCCGCCAGGCTCAATCACCGTGCCATCCGGCAGCGTTACCACGCCGTCGGAGGAAACCTGGATGCCGTCCGTTGTGAGAGGCTTATTCACGGTTACCGTATCGTCGGGCAGGAGGATCCGGGTAGGGTCGTTTTGATCCGCGCCTGGGAATACCACGCTGCCATCTGGGAGAAATACATTGCCCTGAGGCGTGACAATCACGCCGTTTTTGACAGAAGCGGACCCCGTGGGGGTAGTCACAATGCCGCCTTTCGTGGCATAAGAAAATTGAGGCTGGATCGTCAATGTTTGCGCGTCAAGCTGGAATACGATTTCCAGCACGCGGATATCAACGGCGATTTCCAGGGTATAGCGGCCATGATCCCGCTGCTGGATAGAAACGTTTTTGGCCGCTGTATCTCGGACAATATTGATTTTACATTGGGCCGCCGTTGACCCATCGGTATTAAAAATAGAAACAGTATGTTCTCCCTGGGGGACGTTTTCAAACAGGAAGCCGCCGTTAGAACTGGAGACAGCGGTAAGCGGGTCGCTGTGCAACTCCAGCGTACGCCCGGCGGCGGGCGTTCCGTCTGGGTAGACGATCTGTCCGGCTAGATGCAGGACGGCCTGCGCGTCGGACTCCTCCGGTTCTAAAACAATGGTGTCTATGATCTGGCCCAGAGGCGGCGCACCGGTATTCCGGCCCAGCACATATCCTAAAATACTGGAGGAGATAAACGCCAGCACCAGAAGAATTAGAATGGCCGGCATCCAGGGGCGCCTTTTTCCCGCCGCGTTGTTTTTAGCGGGAATATCCTGATTTTTCATGGCGTTTCCTCCTTTTGAAAAAATCATATGACAGCCTTTGGCAGGCAGCAGGGCTTTCCATGCTGCCTGCCAAGGGCTGTAAAGCTCTCGGCCCGCCCCGGCACAGGGGGCGGGAAAATTTATGTTAAGAATTTGCCGCGACAGTCTGCTGCGCGCTCAGCGTGACCTTGAATTCAAGATCCTTCGCCGCGGTACCGGCCGTGGTGTCGTTGGTATTGTTGGCGTCATTGTTTTCCCACTGCCAATAGATGGTTTTTTCAACTGCTGTGCCTACGTCGCCAAGGGCCACCTTCGTAAAATCAGCATCGTTGGTCCACTCGTTTTGATAGGCGGCATCCGAATAGAATTTCACATTGCCCGCCGTTGCCGAAAAGGCGCTCTTATCCAGCGCGACCTTATATTCATAAGCAACTTCGGAGCCTGTGCCGTCAATTTTGATCTTGATTTCGCCTTTATCGCCAGGGGCTACGGCGTCGCTTGCCACATTGCCGTTAGCTGTTTTGGTGCCGGCAAGGGTAAAGGCGAAATCCGTAGTTTCCGCAGCGCCATTGCCCTGACTGAACGCAACCTTCCAGGCAGCGATGTTGGCGGTGCCAGTGCCGGTAATGTCCGAAGCATACCGGGCAAGGGTTCCGCCCAGCAGACAGGTGCTCACAAGAGTAAGCGCCAGTGCCAGGACGCCTATCCGTGCAGTAAACTTTTTTTTCATGGAAAATCCCCGCTTTCCTTATTTTTGGGAACCGTGCTGAAGGCAACTCTCACAGACACGGTCCCCGTGTGCCTGCGGCACTCTATTACCCAGGCACATTGATAGCGCCCGGTTATGTAAAGGCCTTCTTTCCCACGCTGTGCCCATGGAAAGACAGGCCATTGCATACTATTTAAAATTTAGGTGACGGAAAAAGGATCTTTTTATTATTCCGTTTCTTCCGTTCTGCTGTTTTTCAAAGCGGCAATCTCCGCCTCCAACTGGGCAGTGCGGCTTGCTTCCGCCTTATCCATCCGGCGCCGCCGCCAGATGTCCCAGATAATAAACAGCAATAGCGGGCAGATGATAAAAATCACCATGCCGATGGGCGTCTGCATAAAAAGGATGAAGCTGCCCAGCCCCCCGACCCGCGCGCCGTTCCAAACGCCCTGGATTTGGTCTGGTTCTACAGGCAGGCTGTCTTCCGCGTTGTTGGCGTCTCCCTGGGTAATATACTGAATTTTTCCATCTTCTCCCACAGACATGCTTATAATGCGGTGCGTGACCGCTTTGCCGGAAGAAAGATAGCAGATGATATCGCCTTCCTTCAGGCTGGCCGTATCGGCTTCTTGAATAAAGATCAGGTCTCCTGTCTGAATTTTTGGCTCCATGGACCCGGAAAGCACCACGGTAGGCTTGACGCCGAACACGCCGGGGAGATCATCCGGATGTATGTAACTGCCAACGATCAAAACGATATTGACCGCAATAATCGGAATAAAAATAACACACAGCACAATCCCGGCGATTGTGGAGGGTGTGATTCGCTTTTTCTTTTCTTTGTCCATAGGACAGCCTCCTGCATCTATTTATTATTTTTAACTTACTGGTTTACCGTCGCTGACTGAAGCGGAGAAAAGGGTATTTGTAAAATTATGTTTGGAATAACCTTTGTGACATAAAAAGCCGGCTTTGCATTATGCAAAGCCGGCTTGGCAATAGGCAACTGGCTGACTTTATCCCAAATATATACAGGAAAAAGCCCCTCTAGCTTTGCGGCACTGCTTCACAACAGTTGTGCTAAATGATTAACTTGTTTTCAAAAAATCAAATGGTCCCTATCGTACGGTAAAAAGCGACTGTTTTTAAATAATTTTGAGCGTTTACTGCGCTTTTTCTATACAATTTAAAGGGCTCCAGCAGATTACACAATTTTTCTTATAAAGTGTATCACTTCTAGCTGCTTAATTCAAGTCTTTTAATAAAAATATTTATGCTATTTTAACAATTCATAATCATATTTATACTGTGAAATTAAATAGTAAATGTATTTTTCCATAAGTCATAAGCCAATTTATCAAGCTTTAAATATTCTTTTCGGATTTTATCCCATGAAGGGTTTTCCTTTTTTTGCATGGAAATGCAATCTGTCCAAAGCAAGTAAAAATATTATTGGAGATCGGATTCGTGTTTGAAGAAATTTTATCTATTTAGAAAAACCGGCGGAAATCAAGAGGGATAATACAGTAGGATAAAAAAGCTAGCTTCATAGCTGGCCTTTTGAATGGCACAAATTCCATTTTGACATGGGTGACGTTATTAAAAGGATTCCCGTCAAAAATGCGGGCGCAAAACTAAACGCCCCCACAAAGTGAGATGCACGGCTTGGAAGCGGCGCCCCGCCGCTGGGCGGAGACGGTGGGATTCTGCCTGCGGGATAAAAAACATGCCACCGTCATGTTTTTCCAGTCCGCGGGCCGCCGCACTGTTCTCATCTCCAACCTCCAAAAGGAAAAGCACCAACCTCCGGCTGGTGCTTTTCCTTTTGGAAGGGTTGACTGAAATAGATGCCGGTAAAACCGCGTGCATCTCAGTTTCTTATAGAAAAAGAGCCTGAACGCGAAATGCGTCCAGACTCAGTCTGGTGGCGGAAGCGGTGGGATTCGAACCCACGAGCCCGTGAGGACTACCTGATTTCGAGGAAAGTGTGGGCCGGAAAATCCAGGTATATCGCGGCGTTGGGGCGTATTACGCTGAGTAACTAATGCTGATTCAACGGGAAATTCGTATGGAAGCGTTTTAGATATTAACCGCTTTTACAAAAAGAATCTTAGTGGCTTGGTACCATTTTGTAACCATGTCACCAAAGGTGAAGGCCCATTCTGTCAAGAAACAGTCTGGGCCTTTTTTGTTTTTACTCACTTCTGAGATGATAATGTTTGGAGATTGCGTCCGTGGGAAGACCTTATGGCTGAATCTTCAGATTAGCTTTGTGAACTCTATCCATTGTATCGCAGCAATGCTGGGCCGCTTCACGGGACCCGCCTTCGGCCCCGATCAAGTATCGGATAGCGGCGTCCATATCCATAGCTTCAACCTCTTCGGATAACTGTTCGAGTTCAGCCATCCGGTTATCCTGATATTGTTTTCTCATTGCACAGAAATCAATGATGTTGTCTTGCATTGGCTCACCCTCCTTGGATTACTTTATCTTAATTATAAGCCCTAGTCAAAGTAATCACAAGGAGAACACCCGCACACAGACTGTTTTGCAAAGACGCCGGAATTTGTCATCGACGCCGACGATTTTTATTCATTTGTTTTTTCCGCAATCCCTTTATCGAGATAAACACATAAATGCTCCGCAATAGCTTTTGCCAGCATGGGCGGTACAGCATTACCTACTTGCTGATATTGGGAATCCTTTGGTCCGCAGAAAATAAAACTATCTGGAAATGTCTGCAAACGGGCAGCTTCTCGAATGCTCAAGGCCCGATGCAACACAGGATGAATCCACATCGACTTGCGGACGTTCACTACTGTACCAGAAGGTTCATTATATACCAGTCTGAGATATATAGTATTTTGTGTTCGTTTGGAGTCTGAGTAACTTTTTTTAAGATGCTCAGGAAGGTTATGAAAATTTTGCCCCTGCTCAATCGCTTTGAACCTCTCAAGAGCGAGTTTGGTGGTTTCTGTAGATATATGGTTAAACAGTACATCGGTGTCCCGAAGAGATAAGCCTAATGCAGATGTCCCATTCGGTGCTTTCTCAAGAGGAATCCCCTTACTGCCCTCGGCCGCATTAGTAGCTGCCGCGATTTTTTCTATGTCCCATATCGCATCGTGGACGGTTCTGAATTCACCTTCTTTAAATTTCCCCTTGGGTAATTCAACGCTGTCTGCGATTTCTTTTTTTACGCCTATTATCACATATCGCATACGCTTTTGAGGTACACCAAAAGCTGCCGCCGACAGAACACCTTTATCAATAGTGTATCCGTTGCGGCCTGCCCCCAAAATAGACATTATGTAATCTAAGACAGACATGGATTTAACATGAGCGATTAATCCATCATCAACTGAAAAACGCTCAACTGCGATGGAATTGTCCTTGATTTCCTTCGCTTTTGAAAGCATGCGCTGCAGTAAAATGGATGGTTTTATTGCTTCACAAAGCACCTCCTGCAATTTGGCTCTGCATAATAATATAATTATCTTCTTTGCACGCAATTAACTTTTCAGCAAATGCAGCTAATCTTCGTTGGTGCTTAGTTAAAGCTGCCTTGAGCTTCTCTGTATTATTACGATTCTTATAAACTACATTTAAAGCGAGGTAATCTTTTTCTTCCCATAAATAATCAGCAATCATATTTGGATCTGAAACAATATCTATTACACCATCAAACACAAACTCCTCTTCAAGGAGTTGTATCTGTGAATCAGCGGTAGCAATACTGTATTCTCTAATATCATCCGCATCTTCGTCAGAAACGAAGAAACGATGAACTTGCGATTGAAGCATACTGACATTCTCCATTACGAATGCTTTAGGATTTAAATGAAGAACAGCTTTTACAAACTTCTTTACCAAAGAATTATTAAGACTTATGGCATGATTCTTTTGTCGGTTGGCATTGGAAAATCCTTGGCACGGCGGACCTCCGATGACAATATCTATCTGCCCAAGTTTTTGTTTTGTTTCTTCTGACAGAGCATCTTTAACATCGCTGTACATACAGCTGTTTTCTATTTGATGATTGTGAAGATAGGTTTGCTGTGCACTGGGGTTTACTTCAAATGCAGCTTTTACAGTATACCGTCCAGTCTGAAGGAATCCGCAGCTAAGTCCGCCTGCACCTGCAAATAAGTCCACTAGACTGTATTTATTTACTGCTTGTTCACTCATAGCTTGAATCCCTCCTCATATAATCTTTGCAGCAACGCAATCAGCTTTTTGCTTTGTGCCGGCGTTGGCACTTTTAACGGCAGCTGACAGGCGATCCGCAATGCTGTGCATTCATCAGGTGTAATCATCCGTTTATTTAAAGCAAAATCCATTGCACTGCGCCATTGTTCAGGGCGGATTTCCACCACCCTCGTCATTGCATCCGCATCCATTTCTAGTCGCCGATCTGCCCTAGCCTCTTTAACGACGGCCCTCATAGCATCCTGCCCGACCAAACAATTCTCAATTTCGCTGGGTAACTTATATTCGATACTCTGAACACTGTTCCAGCATCCTTCGCGCTTGCACCACTGGGTGACGTTTTCTACGCTGCGCTTGGGGTCTGTGAGTTTCTCATATACACATTCGGATAATTCTGCAAGTATGTTCTGCACCGCAGATGGAACGATTTGCCGAGTCCAGATTCCCATCAAATCCAAGTCTTTTCTGGGGAATTGCACCTGTATTAGTTTATGCAGAATTGCTATTGTGTACGTTACAATGTTGGCTCGGTATCCCTGCTGATACCACGGCTGATGCGGTATTATCATTTCAGTATACCTGAAAATCAGACATAGGGCAACAGATTCTTGAAAATATTTGTCCCCGAAAAGCAATCCTTCATCCTTATCCCAAGCATCGCTGATTTTTTGCGCAAACTCTGTGAAGTTGGTCTGCGCTCCCTTACTGACGATATGTGGATGCCCATCCCAGGTGTTACGCACTTTTGCAAGATCAGTTTTGGTAATGAGCTGTTTTTTAGGGTTTTGCAGCAGGAATTTTTTCTTTTCACTGGCGTTCATCCGCATTTGTTTCTGAAGATATTGCCCACGCGCTCTTTCGTAAAACCATTTTGTTTCAAATTGCAATCCGCCGGTTCCTCTTGCTCCCAGACGTTGAGAACAGCGTTCCATCTGAACATGAAAGGGATGCGTAGAGAAAAAGTCTGAATCGCTGACCTTGTTTTGACTATTTGATGAACGAGATATGTTCTGAACCAACGCTGCTGCAGCATCATCTTCAAGCGTCCGGTTAATCACAGTCAGCTTCATTTGAACAAAAATTACGCCAAGATTGGCTTTGTCTTTATAGTTATATCTTGCGCTGGAAAGGGATGCTGTCGTCTGCCCGCCGTTAATAATTTGAAAATCCCTTGCTGACACAAGAAATAATCCCTGTTCTGTATGTTCAAACTGTACATCCATTGCTGTTGCTGATATACCATTGTTATAGGCAAAGAACCGCTCCGGCTGCTGTAGAATAGTGGTTCGTATCTTCTTGTTTACTGCGACTTTTGTGGAAAGAAACGAACGGACGTTGCCTTCCAGCAACGAACTGCCATATCTATCATAAAGGTCTGCAAGTGCAGTTCCAGGAATTATGCAGAGATAACTTTTAAAGTCGTCAGCAACGACACTGCTGGCTTCTAAGCAGGGGATGCCATTGCTGGTGTACTCCTTAAAATCGATCTCAATGATGTGCCGTCCTGTATCAGAACCGCAAAGCTGAAACAGACGCTCGATATCCCAAATCTGGCACTCCGACGCAACTCCATCAATAGTATCAGATTCAAGTATTTTGATAGTTGTGCTGATACTGGCAGTCGTAAAAATCAGCAACTGGTACTTGCGGGTTTCTTTTCGTTTTTCTCGCAGCAGATCTACTAAATCTGAACACGGCCGGCTCATCTCAACATTTCGGTGAAGCTGGGTGTTAAGGGCATCATCAATAAAATAAATCAATCGGTTCTGCAGTTGCTTTGCCTGTGTCTTCGTAAGAGTACGATCATCATCTGATATATCATAATCCGCAATGATCAGGCTCATTGTCTTGTCGAATTCATCGTAGGCATATCCATCAACACGCAGTTTTCGATTTTGCTTTCCCGCTCCTTCAAAGTATGAAGAAGTAAAATCTAAGAGATATTCGGCTTCTTGTAAATAGCGGGCAAATGAACTGACAAAAGAAGCGCAAGAACCTTCTCCGGTTGCAAGAGCATCAGCTTTAATATCTTCTATAAAATCTTTTCTGAATTCCTGCGCATCCATTTGTTACTCCTCCAGCCAGTCTGTTATAGACGGTAAATCTATTTCATAGTGCACCGCTGACACCTGTGCGGGAACATTTGCCTTTGTGAGTTTTGGAAATGACTCATTCACAAGGTATCGTTGTGTGCAGGAACAGAAATACTTTTGTTCGGAATATTCCTGTAAATCCATATAACCGTACGCGCTTAGTTTTGCACGGAACAGATCAAGTGCGTCGGCGTCACCAATTAACTTGGAACTAATTCTCCGAACAGTATCATTAAGCGAAAATGCTCCCATCTTTTCCGGTGCAACCTTATCAATCCGTTTAATGACTAACTCACCCTCATCCGAACAGTCAAGCTGTTCCAAAGAAGATATTGTAACACTGATCGCAGATGCGCCGGTGCTCTTGATTTCAAACCAACCGTCTGTATAGATGAAATCTTGATCTGCACCATCCGGGCCTACCCATCCCTGTATTGCAGCAAACAATGTCCCGGAAGAAGTAATCCGCTGCTCCAAAAATAAAAGCTCGCCAAGTAATCCCTTGCGGCTATGCTCATCCATAAGACCGCTGTGCTGCGTTTCTAACAGCTTGCTCCATTGCTTATAGCGGCTGATAACTAGTTTGAGAGCTTCCGCCTCGGTGACTGCCGAACGAGAATGCTCAATCACATCACAGCAAAGAATGGCGAACACACCCTGCTGCTCGCTGCGAAGCAGCTCAAAGGACAGCGTCCAGCGGTTGTCCGATTCACGTCTGCGCCTGCTGACTATCATTGACTTCGAGGATTCAATTGCAGTAATTTCCGCATCACAGACAAGCAGCAGTGTTCGCTGGCTGATGGACTGATAGCCGATATGCCACTCCAGCGGATGATCTGTATCAATCTGCAAAAATCCCCCATCCGTGTACCTAATGCTGCTCCATTGCTTTTCGAGGATTTCAGGAGTTATCTTCATTCGTCTTCGTCCTCCTCAGCATCATAGTAATTCTTCAGTTCGACCATATTCACCATGTAATAGGCAATTTTTTCTTCCCCGATTGCAGGAACACCAATTCCCAATGCAAAAAGGTAATCAGGAATCTCGCAGCCATCATCTATTTGAGTTTTCGGGTTGGAACGGTCTACAGCAATGACATGGAGCATTAGAATAGGAGGACGCTCGATTTGGAGGTAAGCACTGTCGGGAATATGAGATTTACCGCTGCTTTCCCGAAAATTTTTCTCGGCTTCACTGCGCTGCTGATCCGTTAAGCCAACTTTGGTTGCACCGCCGGCACCTACGCGGACTTTTGTTCCGCTAATGCTGATTTGCTCATTTGTCGCTTTTACAATACGATTTTCCGGCTTAATCAGCAGGGTATCATCACCGCAGATTAATTCAACTGCATTTTCCTTAACAGCACCTTCCGCAATGACAACATCCCAGTCTGCCATTTCATTACAGCTGCTGATAAAGTCCGCAAGAGCGGACCCTTGGAAAGATAAATGCCAAGGGTGAGTTTTGAAATCCCGAATAAGCTGTGCTATTTCATCCTTGTTGACACCTTCCCAGAAATAAGTCCCTCCTCGTTTGGTTCTGCATCCGGTTTCCGGCAGTCTTTTTACAAACTCCCTGAAGACATGCTCATTTAGACTTAATGAAGCTTCATCAGCCCGCAGACGCGGAGTTTCGAGTAATCGGCCTGATACTGTTATTGGGCGCTTTACGGGGGTAGCTGACCGCATTTTATTCCTTGCGGTTACGATAAGCGAGGCTGGATCTTGGCGAACTTTCAGCCCAAATTCCATAGGTGTGAGATTGGCATCTCTCATTCTGATAATTTCTTGCTTCAATTCTTCAGCAGCTGCTGTTATGTAACCATACCAGTCAATCGCTTCAACACTGATCCATATCTTGAAAAGGTCATCATATCCAGGACGATAACCGAACCAGCGCCCCATTTGGAGGAGCGTATCATACATTTGAGACTTGCGATAAAAGTAGCTTACACACAGTCCTTCAAGGGTAAGCCCTCGCGAAAGGCTATTGCCTCCAACCGCTATTACACGAAGACCCTCTGCCTTGTGATTATAGTAATCCAGCCCGGTCGAACTGCTTTTTTGATTTACTGAACGAACGGCAATCGGCGCAACAGCGGCAAAAAGATATTCACACAAGAACCTGTGCCATGGCATAGGGCAACCCTCTGAACCTGCTTTTTCTGAAAGATTGTGCTTATTCCATACTTCCTTAAGAAACGCAATATTGGAGATTTCATCACTTTTGTGTTCGGGTAAGCAGGCATAATTCTGGAGGTCGGAGCGTACATCTTCAACCCATGTATGAACCAAACCGCTGATTTGATTTTGAACGTCGGTGAATCTGCTGACGTGAATCATCATAGAGCGATGTTCTTTTGTATCGCCGCGAACATCACGAATACCGTTCACAAGCAAGAAATATGCTATTGCCTCTCGCATACTTGGCGGCAGTTCATCGACAATAAGGTCTTTTTTATGATTGAATGGAAAAAAAGCATCCATCTCTTGAGGGTATATTTCCTCAAGGGCTGCTTCAAATTGTGCTTCTTCACCAAAGATACTTTCTGCACCTATATAATTTGTCGGCGGTGCCAACGAATAAATAAAATCCCTCGGGAATAAATCATCATCCCGCATTTCATCAGTTGTTTCCGGGTTAATAAAAATATTTGCATATGGCGTCGCAGTAATTCCAAGGTAAGATGCCTGTCTGAACAATTTCAGCAGGCGGCGAATCGCATCGTTGATGGCTGTCGGATCTTCATCTTCCTTTTTTGTATTAACAGAAGCATTGTCTGCTTCATCGTCAATTAACAGCATGGGAAGATTAATTGCGCCCCGTGCATCAAGATTATTGCTTTTCAGCCATTTAATAAGATTATTAAGAATACTCTTGTTTTTCTTGATAACAAAAAGAACGGTTGTATTTACATTATGTAACGATAAATTTAAGGCACGGAGAATATTCTTATCAAAATCCTTTGTGACCGATGTAAATGTCGCTATTTGCTTCTCTTGTCCATACTTGCCAACGCCAACAGGCACATTTTCAATTTCCTGCTTGGGGTCAAGCAGGTATTGACTCATTCTTCCAGAAAACTCAGCATCGAGGCGCTCCTGCGTCTGCTGACGTAAATTTTCCATCGTTCCGGCAAGAATTATGATAACTCGATAGCCTGTATCTGCCGCCTTATTGCTAATGGCAGTGTAGTTTGCCGTTTTTCCAGATTGTACATCGCCCAGCACAAGGCCGCGCCTTTGAAATGGAGCGTCGCTTTTCGGGTCGCCAAGATAATCAATAATCTCATCCGAAACACGGCCGAGATTTCCAGTTACACGGGGATTCCAATGTTTCACTTCTTCTAAAAACTTTTTGTATCGATTCCAAAAGAAAAAATCCAGTGAGGTGCGCCGTGCAGACAGCCATGGCAGATGCTGCCGCCGGTCCTTTATCAAAACACCCAAATCCATCTGTACAACGATATTTGCTTTAAGTTTACGCTTAATTCCAGTAAATTCTTCATCGCTGACTGGATATAAGGCGGCTAATGACTGTCTCAATGTGTTCACTTCGTCATCAAATACCGCTTCAATAGGCGGAACATCAGGATATTTCGTATTTATAGCTGTAGAAATTATGCCTTCCAGCAGTTCGGCGTTAGTTCCGGGCATGAGAGGTTCCTCCCAACTCATATTTTCTAATAACTTGCGGATAGTGTACAAACGGCTCAGAAACAGCAAGTCTATCCAGTAATTCTGTTTTTGCTGCATCATCAGGAATTTGTGCAAGCAAATCTTGCAATAAGGTTTCAACAGCTTGTGCTGTGGCTTCCATTTCATTTTCTACGGGTTTATCGGAATTCAAATCCAAATACAGCGAACTGAGAGGAAGCCCTTCCTCGATTGCCTTCAATAGATTTTCCAAATTCCGTTTGACCTGCGGAGAAGAATTCTCAAACACCTCGACCAGCGGATGGTCCCGATTTATGGTATAAAAAGCCCCGCCTTGCTTCCCTTTAAAACGCTGCCATACATGAACGATTGAGTCGTGAGTTTCTTTCTTCCCTCTGAATACCCAAGTCCTTTTGCTATGCTCAGCAAGCCGTTCAATGATAGAATCCAAATTATTCCGCACTTCTTCCGGCGGCATTGCGGTAGATTTTTTTATATCCAATGTCCAGAGGCTGTCTAGCTCATTTGGGATATCAACCTGAACACGAGCCAGCTTAGAAAGCTCTGCCTGTCTCATCATCCGGAACCAGGTCCCCCAGACAAGCAATCGTTTATTTCTGTAAACATAAAACCCTTGGCTTTTACGCAGTCCATCCCTACCGCCAAGAGCAGCAATCTCATCGCTGCTTAAGTTTGAGAGGTGCGGAAGAATATAGGGACGAACGATAACCTTTGAACCGCTGATAGTAATAATCTCATCAGACATCACTTGAGTGTTTCGTTTTGAAAGGAATGGGTCAAGAGGCTCGACAGGTGTATTGTTCATCCGCAGCTGCATTTTCTTAAGCCCTGGCTCACCGCTGATATATCGGTGAAATACCAAAGAAAGATGAGTACGGACATCATCCATCTTTTTCCCCATTGATCGGCTGAAATCCAATTCGCCTACTTTAAGTCTGTCGAGGTTTTGCCAGACTACAAGAGTGCCGGATTTTAGTTTTCGCAGCTCCTCAATTCGAGGAATAGCGTTAAATTCTTTCTCCGACTCTAGAATCAGCAGTGACCAGTCGTGAGATTCAATTACGTGGTCAATATCCCAGCAGCGAGCCTCAATATGACTGCCTTGTTTGCTGGCGACAGTTAATGTTCGGCATTGAGATAGGGATGCGGTCTTCAGGCCCAGTCCAAAACGTCCTAAATCATTGGCAGCGCGCTTTTCGTTAGGGCTTTGACTTCCATAACGCATTGCGGTTTCAAGTGCATTAGCATCCATTCCGCAGCCGTCGTCCAGAATAGCTATGTATGAGTCCCCAACAGGAAAGAAAAAAATATCGGTGTATGAGGCTGATGCCGATATGCTGTTATCGATTATATCTGCAATAGCCGCCTCCAGCGTGTAACCGATGGCGCGAGTAGATTCTATTAGTGTCGGAGCATACGGAGGGAGAGGCTTTGTTTTCATGTCGGGGCTCCTTTCGTAATATTAATTTAAATTACTTCAATTATCGAAGAGTACTTCTGAATTCAAATTCTTCAGACGGCAGATACGTTGGCTGTTATCTGTTTAAAAAGCCTTTCCAATCGCTCTTGTCTGACATCCTTTTTAAGCTCACATTCCCAGACAATAATAACATTCCAGCCTTTGTTCTCAAGCTCGGTTTTATTGACTGCATCTCGCAGGCGATTTTTTTCTAGTTTTGGTATCCAATATTCCGGATTGGATTTTGGTATAACAAAATCCTTACATCCTTCATGGCTATGCCAAAAGCACCCGTTTACAAATACAATAACCTTGTACTTAGGAAGTACAATATCTGGATGCCCTGGATACCGTTTATCATTCTTACGGAAACGAAGCCCCTTTGAAAACAAGTATTTTCGTACTATTTCTTCAGGCTTAGTGTTCTTGCTTCGTATCCGTGACATATTATAGCTCCGGACTTCTTTCGAATGGTTGTCAGCCATCTTTTTTTCATCCTTTCGGGAGCGGCGGTTTCGAATCGCTAATAGGAATTCAAGATATGGATTTATTCTTCTTCCACATACTCCAAAATATCGGAAAGCCCGCAATCCAGCGCCTTGCAGATGCGCTCCAATACGCCATAGTCAATTTTGCGCACACGGTCATGGTACATGGCGTTGATCGTCGTCTTGGATACCCCTGTCATACGGGACAATTCCGCCATTTTAATACGTCTTTCACCCAGCAAAGTGGATAATCTACAATGAATAGCCAAATTTTGCACCTCCATTTTTCTTAGTATAACATTTTATAAGTCCTTTTGGCAAGTCAAATGATAAAAAAGCATTTGCAGGTGATACGAACGCCCTTGACTGCGCTATTTGTATGTGGTAATATGAGCTTGATTAGAAGTGCAATATACCATGTGCAGATACCAAAAGGAGGAGAACATGCATCCGATATATCCATATTTAGACAACTTATATCTTGGAAACCTTAACCCGAATGAGAATCTAAATCCATCCGATCCTGAATTCCATGAGCTTCAGAAGCAAGCGTGTGAACTGGAAAATCAAATTGAGAGCAAGCTCAATCTCTTAGATAAGGATTTATTCCACGCCATGTTACATACACGCGGCAGCGTATCCGCTATGGAAGTTCGGGAGGCATTCGCCGTGGGCTACCGCATAGCCACAAACCTCTTGCTGGAGGCGCTGGGGTTTCACAGGCATGATGAGGAGGAAGCGAATTGAAGCTGAAATCACTTTTAAATGAGGATATTATAGACAAGCCCACTTCATTCTTAGACCATTTATACAGTGCTTTTTCCGAGGCGCAATCAGACCTTTGTATGCGCAATAAAGAAACAAGCTCAGAATATCAGCGCAAGGAGAAACAATACAATCAGATTTTTGAGGAAATCCGCAACCAGCTTGGCAAAAAGCGCAAGCTGATGCTCAAGCTGGAGCGCCTTCAAAACGAGATAAGCTCTATAGATTGCGATCTTATCTATCTTCAAGGCTTTATCGATTGTGTTACCTTGCTGAAACTGATCCGGTTGATATAGGCGCAAAGAGGTGAAAAGTGAAAATTACAGTGGAAAGAATCATCGCCCTGCTTCTTCTGTCTGGTGAATTATTGCTCTTGCCGGCATGCAAAGCACAAGTAGTATCTGGCTCCAATTTTTCGGAACTATACTCATCACAGCCATCAGAAAACCAGCCAATTGAAACGCCCGCAAGAACACCCGCAGAGCCGCGGCCAGAGTCTTTTACCGCCTCGGATGAAACTGAAGATTTAACTAACGCTCATTCGTTACCCCCTGATATACCGGAACATACATCAAATGCAGACAACAGGGTGGCAGCTACTCCTGAAACATCGGCAGTACCACCTTCATCATCAAACGAAATGGGTACGGTTTCGCAACCAGCGTCTTCGCCCCCAGAAGAGGCAACTGAGCCAGAGCTTTCCACATTGGAGCCGCCTGATCCACTTCCACCGGAATCATCCGCGGCCCCAAGCGTGGAAATAATGGGTAGAGCGTATCTCTGCGATCTTTTGTCCGGCGTGAATTCGCACAGGAGCAATCCGCTGGATATGGATGCCGAACTTTCAGCAATTGCACAGGCGCATGCGGAAGAAATGGCACAGACGAAAAACTTGTACCATTCCTGTTCCGGTGTTGAGTCTGTGGGAAAAGGGGCGTTTGATGATGGCATAAAGGAGGGCTCGCTATTGACCGTACATTGCTCTGACCTGGCCTCTAATGAGGTACTCCGGATTGGTGTTGGAGCGGCAAAAGATGATAGTGGAGCAATTTATGTGTGTATCTTAGGGAAAAACTATTAATGAATGGGTTGGACGTATATCATAATATCGCCGAAAAACTAAGGCTTCTGCGAACGCTTGAGGGTATTTCTCAGCAGCAAATAGCCGATAGCATACATGTGAACCGCTCCACCTACTCCTATTATGAATTGGGGGAAAGCAAGCCGCCCCTGGATGTCCTCTGTGCGTTGGCAGAGTATTTTGAGGTCAATATAGGATATTTGACAGGCACGGAAGAAATCAGACCTGGACACAAGTTTTATACGCTCTTAAAGAATAAATATACACAAGGAACCCGTCGTGTCACTTAAACACGGCGGGTTCCTTGTGCATTTTTCATGTCCGAATCTTATCTCTCCGACATGATTTTCATGGTGATCCACTCAGGCTTCGAATCTGAATAGCGCATGGTTCCGTCGCGGAGCAGAAACAGAGTCCCTTCGGCAATGCCGTGAGGTGTATCTGATTCCTGCATATCCACGTCAACAAATAAATCGGTTCTGATTTGAATGATGGCGTAGATATCTTTGACGTTGATTTCACTGTTATTACACGGCAGATACATAAACGTCTCCTCCTTTCCTAGATTAGAAACGGATTCGCATGCCCTTGAAGAGCCGCTTTTCCGTCCCAACTAAAAATATGAAGGACATTGACCAGATTTAGAAACACGAAACCATCGTTTTTCATCCTCCGGCCGTTTTCAAATACGGACCCTCTTTAGAGAGTAGTGGGATGAATTTGTTTCTCTCACAGATACTCCCACATCCGCGCCCGCCGGAACAGGGAAAAATATTTTTTCAGCCTGAAAGCGCAGGGATTTTCTGTCCTACCCAGTGTATGTACCGGGTCACTGGGTAGGACGGAACTCTATAGCAAAAATGAAGAAACGGTCTGCACTGGACTCCCTTGTTTGGGACATGATGCAGGCCGTTTTGTCGTTTTCTAGCAGACTCAAGTCGATATACTCTGAGGCTATTTCAGAGTTTGGGAGGAGAAAAGCTCCTTTGGCTCAATCCTCCTTTTCCAACCGTTTCATAAATCCTTTCAATCTCCCGCATATTCAGAGTGTTAGTAAAAAGAAGAAGGGAGTGAAACGCGATGCTGTGTGAACACACAGCTAGAAATCTAAGGGAAAGGAGGTTGCACCGATGAAAAAAGCGAGTAATTCAACACCTTATGTCCGTGAGGACACACTGCTGAAAACCGTGGAACAGATGAGCCGCATCAGCGGCATCGGAGAAAACAAACTGCGCCAGCTGATCGAGGACAGGCAAATCGAATATGTTGAAAATGGAAACCGAAAGCTGCTGGTGGAAGCCGCGATTTGGGATTGGTACGAGCGGAATAAGATTCGAGTGGAAAAGGAGGCGAAAGTTTGAAAGATTCATCTTTCAAACTGGGAGTTTTGTCCTTAGAAGTTCGAAAAACTTCCTCTTGGCTTCGCCAAACCGGACATAACTCCGGCGTTATGCAAAGCATAATGTGCTCACGGAGAAAGGGAGGTCATACTAAATGTCGGTATCGACGAGACAGGTGAAAAATAAGAGAGACGGAAACGGCGCCCTGACGGGCAAGGCGGGTGTGGTGTACGACGTTAATGTGAAATATCAGCAGCAGGGCAAATGGAGAACCCACGTGAAAAAGGGCTTTGCCACAAAGAAGGAGGCCGTCCAGTATGAGGCCGAGATGCGCACGAAGCTGGCAAGCCCCTCCTATTCCCCTATTGACATGGCAAAGGGCAAGCAGACGGTTCAAGAGTACATGGAAACCTGGGTGGAGCAGCACGGCAAAGCTAATTTGCGCCCCAGCACCTTTGACGGTTACAAGGGCTACATCCGCAACCACATCGTGCCCCATATCGGCTATGTGCAGCTGCGGGCGCTCACCCCGGCTATGCTGGATGAGATGTTTCAGAAGATGTTTGACGAGGGCCTCTCCCAAAGCTCCGTGCGCTACACCCAGCGCATCCTGAGTGTGGCGCTGGAGGCGGCGAGGAAATACCGTTACATCGATCACAATCCGGCCCGGGACATCCTTACCAAATTTGGCAAACAAGGAAAAACGCCCGATCCGTACACCATTCCGCAGATGCAGCAGCTGTTCGGCCTGCTCACAGGCACCGAATGGGAGATGATTGTCATGCTGGCGGGCATGTACGGCATGCGCATGAGCGAGATACTGGGCCTGAGGTGGCGCAATGTGAATCTGGAGAAGGGATGCTTTGCCGTTGTGGAGCAGCTGCCCTTTAAGCTGCCAGCGGGGACAACAGAGGTCAGCGAGATGGCGCCCGTGAAGGGTAAGGGAGCCGATGGCTCCGGCGAGCGTACGCTGCCTATCACCGATGTGGCGAGAGAGTATTTTGAAAGACAGTTAGAGCTTCAGGAACGCCAGCGGAGGCTGGCTCTGAACGGCGGCGGAAACTACTATGAAAATGACCTGGTCATAGCCAAGGCTAACGGCGCGCCGAACCGCCGGGACAGCGTATCGGCGAATTTTGCCCAGCTGATCCGGCGCCTGAACATGCCCCACCTTCGTTTTCACGATTTGAGGCATTCGGCGGCGACCAACATGCATCAGTTGACCGGGGATTTTTACACCGTGGGCATGATTCTGGGCCACAGCCTGAAGGGCACGGGCCTCCAGCTCGGGATTTCTACCAACTTAGATGCCGTAACCGCGCAGTATGTTGATGTCCGCCTGGAACGTAAAAAATTCGTGCTGGACGCCTATCACAACGCGTTGTTTCCGAAGACGGACGAGAAGCAAAAAGAGGAGAACAGACAGAACGGCGAATGAATACCCCCGCAGGACTTTGGCAACTTACAAGCGGTATTAACACTTCTTATCACCAAAATGTCACCAGAGTATCCGACCAGAATGCATAGGATGAATAGAGCAGGAAGAAACGTGGTGCCAATGTCACCACAAAATTGGCACCATTTCAGTACGGACTTGAAAATTGAATACTAAAAGACAAAGAAAAAACCCGCACAAACCTAGTGTTTGTGCGGGTTTTTGGCGGAAGAGGTGGGATTCGAACCCACGAGCCCGTGAGGGCTACCTGATTTCGAGTCAGGCCCGTTATGACCACTTCGATACTCTTCCATATCATAAATATGCAGTTTTAGGAAATTATCACATCATTTCGAGTCAGGCCCGTTATGACCACTTCGATACGCTTCCGTATTCAATTTTTGGTGTAGAGAATACCGAAAAAAGTGACT